>Ga0180434_10005077_pt1 | contig 15689 bp, 11 predicted proteins | sample SS_ome_7_FD_132453 | JGI IMG/M metagenome (GOLD analysis project Ga0180434, IMG submission 132453) | Hypersaline lake sediment archaeal communities from the Salton Sea, California, USA - SS_1_D_2 metaG | ecosystem: Environmental > Aquatic > Non-marine Saline and Alkaline > Hypersaline >...
CGCACAGGCAAAGGGCCGCCGTCATCCAGGTCAGCCATAGCTTAGGGGCTCTGTGATCGACGAGGTGCGGGGACGCATGCCGATCCGCCGTCGGGGATGGAACCCCGACGCTACGCCCACTCAGAATCCAAGGTGGCAGGTACGCAGTTCTGTCACCTGCTTCGTTCGACAACATAGGAAAAGTGAGCGGTAACCTCCAGGTAGTCCTCGGGGAAGTCCGCCGGCAGTGGCAGGAAAGGCACCGATGATTCAACGGCTCTAACGCTAGTACGGTCGAGTGAGAAATGAGCATCACTGCCAAGCACCTCCAGGCCTTTTATGCGGCCGTCCGGCATTACGGTGAATCGCACTATGTTGTTGCCACTTATCAGGCCCATATGCGTAAACGCGTATGGCGGAAACATATGGTTCTGTATAGCCCGTTTCATGGCGAGCATGTATGGGGCGAAGTCCCAATCGTAGGTGTTGAAACTCAGCGCGCCTTTCCTGGCAGCATCGGAATAAACGTTCCTAAAAGTTGAGGGCCTACCCGTGCTTACGTTCTGATTCTCCTCTCCCCCATCCACAATATACTCGCCAATCCCCTCCGGCTGCGTCTCACCCGCGAAGTCCCCGGGTTCCGACGCGCCTTGAGCTTGCCGGCCATCGCTCTTCTCAACCTCCGCCTGCTTGCGGGGCTGGTCGGCCTCCGATCCCGGCTGATTGAACTCCGGTATTTCGGTGACACCTTCGGAAAAAGGCACAACCGAGTCATCGTGCTCAAGCGGATTCATGCCCGAAGCCACTGCAGTGCGGTCGGAGGCGAGACCGCTCGGCTTGACCGGTCTCTCTTCAGGAATGTTGTCCGGTACCTCGATCACGTGAAAGGCATGGTGATCAACCTCTAGCGTATCCAGCCCGGCCGTCCCCGGCTTGCGGAATGATAAGCCCGACAGGCCGAAGACAAGCACTATCAGGAGGTGTATAGTGACGGATACTAAGATATATAGGTTGCCACTCCGGCGTCTTGCCCTGATGCCAGCCCTCCTTAACACTTCTGCTTCCCTGCTACGCCTTACCCATTAGACAACCGCGACTGCCGTTGTGTTCCCGGATGGCAAGAAATCGTCGGGCACGGAGACCCGACGCTACAGATTGGCTCACGGTGACTGGTTCGCAATTCACAGAATTGCGTACCTGTCACCCAACTTGTTCACTCACAGACCGCAGTGAAATTCTGATAGGGATATGACACATCGAGGTTCTCGATGCACCGCTCCTCGGGCTCGAAGGTGCATCCCGGTTTGCCGGGCACGACGCAGTACCCAAACCCTGCGATCAGTCCCCCAACGACGTAATCACCATTCTCATCGGTCTCCACGGGATCCTTATCCATCCCTATTACACTTATAGCAACTCCCTGGATGGGATTACGCGCATTGTCTTCGATGTGGCCGCTGATGGTGCGCCAATGGATTACCGCGGGATAGCCTACGAAGTCCTGGTTCTCCAGATTCGCATCGATGTGATAGCATCGCTTTTCGGGTTCGAAGGTCCAGTCGGAGTCACCAGGCGCCACGCAATAACGCCAACCCGGCACATTGTTCGGCACGGTATAGTGTCCGTGCTTGTCGGTAAACACGCACCCTGCACCTTCAGCGGTCCTGAAGACCATGATACCCTTCATCGGTGTGCCCTGGAAGTCACGCACGTAACCCGCGATAGTGCACTTGCCCGTCCAGCATTCATGCCCTTCCGGTTGCTCGAGATCCTCAAAGAAACCGCAACCGGCGGGCAAAGAAAGAAGGACAAGAATGATAACAGAGGATATCATCCTTACAGACATTTCACTTCCTCCATGCCTTCCCGCACTTCTCGATAATTGAGTGCCCATCGGTGCAGGTAATTCCTTATACTGCGTGGCCACCGGCCATGGTAGGCAGCCTCCAAGGCACACCCCTCCCCGGGCCACCCATAATACCGCGCTTTTCACTCTGCCTCACATTCCTACTCTACCATAGACCCGTTCATATGTGAACCCGACTTCCAGGAGTGGGAGATCTCGACGCTGCGGCCGTCTTCCATGACCCGACCAGTGCTTCCCCCCTACTCCCGGCGAGGGGCGGCGGCAACAGCCCCGTCTGCGTCGTTGACATCGTGAAGTACCTCAACTACTCTGAACTCAGGATCTGCACCCGTGGAAACCCCAAAGGACTTCCGATTTGAGGCCATCGGCGTAGGTCTAGTGCAAAAGTAGCACATGTTCCGCCAAGGGGGCATTGAATGAGTCAAACAACGAATTTCATTGTGAGCGAAGAGTCGATTAGTGCCCTTCCCGAGTATTCCAGAATACCTATGGCACTCGAGGTCACCGACGTGCTCGAAGTTTCGGTTGAAAGCGAAGGCCTGGGAGGCATCAGGATGTCGGAGAGAAGACTCGATGCGCCTTATATCAAGGATTATGACGCCGTTGATGGGCCGACGCATTGGCCGGCTGTCTTCGACACATCGAATTGGCAGCTCTTTGCGGCCCGGTTCGGAGACAAGCGGGTAGGTGGTGCCGCCCTCGCCTTCGATACCTCCGGCCTTATCATGTTGGAGGGGCGGAAAGATCTGGCGGTGCTTTGGGACATACGCGTATCCCCAGACTACCAGCGCCATGGAGTCGGCACCGCACTGTTTCTTGCGGCAGAGAACTGGTCACGGGCCCGGGGGTGCCGAGAGTTGAAGATCGAGACCCAGAACATCAACGTGCCGGCCTGCAGGTTCTACCTTAAGCAGGGATGCGTGCTCGGCGGGATAAACCGCTTTGCCTACCGTGAGTTCCCTGACGAGGTCCAGCTACTGTGGTATAAAGACCTTTGAGCCAGTCGCACAAGGGAGGCGATTATGTATGCGGCGATATATCACGCACTCTATGACCGCCCCCTGGCCAGCGCCCGAAGGGTCGTATTGGAGATGGTGCCGGAGGAGTCTACGGTGCTTGATGTGGCGTGCGGCACCGGTGAGCTTTGCCTTGAGCTTGCAGAGCGCAAGGGGTGCCGGGTCCTGGGCATAGACCGCTCGCCCGGGATGATTGAATTCGCCGAGAAGCGCAACAACAACAAGAACGTACGCTTCATGCTCGCCGATGCTATCGATCTGACCAACATGGAGCCAGGATCATTTGATTATGCTACGGTCATGTTTCTGTTGCACGAGCTCTCACTCCAGGATCAAGTCCTGGCCCTCACCGAGGCTCTACGGGTAGCGAAAAAGGTGATAGCGGCGGATTCGCAGGTACCGCTGCCCTGGAATTTCCATGGCATCGCCCTGCGGCTTGCCGAGGCAACAGCCGGGCCCGGTCACTTCCGTGCTTTTCTGAATTACCTAAGGGGCGGCGGCATCACTAGTGTTCTGGCCGACCGGCGGCTTGGGGATGCTGTCACCGGGCGTTCGGTATTCTGGCATGACTGCCGGCAGATGGTCGTGCTTGAGGGACACTAAGGCGACACTGCCGGGCCTATGAATCCTGCTTGAGGCCTTCAAGTCTCCTGCGGGCATCCTCCAATGCCGGGATCCCCGGATCGGCATCCCCCCAGATGCCGAGGAAGGTTTCGTACTGCTCCCTTGCCTTCGGTTTCCACCCCGACCCCTCGTATGCCAACCCAAGCCAGTAGTGCGCCTTGACCGACCAGATGGGCGTCGTGGCCCGCACCCGACCGTAGCGTCGGAGTCCTGCCTCAAGCAGATCCACTGCACGGCCGAGCTCGCCGGCCTCAATACAGAACCTCGCGCCGATAACCCTCAGGTGAAGGAAGGAATCGCCCGCTTCGAGGCTCTGCTCTATGTACCGGATTGCGTCTTTTAGGTTACCCCTGGCGTATTCCAGAAGCCCAAGCAATATGAAATCAAACTGCGTGGCTGCTTCAGGGCGCTCGGCATGGCGCCTCACAATCGGGGCCGCCAGCTCCACGGCCTCATCCACATGTCCCGTGAGACAGAGTGTGCTTATGTAGAAGTCCGCCGCATATGCCGGGTCATTGGGACTCGCGGCCGCGCGCGCCTCCATGCACCGCCGGGCGGCCTGGATGGCGGCGTCGAAATCCTCGATTTCCAGGTAGATCAACGACATCAGTCGGTGCTTCCCGGCGGCCGCGGATCCGATGTACTGCTCCATCCTATCGGCAGCGATTCCATCCTCGAGAATTCTGAGGGCCTCTTCGAACATCCCCCGGTACATGGGGACCGTGGCCAACATCATCCTCCCCAAGGACCGTTTTCCGGGGTCGCCGCTCTTCGCCAGAACACTGTAGCAGCTCTCCGCCCTGGCGTACTCGCCCTTGAATAGATATATCGCGCCTTCACCGCCGGTCGAGAATAGCGGCTTGATCTCCGAGGCCCTCCTGTAGGATTCCAGCGCCTCATCGAGCTTTCCGTTATAGGCATAAAGATCACCCCTGGAATCGTAGGGATTGGCCTCATCCGGGGCCATCTCTATATACTTGTTTATGGCCCAGATCGCGTTGTCAAGATCGCCGGCATCATCGTAGGTATATGCGAGCTGATTGTAAGTCTCCTTGTGAAGCGGATCGATCTCAAGCAGCTTTCTCAGGTACGCTATCCCCTTTTCCGGCTGGCCCAGCGATCTGTATGTAATCCCAAGACTCATGTAGGCCCAGGTGTTGTGGGGATACCGCTCGGTAAGTTCCGTGAGTATCTTAACGGCACGCGGGGCATCACCAGCATGCCTTGCCGCCATCGCCATTATGTATCCGCGCTCAAGGGCACTTGCCTTGTCCGAGTGCCTGACGGCCCTGGCCAGGAGCTCCGATTTCTCGGGCTCACCCGTAACATAGGACAGTGCCCAGTTGGCCATTGCAAAAGTGGAGTCGTACTCCAGGGCCTTCCGGAAAGCCGCCTCAGCCTCATCAAAGTAGTGCTTCCAGAATGAATCGAAGCCTTCCATATAATGCCGGTAGGCCTCAGGCGAGTGCGTGGTGACATCGGCAACAGATCGATCGACATCGATATCGGCCTCAGGCAGAGCCATATCTTCTCTTACGGCCCGGCTCAGTCTATCGACCACAGCGAATATATCATCACCGGCCTCACCTGTGACACGCTGGCTCGCCAGCACGTTTCCCGACTCGGCATCGGATATCTCAGAGGCGAGGACCAAGTTGGGTTCCACCTGGAAGACGTTGCCGGTGAGTATCCACTTGACTCCCGCCCTCTCCGCCACCTCTGACGCCACCGTCTGGTCAATCGCCCTTACGTCTTCCTTGCCCAGGGCCCTGAGGATATCGAAGAGCCTCTGGCGACTCATGACCTGGAGGTGCTCCGATTCGGAGAGGTCGGTAATCAGGAGGGCGGTGACCATCTTGGCGGTCCTGTCCGTATCCTCGGGGTCCGCCATGTTTTCGAAATACATGACGGCAAGCGAGTTTTCCCGCGCGAGGGCTTCTCTTTCGGGCCCTGTTTCTATCCTGAAGGGCTCGAAGATGAAGATGAGAAGAGCGGCGACACAGGCGATGGCCACCGGCACGAGGACACGAAGTAGTCCACGCCTCGTCTTACCCGGCGGAGGGACGGCGGCCATTCGGGTGCTTGCCGAAAGATCCGAACTGCGTTTCTCGCGCTTGAGATCGGCCACAACCTCATCCGCATGCTGGTAGCGCTCATCCTTGTCCTTGGAGAGCGCCTTGTCCACAATTCTCTGAAGCCCCTCGGGGACGCCCGCCTTGTATCTCGCCAGTGGTTCCGGTACTTGATTGAGGATAGAGTTTATCAGGGCCGCCTCGTCTTCACCTCTGAAGGGCAGCCGCCCGGTTATCATCTCGTAGAGGACCACGCCGAACGAGAATATGTCGCTCCGCCGGTCCACCCCCTTTCCGAGTATCTGTTCGGGGGACATGTACTGGAGCGTGCCTACGGTCGTACCTTCCTTGGTGAGCTTGGTGACGCCCTTGAGCTTGGCAAGACCGAAGTCGGTGATCTTCACAACGCCTTCGTCATCCACCATGATGTTGTCCGCCTTTATGTCACGGTGTACAACATCCTTCCTGTGGGCCGCGTCCAGACCCCTGGCTATCTGTATGGCCATGTCCAAAATCTCATCGACTGATTCCGCACCCCCGGCGATTGCCTCTCGCACAGGCCTGCCTTCTATATACTCCATTGCGATAAAGCAGCGTCCTTCCACGTCATCGATTTCATAGATGGTGGTTATGTTGGGGTGGTTCAGAGCCGAAGCCGACTGGGCCTCGTGCTCGAAGCGCTCCCTGGCACCGGCATCACACAGAAAGCGGGGTGGCAGGAACTTAAGCGCCACGGTCCGCCTGAGTCGCGTGTCTTCGGCCTTGTAGACCACACCCATTCCCCCCTCACCTATCTTCTCTAAGATCCGGTAACGGGAGATAATGGTGCCCGGGGTGAGCATCTTGAAGGAACGGGTTTCGTCAGGCATGTCTTTCTTGTCAGCGCTCATACCATGCGCCCTCGCTAAGTCCGGTTGGAGCTACGCTTGCCCGCATATCTAGATTACATCGCCTTGGCCGCGCAAAATCAATGGATTTGTGCTCTCCGGCGACACCTGCTTTAAAACCGCCGGGAGATCTTTACCGGCATGGCCTCTAACCGTCACATGGTAACGTACACCAGGCCATAGCAATACCTCGGACCAGTTGATTGGATGGCAGGAATGGGGTATCATTACCTGATACCGAAGCTGGCTAATCAGGCTGCTTCGCGGCAGATCAATGGGCTTATAAGACCGTTTTGGAGGTAGCGTTCCATGAAGCGACACAATATGTGCGCGGCTCTGGCCTGCGTCATCGCGATGTCTGCAATCTCGGTCCCGGCGGCCGCACAGAATATCGACGCTAAGGAATACCGGCTGGATAACGGCATGCAGGTTCTTATGGTGGAGCGCCATGAGAGTCCTACGATCATGACCGCTATCGTCGCCCGTGTGGGCTCGGCGAACGAGATGACCGGGATGACCGGCATCTCCCACCTCTTCGAGCACATGATGTTCAAAGGGACCAAGACCATCGGTACCAAGGACATCGAACGCGATCTCGAGATCATGGCAAGGTTGGACTCGCTCAGGGCCTTGATTCGGGAGGAAGAATGCATCATGCGGGACCGGCTCCGGCGGGGCGAGATAGATGACATGATGTGTCCCGAGGCCAGGACGGCCCGCTGTTGTGAGCTGGAAGCCCAGTTTGACGCACTCATTGACGAGCAGCACGACCTTATTGTCAAGGACCAGCTCAACGAGATATACTCCAAACACGGCGGCTTTTTTGTAAATGCAATGACATCCGACGACTGGACAATGTACGTCGTCCGCCTGCCCAGGAACAAGATCGAGCTTGCCATGTGGATGGAATCCGATCGCTTCAGCAACCCGGTTTTCCGCGAGTTCTACTCGGAGCGGGACGTTGTGCTGGAGGAACGCCGCATGGTCATCGAATCGACCCCGACCGGCCTGATCGAAGAGGAGTTCCGCGCGATGTTCTGGAAATCGTCCTCCTACCACTGGGACGTCATAGGCTGGCCCTCGGATGTCTCCAATATCACGCGCGAACAGGCGGATGAATACTACGACACCTATTATTCACCCAATAACCTCACCCTGATAATGGTCGGGGACCTCGTACCCGACGAGATGATCAAGATGGTGAAGAAGTACTTCGAACGCATACCCCGGGGCCGCAAGGATCCCCCCGATGTCATTACCCTTGAAGAGAAGCAGTATGGGGAGAAGCGCCTGATAGCGGAGGCCGAAACCAGCCCTCAAGCGGAGATATGGTACCACACGGTGGCCTGGAAGCATCCGGACAGCTATCCGCTTGAGGTCCTGGCCGGCATCATGAGCGGTAAGACCGGCAGGCTTTATAAGAAACTCGTGGAGGAGGAGGGGATCGCCAAAGGCTCGGTCGAGCGGCGCGGTATGCGTATGTTCGGAGGAGAAGGCCTGGCTGTGGGAGCCTCACAGGAATCCAAGAAGTATGCCGGGGCCTTCCAGGTCAGTGCCGAGGGGGTCTCCGGCGTCAAGCCCGACCAGCTCGAAGCAGCCATGTATGAAGTGATCGAGGATCTCAAAGAAAACCCCGTAACCGAAGAGGAGCTCCAGAAGGTCAAGAACAGGATACGGGTACAGCAGATCCGCTTCATGGATATCATGTCGGGGATCGGGATTCTCTTTTACCTTGGTCAGCACGCGGCGATGGGTGACTGGACAGAGGCCAACAATGCCCCCGCCAAGATCGAGATGGTCACAGCCGAGGACATCCGGCACGTGGCCAACAAGTACTTCGATAGGTACAAGCGCAATGTGTTGATCATAAACCCCAAGGGAGGCGCGGAAAGCGAAACCGAGAGCGGCGAAGACCCCAGGTTGGCCCAGGCAATCCAGATGATAAAGTCAGTGGAAGATGCTGCCCGCCTGGAGCAGATGATCGGTATGTTCTCTGGGCGCATGGACCAGATCGAAGACGTCGAAGAACGGGCGCAGATGGAGAGGCTGCTTAAGATAGCAAACGACCGGCTAAAGGAACTCAAGGCCGCTGAAGGCATGTAGAGATTACACTGGAGGATAAAGGAACATGAGCAAATCGTCATCCGGGCAGTTGAACCGTTGTGTTCTTTCCATTGCGATCCTGGCCTTGGGTGTCACGGCATCTGGTGCGCCCTGCTCTGTCGCCGGGGAAATCGTGGACCATCCCGACAATCTCACGTTCGAGGAACTCAGGTACACCCCGCCCGAACCAGAGGACTACCGCCACTTATTGAAATCCGGGGTCCCGGTGTACGCGGCAGAGGATCATGAGCTCCCCATCTTCGATCTGACCATCCTGGTACGTACAGGATCGATATACGAGCCTGTGGAGAAGGCCGGCATAGCCAAGATGACCGGTTACCTCATGCGAAACGGCGGTGTCGAAGGTATGACAGCCAAGGAGATAGACGAGCGGCTGGCCTATCTTGCCGGGGAGATCTCGGTTGGCCTGGACGGTCCCGCCGAGGGCCTGGTCCACCTCTTCTGCCTGTCAAAGGATATGGATGAGGGGCTTGAGATCTTGAGGAAGATCATCCGTACACCGGTCTTCGACCAGGAGGCTCTGGACAGATACCGTGCCGACCTTCTCTCCGAGATGGAGCAGCGGAACGCCGACACGAGGGAGATAGAAACGCGGGAGTGGCAATTCCTGATGTACGGCGACCACCCCTGTACCACACCCTACCGGCAGACCGAAGCATCCATAAACTCGATCACGCGGGAAGATCTAATCGCTTTCCATGAGAAGTACTTCTTCCCGGGAAATTTCATCATCGCGGTTTCAGGTGACTTTGATACCGATGAGCTCCTTGCCAAGCTCGACGACACGTTCGCAGGCTGGCCCGATCGCGATCTTGACCTCCCCCCGATTCCTGAGGTGATCCCCGATCCCGAACCCGGGGTTTACATGATAGAGAAAGAGGACGTCAACCAGTCGCGTATCCGCCTTGGCCACATAGGGGTTAAACGCGATGTACCGGACGAATATGCGCTCGTGGTCATGAATGACATTCTCGGCGGAGGCGGCTTCACATCACGCATCGTGAGGCGTGTCCGGTCCGACGAGGGGCTGGCCTACAGCGCGGGAAGTCGCTTTAACCGGCCGGTTTACTATCCTGGTACCTTCCGCGCGTATTTCCAGACCAAACATGCCACAGCGGCCTTCGGCACTCGTCTCATACTGGATGAGATAGACCGCATACGCACCGAGAGGTGCGATGACGAGACGGTGGAAAACTCGAAGGCCGGTTTCATCAGCGACATAGTCAACCCATTCAGCAACAAGAACGCCATAGTGAACACGTTCGCGGACGACCATTACACAGGCAGACCCGATGATTACTGGCAGAACTACACAGCCAACATCGAGGCCGTGACGCCCGATGACGTGCTCGCTGTCGCGCAGAAATATCTGCATCCCGAGAAGTTTGTCTTTCTTGTCATTGGGAACCCGGAGGTCGTGGAGAAGGGATCGGACAAGCACGAGGAGCGCTTCTCCGACTTCGGCGAGACAACGATTCTCCCCTTGAGGGATCCGATGACGCTCAAGGTCGAGTAATAGTGGGCTTGTCGCAATCAGGCATAGAGTTTGAGGGCCCACCGTCCGAACCGTGGTATCGACCACGGGCGATGCCCTTCGCGAGAAGCACACTGAGGCCCCCGCAAGACTGGATTGCCGGCGCAGGCCTCCATTAGCTTCAGGGCTGTTCGGTGAGCACCTTTAGGCCCCCGCCTTCGTCGAGACTGATATTCAGGACAACCGGTTTCTCCCCGGCCGGATATTGAAGAGTCTTTGCCTCACCGTTCTTTAGATCGAACTCGATCTTCTCAATCGTTTCCCTCTGTTCATAACCATCGACAAAGTCCTGGGCGTAGACATGTATCTTCGCGTGTGAAGCGCCGGCGGCCTGGCTGTCGCCTGTTATCGAGACCTCGAGCGGGCGCCCTTCGAGACCCGAGACGCCCCGGCCGGGAGGATTCACAAAGTACTGACGCCGGGTAACATCGTCGAACGACGAGTATTCATTGTATACGATTACCATCATTCGCCCCTCTTCGAGCATAATGCGGATCTCGTCTGCCTCGTGCTGCATGCCGTACATCTGTTCTGTCCGGGCCCCTTTATAGGAAAGGGTGAAGACCTCTTCCGGGGCGGGCGAGTAGTTGGCAAAATCGATCCTCTGCCCATCTCGGTAGGGGTGGATCACACATCTGGAAGTACCAGCGGCGAGATTGCTGAGCTCTACCCGCGAGGTCAACTCCGGGTTTACTGTCACCCGCAGTTCACCCCCCGACGCCATGCGCCGTCCGACCGGAGCCACAGCGGTCGCCTGCGAGGTTATGGCCGGGCGCTCCATCTCCTTTTCTTCCTCGGTCTTCTCGCGGGCATAGTCCGCGGACACCCGGAAGAGAGCGGCGTCTACGGGCGCCTCGACAACATTGCGGATCTCCATTGTGCCGCTGCCCAGGTCACCGTCATAATGGACCACGTACCTCATAAAATGATCGAGCTTCTTTGAGTGCCAACGTTCCACCACCACCTTGGTGTCCCCGGGATAGTTGTAGACGTAGTGATCACACTCGAAACCGTTCACGGTCTCCGGACCGACCAGTCTTTCCTCGCACCCTTTGATCATATATTCCCATCCCTTGACCGGGTTGGCAAAAGCTCCGGCGCGACCCTCGAGTTCCCGGTAAGTCTTCTCTTCAGGGTTCATCGCCGTAGTCACATCGGTGGTTCGATTCTCGATGGCGAAGAAGAGATTCTCGCCCTGAAGCTGTTCCACCCGGTAGAGGTCGTCACGAACATACAGCTTGATCTTCAGACTGTCGTCTGGCTGCATAATCAACAGATCGGCCGTAAACTCCGCCGCAATAGCCGACCCGACCGGAACGACAAGCCCCACCACCAGGGCACCGAAGACAACGCGCTGGAACAATGACATGGCTCACCCTCCTTTTTGGCCATCAAGCACAACGGGACCCCGGAATACAACCGACAAGATAACCAGCACAGGAGGTTGGTGCAACACCAATGGACAACTGGGGCTCGGCCGGCACAGGGTCGCCGGGCAATGAGGCCAAGCCATATCAGGGTCTGGGACCGAGCGTGACCAACAAGATGCCGGCAATTGCGAGGGCGGCGGCAAATGACTTGCGTCTCGTAATTGGCTCCCCAAGAAAGAGGGACGCGAAAAGCAGTATGAAGATGGTGCTTGTCTGGTTGAGTATAGCGGCCACTCCCGACAATGCGTACTTGAAACCCGCAACCCACAGGATCAGTGAAGCGTAGGAGCCGAGCATTGTGGCGGTGAGAGAAAACTTCCAGGATCGAGAGGGCCTGAATACGGAAAAGATCTTCTTCCTTTGGCGCAATGCAAGTGCCAGAGGCAACATGACCGCAAGAGAACCGGCCTGCCGTACCATGGTCGCCCAAAGGACGGGACTCCGCAGCAAGACCGGTTTCGCGATGACGATCCCAAAACCTACAGTCGCCATGGCACCGGCTCCATACAGCACACCTCGCAAGATCTGACCCGGCGTGGTACCCCGGGGAGGGGTGTGTCTAGCCGCAGCAACAATTGCGATGACCACCAGGGCCATACCGGCAAACTGCCATGGACCCAGGCTCTCACCCAGCAGCAAGAAGGCGATCAAGGTCACAATGGGTGCGTAGACCGAGCAGGCTATGGCGGAGAGCCCCGCGCCTATCAGGTTGATACTGTGATGGAGGAGCGTGTCCGAAATCGCTATTGAGATTATGCCGCTTGCGGCGAGAATGAGATAATCCAGCGGAGGGGCCCCGGAGACAAGCGGCTGACCGGCGACTACTACTGAGAGGATAAGGAGTGGTGTGGTTATGGTGACCCTGAAGATATTTAGGGCATAAGGTGATATCGACTCGCCCGATTTCCGCAGGAACAGGACGGCCACTGCCCAGACCATCGCGGAAGCCAGGGCGTAGAACTCTCCCATCTAGCTCACCCTTCTTCCATAACCGCTCGGCGTTTAATAACTTCGGATTATCGCACATGGCAGGTTGCAGGTACAGTCATTGGCTTCGTCGTCTGCAAGACCTATGGAGAGGACGAACCCAGCCGGGCGGATCCGGTTCCGGCAGGATACTTCCGTCATCTCTTCCGTCGGATTGGACGGCGGCCCATGCGGCGCTTGTGGCGCTCAAGCTTCTTCTGGAAGGACGTGCGCTCACCGGTATAGAAGCTCTTCGCCGGGATATCCGGATGTTCCGAAAGCGATATGGAGACATTGATCAACCGCTCGATATTGCGTACGTCGCTACCCTGATCTGGTGTTGCCAGAGAAATTGCGCGGCCCTCCATACCGGCCCGTCCCGTACGGCCTATGCGATGGACGTAGCTACCTGGATCTTCAGGGAGATCATAGTTCAGGACAACCTCGATCCCCTGGACATCGATACCTCGCGCGGCAATGTCGGTGGCCACCAGAATCCGGTACTTGCCTGACTTGAAACCGTCAAGCGCCTGCTTTCGCTGTGCCTGGGTTCGGTCTGAATGAATCTCGGCTGCCCTGTACCCGGCTTTCCTCAGCGCCCGCGAAACCCGGCATGCCCCCAGCTTAGTCCTTGTGAATACAAGAACCGACCCCTTGTATTCCTTGAGCAACTGCTTGACCAGCGGTTCTTTGTAGGCCTTCTCAACCACGAATACTTCGTGTGATACACCCTCGGCCGCAGTGCCCGAGGGCGCAATCTCGGTCTGCACCGGAAGATGCATGTGGGCCGAGGCGATCTGGATCACTCCCATCGGCATTGTCGCGGAGAAGAGCATTGTCTGCCGCTCTCTGGGTATCATCTCTATGATACGTTCGATCTGCGGCGCGAATCCCATGTCCAGCATGCGGTCCGCCTCGTCGAGAACAAGTATCCTGACATCTTTGAGTCGGGCGTGGCCCTGGCCCATAAGGTCAATAAGCCGGCCCGGCGTGGCCACTATGATCCTGGGCTTTCGCTTCAGGGCCCTGACCTGCGGTCCCTGAGACTCTCCGCCTATCACGACCGCCGTCCTCATATGCATGGCAAGGCTGAACGGCTTGATCGCCTCCCTTATCTGCATCGCCAGCTCACGCGTAGGGGCAAGCACCAGAGCCTTGCCCTTTAGCCGCGCAAGCCGCTGAATCATCGGTATAGCATATGCGAGGGTCTTACCCGTTCCGGTCTGGGCTATTCCGATTACGTCCTTCCCCTCAATTGCAAGCGGGATTGCCTTTCGCTGGATGGGGGTCGGCACCTCAAAACCAACATCCCTTACCTTCTTGAACAACTTCGGCGCGATGCCGAGACCATAAAAACCGTTAGTCATAGAATCCCTCCGTGTCACTTCAGCTCTGCCGGCGTTAACGCCAGCTCATGTATATGAATATACCCAGATTGCCGAGTGAAAGCACGACCTTAACGAACATCGCAGTGAGCTTGCCCACAAACGCGAAGAAGCCGGTCCGAAGGGCTCGCTCCCGCGACCGGTAACGCAAGTACTCGAAGAGCACCGCGAGCACAAACGCACCTACCAGGCCAAAGATGATGGTCCCGATGAAGGGCAGAACGAAAGAACCAACCACAGCACCTGCTATCCCTCCGACGAATGTCCCGAGTACCCCCCACCTTGATGCCCCCTTCCGTGCCACATATATAGTCCCCAGGAGCGATTCAATCAACTCGCCGATTAGAAGCACCACCAGCATGATAAGCAGCCATCGCCAGCCTACGGCATTGAACTTGGTGGCGATGTCATAGACAGCAATGGCCCCGAGTGCGATCCACCCCCCGGGAATGCCGAGAAATATCGTAATATTAAGGGCCAGGAGAACCACATAAAAAACAACCAGCCCTACATGCTGAAGCACTTGAATCAAACCCGACTACCTGGTGCCTTAGAATGCTTCATGCCGGCCCCGCTAAATCGTCAGTCCACTATGATGTCACCGGTCTCACTCGTACAGTAGTCCTCGCCCTCCACCGGCGGGTCGTTTGTCCACGTGTTAAACCTGGCGTAGACATCCGCGGTCGAATAGCTCTCGATGCCGCACGTGTCGTTGTTCCTGATTGTGTTGCCGCCCGTGCTCCCCCTGGCTCCCCCACCGAGATCGGGGACGGGGTTATGCTCTTCATCATCATCGCAACAGAGATATACGCCCCAGCCATTATCCTCTATGGTGCAGCCCTCTATCAGGACATCGGTGACACCGCTCATATAGATGCCCTTTCCGACACCCGCGTTGTGGAAGCCTTTGATCTCACAATTCCGCAACACCGTACCCTGGTCGTCTTCGTGAAACACTAAGCATCGATTGGGTCCACGGTCAACCTCAGATATAGCCCGGACATCGAAGATGCAATTCTGAATTGTCGTATTATGTGCGGCCTCAACTCTCAGAACCGATGATCCGCCCCGCTCAAAACACCTCACACTGTCCATCAGAGCATCGTATGAGTTATTTCCGAAGAAGATTGCTATCTGCCAGCCATCATCGATGATGGGGCCTTCCTCGATGGTGAACTTCCGTAGGGTTGAATTGGTATGGGAGAATTGAACACAGGGACTGTAGCCGGCTGTCTCCGAATAGCCCCTGATGATACAGGTCTCCCAGTTTTCCCCTACAACCTTCTTGCCACTTGCCAGGCGGATGGGGAATTCCTCACCGAGTGTCGCGTCGTAGACCCCCGGAGCCACCATTATGGTTTCTCCATCATCTGCTATATCGAGTCCCCGGGTAATCGTCTTCACCGGATTGCCGGCCGAACCGGTGCCAGTATCATCATTACCGGTCGTGGCGTTCACATAGATGGTTGTCATGACAACCTTAACAACACATGTATCGCTTTCCGAGACATCCTCCTGAGATACGGCAACCACCATCACCGAGTCGGGGCCAGGGATCTCGTCGGGGGCGGTGTATGCGGCGGGATTGGTCTGAGTCACTGTCCCCACGGTCGAGTTGCCGCCGGCTATGCCGTCCACGTACCACATCACGTCGCCGGTCGTGCCACCGGTTACGGTGGCAGTGATCGAAGCCGACTCCGATACTTCAATCTCTTCGCGCTCCGGGGAAACATCCACGGATATGTCCGGTGGTTCGGTAATGGTCACAAGACAGCTGTCGTATCTCGAGGCGTCCTCCGTTGACA
>Ga0180434_10005082_pt1 | contig 15677 bp, 11 predicted proteins | sample SS_ome_7_FD_132453 | JGI IMG/M metagenome (GOLD analysis project Ga0180434, IMG submission 132453) | Hypersaline lake sediment archaeal communities from the Salton Sea, California, USA - SS_1_D_2 metaG | ecosystem: Environmental > Aquatic > Non-marine Saline and Alkaline > Hypersaline >...
GACGTCGGCACCCATGTCGGACAGCATCATGCCGCAGAAAGGCCCCGGCCCGATGCCGCCGAATTCGATGATGTGGATTCCGTGCAGCGGTCCCATCTTATCGCTCCCTGTGTGAGATGTCACTTTGGCTTTGACCATTCAACCGGCAGATGGCATATAGCACATCAACAGCTGCGTGGAAAGGTTTGTTGGCGGTCGGCGGTCAACCCTGCCGCCGGCCCGTCTGCGCTCTGCGGGCGACGCCGAGCCGGGCCGGCGGCCTCCGTTTCCATGGGCGTGCTTTCCGACCGGCTGAGCCGGGTGCGGGTGATGATGGCCGGCGGTGGTGCACTGTGTTCCTTTTTGTTCGGCTGGACCATCGACCGGGCTTTTTTCTGGGTGCTGGGACTCGGCCTGTTGTATGCGTTTGCCGCACCCGGGGGATTCGCCTGTACTGTCGGCGGCCTGGTCGCCCTTGGCGGCGCGCTGATTTTCGAGCGCAAAACGCATCCTCCCGCCGGTTCGGCGTCATGTTTGATCTTGACGATGCCCGGAGCCGCGGGTATGATCATGGCGCAGCATGGGTCGGTTCGATGGGCACGTGGACGTCCTGTCGGACAGACGAAGACGCCATCGGATTAGGTTGTAAACCAATGAAACGCGCCACCCGAAAACTGACTGCCGTCATGAGCGCCGACGCCGCCGGCTACAGCCGCCTGATGGCGGCCGATGAAATGCAGACCATCACCACGCTAAAAAAGAGCCGGGCGGTGGTGCGGGAGGCGGTAACGCGCTACAGCGGCCGGGTGGTGGATGCCCCGGGCGACAATATTCTGGCCGCTTTTGCCAGCACCGTTGACGCGGTGGAATGTGCGGTTGAGATACAAAACCGGCTGGAACGGATGAATACCGATCTTGCACTGGATCAGCGTATGCAGTTTCGTATCGGCATCAACCTGGGCGACGTCATCAGCGACGATGCGCTCATTTACGGTGACGGCATCAACATCACGGCGCGTATTCAGACCCTGGCCGAACCCGGCGGCATTTGCGTGGCCGGCAGCGTCTATGATCAGGTCCGGAACAAGCTGGATCTGGACTACGTTAACATGGGCGAGCGTGCATTGAAGAACATTGCCGGGCCGGTGCGGGTTTATCGCATCCGGTGCCGGACGCCCCTGCAAGGGCACATGACAACCGCCCAGGATGAGACGGCGCACAAACCGTCCGTCATCGTTCTGCCGTTCGTGAACATGAGCGGCGATGCCGAACAGGAGTATTTCAGCGACGGGCTCACCGAAGACCTGATCACCGATTTGTCCAAGCTTTCGAATCTGTTTGTCATCGCCCGTAATTCCGCCTTCACTTACAAGGGCCGGGCTGTCAAGGTGCAGGACGTCGGCAGGGAAATGGGGGTGCGCTATGTTCTGGAGGGCAGCGTGCGCAAGGCCGGCGGACGGGTGCGCATCACCGCCCAGCTGGTGGATGCCCTCAGCGGTGGACATGTTTGGGCCGACCGCTATGACCGCGGTATGGAGGATATTTTTGCGGTGCAGGACGAGGTCACCCGCAAAATCGTCACAGCCCTGGCGGTTAAAATGGAAACCGGTGATCAGGAACTGCTGTTCGAACGGGATACCGACAATATCGACGCCTACGATTGTTTCCTGCGCGGCATGGAATGTTTTCACCGCTATTCCAGGGACAGCAACCTGAAGGCCCGGCAGATGTTCGGCAGGGCCGTTGAACTGGATGATCGCTATACCGCCGCATATGTCCGCTGCGGCTGGACCTATCTCACCGAATGGATGCTGGGCTGGACAACGGATCGCAGCGTGCTGGACCAGGCCTTCGATCTGGCGCAAAAGGCCTTTGCCACCGGGAAGACCAACGAATTAAGCTACTGCCTTTTAGCCAACGCCTACCTTTGGAACAAAGAGCACGACAAGGCCCTGGCCCTTTACGAAAAATACAAACGCCTTGAGATTGATTCGGCTGAAATACTGGCGGACTTTGCCAACATCCTCAACTGGAGCGGCAGGCCGCATGCCGCGATCGGGCTGGCGCAAAAGGCCATTCGACTGGATCCTCTTTTTCCGGCCATCAATCTTTTCAACCTCGGGCATGCCTATTACCTGACCAATGATTACCCCTCGGCTGTGCGCGTCCTTCGGGAAGCATTGGCCTACAATCCCGATTTTTTCCCCCCCCGTATTTATCTGACGGCCATTTATCTGTCTTTGGGCAGAAAAGAAGAAGCGCACCAGGAATTTGCGGATTTTTTCCAGAAAACCCAGTTTGATCTCGCTGCCTGGCGCGAACGTCTGCCTTACCGGGATCCGTCCATCACTGAACAGATGCTGTCGGCGTTTCAAAAAGCCGGCTTGGACTGAGCTGTCATGCATCAAGCTTGTGCGCTAATATGGATCCGTCCTGATGACCATGTTTTGAAAAACGATGAAAGCGGCTGTCATGGCAATTGATTCCCATGGCGTTGGACGCGGCATTCTAAACCGCTACTTCAAACGCACCCGGCGTTCAAAAATGCTTTACGAGAAAGCATGCCGGTTTTTGCCGGGGGGTGAAACCCGTCGGGCCTCGTTTTTTCGGCCGTACCCTGTGTTTATGGCCAAAGGGGAGGGGTGCTTTCTTGTCGATGAAGATGAAAATCGATATGTCGACATGCAGAATAATTACACTTCCCTGATCCATGGTCATGCCCATCCTGCAATACGCGCCGTTTCGCGGCAGCACATCGACACCGGGGTCGTCCTGGGATCCGCCGCCGCGTGCCAGTACCGGCATGCGGCTCACCTGGCGGACCGCATCCCCTGTGTGGAAAGCGTGCGCTATGTCAATTCAGGCACCGAGGCCACGCTTTTTGCGCTGCGGGCGGCCAGAGCCTTTACCGGTAAAACAGGCTTTCTGAAGATGGACGGGGGGTATCACGGCATGCATGAATATGCACAGGTCAACATTTTTCCGGAGCCGGATCATCAAGGCCCGCTGCGGCCCTGGGGCGAACCCTGGGTTTCCCGCCGCCTCCTTGCGGATGTCGCCGTCGCCGATTTCAATGATTTGAATGCGGTGGAAACCATCCTTGCCCGGCGGGCGGACCACATTGCCGCCGTTATTGTGGAGCCCATGTTCAGCGCCGGTGGTTTGTTTTTGCCGCAGGACGGTTATCTGGCGGGTTTAAGAGCATTGACAAAACGTTACGATGTGCTGCTGATCTTGGATGAAGTCATGATGTTCCGCCTGGCGGTCGGGGGTCTGCACACGCGATACGGCATCCAACCCGACCTGGTCGCCCTGGGAAAGATCATCGGCGGCGGATTTCCCGTGGGGGCCGTCGGCGGGCGGCGGGATGTCATGGCCTGTTTCAGTCCCCATCACCCGCATCCGGTTTACCATTCCGGCACCTTCAGCGGCAACAACATCACCATGTCCGCCGGCCTGAAAGCCCTGGAGCTGTATGATGCACAAGCGATTGAGCGGCTGAATGCCCTGGGCGATCGTCTGCGCCGGGGCTTTGCCGACGCCCTGCGGCAGGCCGGCATTGAGGCGCAGGTGACCGGCATGGGATCCCTGGCGGCGGTCCACTGGTGTTCGTCACCTCTGTACACTGCACGCGATGCGGCGGACAGCCTGCGGCAGGCAGGTGATCTGCCGGAGCTGTTTCATCTGGAGATGCTGAACAATGCTGTTTTTGCAGCCCCGCGGGGCATGTACGTTTTGTCCACCCCGATGACGGAAAGGGTCGTTGACGAGGTCATTCAGGCGTTTGGGGCAACGCTCGACAGGCTGCGTCCCTGCATTGTCGAGACATTGCCGCTGCTTGTTGGTTAAGTTGGTTTGATTGGTTGGGTTTGTTGCGTTAGGAGGAAAAATGTCTGAAAAAGAAAGTCATGTGTTGAACATGTTGATGCGGCGCAAGCACACCGCCATCGTCCGGGCCGAAGGCGTCTATCTCTATGACGATGCGGGGAACCGGATTCTGGACGGCATCGGGGGGGTGATTCTCTGCAATCTGGGACACGGTCTGGATGTAATGGCGGACACGCTGCGCGATCAGGCCAAAACCGCTTCTTTTGTTTACCGGCTTGATTTCACTACGCCCGTGCTGGAAGAAGCCGCCGAAAAAGTCTGCGCGGCGACCCGTGCGGCCATGGAAAAGGTTTTTTTCGTTTCAGGGGGCTCGGAAGCGACTGAAATCGCCGTCAAACTGGCCCGGAAATACCACATCGACAACGGCGATCCCTCAAAATACAAAGTGATATCCCGCTGGATCAGCTATCACGGCAACACCATGGGGGCGCTGGCCATGAGCGGCATGCCCATGCGGCGGGCCGACTACATCCCCATGCTGGGCGACACCCCGCACATTGCCCCGGCCTATTGCTATCGCTGCTGGTACGGCCAGGAGCCTTCCTCCTGCAACCTGGCGTGCGCCCAGGCCCTTGAAAACGAGATCATGTGTCTGGGACCGGAAACCGTGGCGGCCTTTATCGCCGAACCCATCGGCGGAACATCGCTGTGTGCCGCGGTTCCTCATAAGGACTATTTCAAGCGGATAAGACAGATCTGCGATCGATTCAACGTGCTGCTGATCGCCGACGAGGTGATGACCGGCTTCGGCAGGACCGGCAAGTGGTTCGGCTATGAACATTTTGGTATTCAGCCGGACATTATGGCCATGGGCAAAGGTCTGGGGGGCGGGTATTTCCCCATTGGCGCGGCGGCGGTTTCCAGGCGGATTTACGAGACGATTCATGCGGCATCCGGTTACTTCGGCGCCGGATTTTCCTGGGCGGGAAACCCCATGGGCGCAGCGGTGGCCGCCAAAACGATCGATTATTTGAGGCGGCACGACTTGGTGGCGCGCAGCCATGCAATGGGACTGTATCTGGATTCGTGTCTGCAGTCGCTCAAATCGCATCCGACTGTGGGCGACATCCGAGGCAGAGGGCTTCTGCGCGGCATTGAATTCGTCAAGGACAAGGCCCTGAGAACGCCGCTTGATCCGGATCTGAAATTCAGCATTCAGCTGGGCGAAGAAGCGTTAAAAAGAGGCCTGTACCTTCAATCGTCCAACGGCAACGATCGTGGAAGGGCCGGCGACATGATATTGCTGGGACCTCCCTATATCATTGAGCGGCCGCAAATCGAGGAAATGGTGGCGATTATCGATGCGGCATTGACGGTGGTGGAACAGCGCAATCATTGTTAGCCGCCGGGCGGTCAGGGGTGAGCGCCTGAAAAGAACGGCCTGGGTTAAGAAATGACTTGTTCGGCGGGTGCCGTGTCGGCGATTTGGCGGCGCAGCTGTTGATTTTCAGCCCGCAGATGTTCCACCTGCTCACTGGTTTTTTTCAGTTTGTTCAAGGTGTACTGTGCGTGCGAACCGAAAATGATAAAAAGACACAAAACAATGATGCGGGTTGCGATTCCGCCGGGCCCCGGCCCGAAAAGTCCGGGAAAGAAATCGAGCCGGCTTGAAGCGAACAAATATAAGAAGGTTTCAATAATCCAGTAGACAATGCCCAGTCCGATTCCAATGACCATCATTCGATCCGTAATGCGCATGGCGGCGGTTTCCTTCCTGAAATTTTCATGCCTGTCACGCACAATTCAGCATGAAAGGAATTTTTGTTGCTGTGATACCCGCTTTTCCTTCTATCGGCAACGCATGAAAATTTATAATTTTCAACAGTAAAAAAATGTTTTTGTTGAAAAGGAATGCCGAACGGCCCAAGGACAGCCGTCCAATTTCAAAAACGCAGCATAAGCGAATAATGTGCAAAGGTCAAATACTTATTCGAAGAGGGTCGCCCCCCTTTCGATGGAACCGGCGCTGCGGGTGTAAAGCCCCAAAAGCCCCTGGTGGTCTATCGGTTTGGGGCGGTGGCGGGCCGCACGCTGCATAAGGAGCCGCTTCACCGCATCCGGATCCGTTGTCTTTCCCTTTTCCCCCATGATGTCGATCGTCTGCGCCGCCATGTCGATGTGGATGACATCATCTCTTTTGATCAGGGCGATGGGCCCGGCATCGGCTGCTTCGGGAGTGACATGTCCAACCGCCGGTCCTCGGGTGGCGCCGGAAAAACGGCCGTCGGTCACCAGGGCGACGCTGTTTTTCAGTTCGCTGTGATGGTAAAGGATCTCCGTGGTTTTGAACATTTCCGGCATTCCGGATCCCCGGGGGCCTTCGTAGCGGATAATGACCACGTCCCCGGGGGCGATGCGGCCGTCGAGGATGGCCGCGATGGCCGCCTCTTCGGCGTCAAACGGTCGGGCCGGGCCGGTGTGTTGCTGCTTTTCATCGGCAACGGCCGCGTGTTTGACAACGGCCCCGCCGGGGGCGATGTTGCCTGTCAGTATGCGGATGCCGCCGGTTTTTCGATAGGGATGCGACAGCGGTTGAACGATATCTTCCGGTTTGAGATTGAAATTTTTCAGGTACCGGCCGGCGTTTTCAAAAAAGCCGCTTTTTTCAAGCGCCGCGAGATTGTCTGCGAGGGTTTGGCCGCTGACAGTCAACACATCGAGGTGCAGATGGGGCTTGATGGCTTGCATGATGCGGGGTACGCCGCCGGCATACCACAGAAACTGGGTGGGCCAGGGACCGAAAGTCTGCAGCCCGGCCAGCACCGGAATTCGGGCGTGCAGACGTCCGAAATCCGCCGGGGTGATGTCGATGCCAGCCTGTGCGGCGACCGCCGGCAGGTGCAGCAGGGCATTGGTGGAACCGGACAGGGCCGCGTGAACGGCAATGGCATTTTCAAAGGACTCCCGGCTCAGAATGTCCCGCGGCCGGATGCCGTTTTTCAAGAGGGCCGCAACGGCGTTTCCGGCACGCTGTGCGCTGAAGCGAATGCTGTTGGACCAGGCCGGCATCAGCGCCGTGCCGGGCAAAGACAAGCCCAGTGCTTCGGCCATTGTCTGCATGGTGCTGGCGGTTCCCATGTATTGACAGGCGCCGCATGTCGAACAGGCGTTGATCTGAAAAAAGCGGTTCCGCTCCTCGGTCGCGGCGCCGCGGCGCATGTGCTCGCGATGTTCATAGCAGGTGACGGCGCTGGACAACTCCGGCCCCGGCATCATGGATCCGCCGCATACGTGCAGCGCGGGAATGTTCAGCCGGGCGATGGTCATCAGATGGGCCGGCAGAGCTTTGTCGCAGGAAGAGATGGTCACCATGGCATCGAACGGCAGGCAGCGGGCGTGAATTTCAACCATGGCGGACATGATGTCGCGGGATAAAAGCGAGTAGTTCATCCCGTCATGACCGGTGGCGATGCCGTCGCAGATGTCGGTGGTTGTATAAACCGCCGGTTTGGCGCCGCAGGTCAGAATCCCTTCACGAGCTGCATCGGCCAGATCGTTTAAATGGCGGCTGCCGGGATGACTGTCGCCGAAAGTGCTTTCCACTAAAATCTGCGGTTTTTCCAGGTCCTCGGGGCTCCAGCCGCTGCCCAGCAGCAGCGGATCGACTTCCGGGTTTTCCGCCCGGCTGCGTTGACTTTTCAGCATAGCGACACCTTGTGTGAGAGCAGATTGAGATCGTTGGGTTTGTTGTGTTTATTGGGTAAAAACAATTTTGAATGACGAATGTTGACTTGTCTCTCATCGATAAACCGCCAGATCCAGCGGCAGGCGGTGTGGCTGACCTCCGACTCTGACTTCTGACCGCCGACCTCTGACCGCCGACCTCTGACTTCCGACTACCGCCCTCCGGCCTCCGGCTTGCGACATCTGATTTCCGATATCCGGAACTCCGGCCATCATGGCATCCGCGCCTTCATGGCGGCGGCGTGGGCGGATAGGCCCTCGTTTTCGGCGATGGTGACCGCGCTTCGGGCCATTTCAAGGGGGGCGGAAGATTCGAAAATCTGGTGCGTGAGCGCTTTGAGATAGGTGCCCACCCACACTCCGCCGGAAAAACGGGCGGCCCCTGCCGTGGGCAGGATGTGGTTGGTGCCGGTGGCGAAATCGCCGAAAGCCACGGTGGTATGGGGACCCAGAAAAGCCGATCCGTAGCTGTTGCAGCGCTGCAGCAGTGCTTTGGGGTTTTCGACCAACAGTTCGAGATGTTCGGGGGCGCTGCGGTTGGCATAGGCAGCGGCTTCCTCCAGCGTTCCGACCAGGACGGCGCCGCGCTGTTTCCAGGCGCTTTCGGGAACCGCACGCATGGGATGCGTCGCCAGCATTTTTTTAAGCGTGTGCAAAACCTTTTCGGCCAATTTTTCGGCGGTGCAGAAAAGATGGCAGACGCTCATGGGGTCGTGTTCGGCCTGGGCCAATAGGTCGAGGGCGATGTGCGCGGGGTCGGCGGTTTGGTCCGCGACAATCAGCACTTCGCTGGGCCCGGCGATGCCGTCTATACCAATCCGGCCATATACAAGCCGTTTGGCCTCAGTGACATAGGCATTGCCGGGTCCCACCACCATGTCCAAAGGAGAGACGCCCCGGGCGCCGGTGGATGCCAGGGCGATGGCCTGGGCGCCGCCGACAGCCCAGACCTCATCCACGCCCAGCAGTCCGGCCACGCCCAATATGGCCGCATTCACACCCTGTTCACCGGACGGCGGCGACATGACCACGATGCGCGAAACACCGGCGACCTGCGCCGGAATGACCCCCATCATGGTTGTGCTGATCAGGGGGTAGCGGCCGGCCGGAACGTAGACCGCGACATTTTCAACCGGTACGAAGCGCATTCCGGCGCTGACACCGCCGCCGAGATCCCACTGCCGATTTTCGAACATCCGCTTCTGGTGGGAGTGAAAGGTGCGAATGTTGGCGGCCGCGGTTTCAACCGCCTGTCGCAGGTCTGGATTCAGCCGGTGTCGGCCGTCGGCGATGCGCGCCGGGTCCACAATGAGGGGACCCTGGTAGCCGTCAAAGTGTGCGGTGTAGTCGGCGACGGCGCTTAATCCCTCCCTGCGGACACGATCAATGATCTCGACGACCTGCTGCGTGACGGAAGCGGGTACGCCGTCCGCGGCCTCAATGACAGGGCGTTTGATGTATTGCATGACATCTCTTGCATGTTGGCAGTGATGAATCCATGGCACACGCCGCCGGCCGCTGAATATCCGGCGCACCGTGCCGCGCTCTGTTTTTTTCTCATTACCGTTTTTCAGAAAATTTGGCAAGGCTGTGTTTTCTAAATTCGGACGGCCGATCGCTGCTTTTCCAATGGCCGGCTCCCGGTTTTTGTTATTGACAGCGGCGCCTGCTTGTCGATATTTCCAATAGCATGCAATCGGGTTTTCCACCGGCGAAAACAGGGAAAATGGGCGGGTTGACAACCAGTCGAAAAGGAGATGCCGCGTGATAGAAAATTTTAAAGGCAAACACATTCTGCACGGCAACCAGTTCACAATAAAGGATCTTGAAAGAGTCATGACCACGGCGGCCGAATTTGAAAAAGGACTCACGGCGGGCCGGGTCTATGACCTCATGAAGGGCCGGATACTGGCGACGCTTTTTTTTGAACCCAGCACCCGCACGCGGCTTTCCTTTGAATCGGCCATGCTGCGGCTGGGCGGCGGAGTGATCAGTGTGGCCTCCGGGGCCAGCGCTTCGACGGCCAAGGGGGAGAGCATCGGCGACACGGCCCAGACCGTTTCGCAATACGCGGATGTCATTGTCATGCGCCATCCACGCATCGGCTCGGCGGCGGAAGCCGCTCGAACCGCCACGGTGCCGGTGATCAACGCCGGCGACGGCGCGGGTCAGCATCCGACGCAGGCCCTGCTGGATATTTACACCATTGAAAAGGAAGTCGGGAAGCTAGCGGGTGTTTCAATCGCCCTGCTGGGAGATCTGAAATTCGGCCGCACGGTCCATGCACTGGTGGAACTATTGTCACTGTTCAAGGTTGAGCTGATGCTGGTTTCACCCCCGCAGTTGCGAATGCCGGCGGAGATCGTTGACCATCTGAAATCCCGGGGGGTCGCTGTTCACCAGACCGAGGATCTGAAAGCCGCCATGGCGGCCGCAGATGTTCTTTACGCCACACGCATTCAGAAGGAGCGGTTTGCGGATACGGCCGAATACGAGCGCCTCAAAGGTTCCTACGTGATTGACAGGGCGCTCTTAAAACAAGCCGGCGATCATCTCGTTGTTTTGCACCCCCTGCCGCGTGTGGATGAAATCGCCACCGATGTCGACGCCTACAGGGGCGCGGCCTACTTTCGCCAGACATTGAACGGCGTTTATGTCCGGATGGCATTGCTCGCGCTGGTGCTGGGCATTCGCTGACAGGAGGAAACCATGTATCCACGACTGCGAATTTTTGCGCTCGGCGGCAACGAAGTCGCTCCCACGGACATCGTCGATCCGGGGACGGGAAAAACCATCAATCCCGACATTCCGGCCCAGTGGCGCCGTGCCGCCCGGACCTGCGAACTTTTGGCGGATATTATCGGTGATGCGCCGGACGACCACTACATCGTCACCCACGGCAACGGTCCCCAGGTGGGGAACATTCTCCTGCGGTCGGACTATTCGCTTCCCATCCTGCCGCCGATCCCGCTGGATGTTATTGTCGCGGATACGCAGGGCGCCATGGGGTTCATGATGCTGCACATCGGCAGTGCGCTGAGAATCCGCGGAATCGACCGGCCGGTGGCGGCGATTGTCACCCAGGTGGTCGTCGATCCCCGGGATCCGGATTTCAAGGATCCGTCCAAATTCATCGGTCCAGCCTACACGCGCGACCAGGTCGGTGAAAGACAGGGCGCCGACGAGCGCTACAAGCTGTACCGACGCAACGGAAATGCCGAAATATGGCGGCGGGTGGTGGGATCGCCCCGACCGATGGACATCGTGGAAATCGCCACCATCGAATCCAACCTGAAGGCCGGGGTCATCCCCATCGCTGTGGGCGGCGGCGGCATTCCGGTTTGTCCGGTGAAACCCAAACGCGTCGATGAAACGGAAGTGTTTGAATGCCGGCACGGCATTGCCTTTGCACGCAAGGGCGGGAAAAGAAAACCCCTGAACATTTATTCGGGAGTGGATGCCGTTGTGGACAAAGACCTGGCGACCAGTCTGATGGGAGCGCTTTTGATCGAGCGTGCCGCCGCCAGGGGCGAAAAGCTGGAAGCGGAATTGACCATCTTGACCAACGTGGACGGGGCCAAACGTGGATTCGGGCGGCCGGATCAGGAGGACCTGCCGCTGTTAAGCGCCGCTGAGGCCCGGGACCTTTATGACGAGGGTTTTTTTCCGAGCGGCAGCATGGGACCCAAAATTCTGGCGGCGGTCGATTTTGTGCGCCGCGGCGGGCGGCGCGCATACATCACGCGGGTCGACGCTTACCGCGAAACCCTGGCCGGCAGGGCCGGAACCACCATCGTTCCCTGAAGCGCCCTTCCGGGGCGCAATTCACGGCATGGCCGCTGCCGGCCGGAAACCGGCGGAAAAGCAAAACATTAGCATCCGCCCGCCGGTGATCGAAGCTGTTTTTGCAAAATGTGCCCCGATCCCGGGATATTCGCTTGCACTCTCTTGCATAATTATGTAAACACAGCGCGATTTGAATGCGGCCGCACGCGCCGGCAGCCGACGACCCGGTGCGGCCTGAAGGTGGAAAGGACCTCACGCCATGACAAACAGCAAAATCGAAGCTGTTCAGCACGCTATTTGGGAAGAGGAAAAACGCTACTTGATGAAGCAGGTTTCCTTCAGCCTGATTCGCAATGATGCGTTGCGCATTGGTGACTACACGCTGTTTTCCGGAAAAAAAAGTCCGTATTACGTTGATTTGCGGCAGGCGATTTCCAGCCCCATGACCATGGACTGGATCGCCAATTCCCTGGCCCGTATCATCGACAATGAAATCGGGCGGACCAAGTTCGACAAAATATTAGGGGTTCCCACCGCCGGTGTGCCTTTTACCACCATTGTCAGCCAAAAACTGGCGATTCCGATGCTGTATTACCGCAAGGAGCGCAAAGAGCACGGTGTGCGCAAAAAAATTGAGGGCAAAATGGAGCGCAACGACCGGATCCTGATGATTGACGATCTGATTACCACCGGCAAAAGCGTTATTCAGGCGGCGGAGGCGGCCCGCGAGCAGGGGGGTATCGTCACCGAACTGGTGGTGCTGCTGGACCGTGAACAGGGCGGGCGCGAACATATCCTGGCCCACAACATACGCCCTCATGTTTTGTTCAATATTTCCGAGGCGTTTGAGTGGCTCAACCAGGTCAAACTGATGGATGCCGATGACTACAGAGTGATCATGGATTACATCAACGCCGAAAAGCAGCGCGTGGCCGCGGCGCACGGAAAATGATCCGCGGTGCGGCTGCCGGCCGCATCAACCGGCTGATGCGGCCGGGAGAATATCAAATCGTTCTGTTCAAGTCCCGACAGTGAACGGCGTTTGTCTGAAAAATTCAATTTCCCAACGTCGCTACCATTACCGCCTTGATGGTGTGAATTCGGTTTTCGGCTTCGTCAAAGGCAATGCATGCCGGTGATTCAAAAACGTCTTCGGTCACTTCCATGGAAGGCAGACCGAATTTTTGATAAATCTGTTCACCGATGATCGGTTCACGGTTGTGAAAAGCCGGCAGACAGTGCATGAATTTGACGTCCGGGTTGCCGGTTTTGGCCATCACCTCGGCGGTGACCTGATAGGGCTTCAACATTTTAATGCGCTCCTGCCAGACCTCTTCGGATTCTCCCATGGACACCCAGACATCGGTGCAGATAAAATCACAGCCTTTGACCCCCCGATCCAGGTCATCCGTGATCGTCACTTCCGCACCGGTCTGTTCGGCGATTTTTCGGGCCTGCTGCACCAGATCGGCCGCCGGCTGCACGGACAAGGGCGCCACTGCGCGAAAGTCCATTCCCATTTTGGCGGCTCCGACCAGCAGTGAGTTGCCCATGTTGTTGCGTGCATCGCCCAGGTAGGCGAAGGAAACCCGGCGCAGAGGCTTGTCGCTGTGCTCCATCATGGTCATGAGATCCGCCAGGACCTGCGTCGGATGAAATTCATTGGTCAAGCCGTTCCAGACCGGCACGCCGGCATAGCGGGCCAACTCCTCCACCACTTCCTGTCCGAAGCCGCGATATTCGATGCCGTCGTACATCCGTCCCAGCACACGGGCGGTGTCCTTCATGGATTCTTTAGTGCCCATCTGAGAACCGGTGGGGCCCAGGTAGGTGACGTGGGCCCTCTGATCATAAGCGGCGACTTCGAAGGCGCAGCGCGTCCGCGTGGAGGCTTTTTCAAAGATGAGCGCGATGTTTTTGCCGGTCAGGCGCGGTTGTTCGGTGCCGGCATACTTGGCTTTTTTCAGATCCAGCGAAAGCTGCAGCAGGCTGTTGATTTCCTGTGGACTGAAATCGAGCAGTTTCAAGAAATGCCGGTTGCGGATGTTAAACCCCATGTCCCTTTCTCCCTTCGTAACGACCGTGGTCAAAAATGTTCCTGCGCTGCGGCGCGCAACGAAAACGGGAATACTGTTTTGCGGCGCGGCGATAGCGGCAATGATGATTTGTTGATACTTCCCGATAGCTTGGCAAGCGGTATACCCCAACCGGTAGGGAAGATCAAGGCATTTTCCTCGGCATCCACCCAATGGCAATCCAATGTGATTGCATCTATCATCCTGGTATATTGAAAAAACACCCGCCAACGGTTGCCGGCAGACGGCGGACGGGTGAGTGTCGCACGCCTTAGCCGGCGATATCCCGGTCGGCCGCCGTAATGATCCGATCGAGCTCGCGCAGGACATCCGCGGGCAGGGGCGGCACCTCGTGCGCGGTCATCAGCTGATCCGCCTGGGCCTGGGCCCGCTCCCAGAGCTCCTTTGGATCCATCTTCCAGGAAACGTAGTTGGTCCATTCAAAAACCGACGGGGCGTAGGGCGTGTGTTTGTGGATTTGGTCGAGCGTGTGGCGGTCCAGCAGAAAGTGGCCCCTGGGTCCCACCCGATTGACCACATCCAGGGCCAGTGCTTCGCTGTCCACGGCAAAACCGGAAAAGAGCGCCCGCAGCATGCCGGCGATATCGCTGTCGATGACCAGCTGGGGGAAGCAGGCCGCCATTCCCCCGTCGAGGCCGCCGGCGCCGCCGATGATGTTGGCGCCCGCCAGCGCCGAGAGGAGGCCGCGGGTGCCTTTCTGGAACATGACCTGCTCGCGCACCACGCCGTCGCTGAAAAAGCACATGGATTCCGTGGGAAGTTTATAAAAATCGGATCCCATCTGAACCAGTCCGGATTCCAGCAGCATGTTTTCCGGCGACCCGTAAATGGAGTTGCCTTTTTTCATCTCCATGATGGAAGGGCCGAAATAATAGAAGCTGGGCGTGCCGGGAAACAGCGTTTGCAAAATCGTCTGGGAGCCGATGACTTCAGCATTGCCCAGCGCCAGGGTCCCGGCGATGGTGGCCGGTGCGCTTGCTCCCATCATGGACAAGACGGGTATTTTGAGCGGCAGGCCGTATTCGCCGGCGATCAGAAGAATGTCAAGATCTTCCTCGGGAAGGTACAGAGGCGATATCACGCACACGATGGGGTGAAAAAGCGGCCGGCGGCACATGGCTTCACGGGTGCCGCGGACCGCCAGCTGCATTTCAACCTGATAGCGCATGTTTTTCGCACCCATGGTCAGGTTCATAAAGTGTTTGCGCTGGCATTCGAGCAGTATTTTCGTGGCATGCAGATCTGCCGTTTTCGGCGGCGTATCCTGAAGTGTCAGGGGCGCGGCCAGATCGATGTGAGGCAGGGCATCGCACAATATGGACAGCGTCCGCTGGTCTTGTGAAACCGCCTTGCGGCACTGGTTTGCCTGCGGTTCGAAAATCATGGTCAGGCCGGTCGCATGACGGAAAATGAAGGGGCTTTGCGAGTTGACCTGGCGGTCATAGGCGGGGTCGCGTCCGGCCAGGTTGATTTTAGACGGTGTTTGACGCAGGGCCGCCGCCACCATCTGCGGCGGGAAGCGCACCCGCTGTGTGGTGTCGTCAACCAGGGCGCCGGCATCCCGCAGCCGGCTGCGTACGTCCTGATGATCGAGCTGCATTCCCGTCTGTTCCAATATCGCGAGGGACGTAGCGTGGATTTTGTGCATATCTTCGGTGCTCAAAGGGGCGTGGGGTGTGGCCGGATTCATCGTTGCGACCTCCTGTGGTTTGTTGGGCAGCACGCAGATGCAAACGGGAGCGCACCTTATTGCCTTTCGCGTCGAATTACAAGAGGAATGTTGGGTCGGTTGGGTTGGTTACATTGGTTGAGTTGGTTTAATTGGTTACTTTGGTTAAATTGGTTGGATGTGCGTGGCGGTGAAAATAAGATCTTGAACCGCCCCGGTGGATTAAAGAGCAACAACATTTCACGGGGTAAACGAAGGCGCGAAGTACGCGAAGGTTTTTTTGGGGGTGGGGGCTGCTTGTCTGAATCCATGTTGAGATCGTTAGGTTCGTTAGGATCGTTGGGTTCGCTTTTTGTCGACGAATCGTCATTCCGGCGCACGCCGGAATCCAGTAAGACCGACGACTTCTCTTTATTTCGCCGTGACCGTTCTTCGGGCACGTACACGTACACGTAAACGTGCGCGTGCACGTGCTCGGTTGTTGGCCGGAAGGCCCGCCGGCCTGGTGACCATTGAATGGCCGCACAGCCGGTATCATTGGCATTGACAAGTGGAGCGTTGGGAAAAATGAAAGA
>Ga0180434_10005083_pt1 | contig 15674 bp, 13 predicted proteins | sample SS_ome_7_FD_132453 | JGI IMG/M metagenome (GOLD analysis project Ga0180434, IMG submission 132453) | Hypersaline lake sediment archaeal communities from the Salton Sea, California, USA - SS_1_D_2 metaG | ecosystem: Environmental > Aquatic > Non-marine Saline and Alkaline > Hypersaline >...
ATACGTGTTGCAGAGAAGAATGGACTAGTAAGAGAAACGGTGACGACCTTCAAAGGACGTACTGCGTGTATATATGTCAAAAACAAAGAGCTTTCTTGATTTCTATTTGGGACAATGTCCCAACGAAAATGGGATGACAATTGAGCAAATTTTTACCTTTTCTGAAGAAGAACTTGAAGCTTACCATAATTTTATTCAGTGGCTTTTTCCGATGACCGTTCCTAGTAGTGTTTGCCCAGAAGCTCCGCTTGCTACACCTGAAATTATTTCAGCCTTTAAGCAGGATCGAGCTCTTCAAAATCAGCTTTTGAGGGCCACAAAAATGATGCTTGCCCATTATGGTCTGAGACTTTCAGAGGATCAAGTCTTAATGAGTGATGACTTCCCCAGTAAAAAAAAGAACATCTCAGGACATCATCTTCTTCGGATAAGTCGTATTCTAAAAAGCTTGGTCACCCTTGGACAACAAGAGCTTTCTCATTGCATTTTTGTATGTCTAAACAATCTGGCTCACAGTGAGATGCCAGAGCTTCAATCGACGGTTGATTCTTATTGGAGAGCGGCATCAAAGCCCTGATAACTTAGTTTCTGAAGCGCTCAATTTTTCTTGTGTTTCTTTGAGAGAGGCTTTTGTTTTTTCGACAAGCTCAGATGGGGCTCTTTCAACAAAGTTAGGATTTGCAAGCTGCTTTTCAAGAGACGTGATTTGTCCCTTCAGCTTTTCTTGCTCCTTTTTGAGGCGTTCTTTTTCTTTTTCAATAAGCTCACGTGGAAGAGGAATAGTAATCTTTACCTCTTTGACGAGCGCTGAAGAGGTGAATCCTGAAGGTTCTTCTGCTGGATTAAAGGAAAGCGTGTTGATACGGACTAAAGAAGAAATGATGGCGCGATGGGGCTCGATATCTTGCGTTTTTCCTTCTAAAATGACGTCGGTTGCAGCTGATGGGGGGAGTTGCATTTCGGCCCGGATATTACGGATGGCGTAGACAATTTCATTGAGAAAAGCAAAGGATTTTTCAATGTCTGGGTTGATTGCCTTTTTATCAATGACTTTTGGGTAGGGGGCGCTGATGCAGGCTGGAGACCTTAAGGCTTTAATGGCTTCTGCTGTGTAGGAGTCAGTTTTTGACCCTTTGAGATGAGGAAAATGTTCTTTTAATTTTTGAAAGATCTCCTCGGTAATGAAAGGAGCGATGGGGTGCATCAAACGGATTGCAGCAAGCAGGACAATGGTTAACACCCGTTGTTTGTTGATGGTGTCTCCATCCTTTCCAAAAAGGGTGGGCTTGGCCATTTCCACGTAGTAAGCACAAAATTCATCCCAGAAAAAGGTATAAGAGCGCATTGCCGCTCGATCAAAGTGGTATCCTTCAAGATGGGTGTTCATCTCTTCGATAGTGCGATTCAGAACGGACAGGATCCATTCATCATCCAATGTCAATGGACCTAACCCTTTCTCAAAATCTTCAGAAGAAAGTTTTAGATTCATGAGGACAAAGCGGGAGCCATTCCACACTTTGTTCGTGAAATTCTTGAACTCTTCAAAGCGGCGGCGATCAAGATCGATTTGAGGGGAGTGGGTGGCACTTGCAGCAAGAGCCATGCGCATTGCGTCTGCTCCATAGGTGTTGATAATCTCAATGGGATCGATCACATTTCCCTTTGATTTTGACATTTTCTCCCACTTAGAAAGAACGTCTTTTTCTGTCTCGGCCTCTTTTTCTGAGAGGTAGGTGATCCCACCATTTTTGCTTTCTTTCCAGAAAGATTTTCCAAAGATGAGTCCTTGTAGAGAGGTCTCTGCAAAAGGAACTTCTCCAGTGATGTATTCTCCCATCATGATCATCCGAGCTACCCAGAAAAAGAGAATGTCATGTCCTGTAATCAGTGTTGTATTGGGGTAAAACTTTTTCAATTCATTTGTCTTGTGAGGCCAACCAAGAGAGCTAAAGGGCCAAAGAGATGATGAAAACCACGTATCTAGCACATCGGGATCTTGGGTCCAGCCTTTGGGATCCTTTTCAACTTCAGGAGGTTTACCTTCTCCCTCATAGCAAAGGATTTTGCCGGATTCATGATACCAAATAGGAATGCGGTGGCCCCACCAAAGTTGTCTTGAAATGCACCAGTCGCGAAGGTTATTGATCCAATGGAAGTAGGTGTTTTCCCAGTTTTTGGGGATAATTTTGACTTTACCAGACTTTACAGCATCGATCAGTTTTTCCTTAAAGGGCTCCATCTTGATGAACCACTGTTTTGATAGGAAGGGCTCGATGATTGCCTTTGAGCGGTAAGAGACACCCACTCTATGGGTGTAGGGAACGATTTTATCTAGGTGTCCGAGCTCTTCCATCCGTTTGACGATGTGACGACGAGTCTCTTCCATTGAGAGTCCTTCATACTCTAACCCATTTTCATTGAGGGTTCCATTAGGATTCAAAATGTTAATCAAAGGAAGGTCGTGTCTTTTCCCCAGCTCCCAGTCATTAGGATCATGCGCAGGGGTGATTTTGACCACTCCAGTTCCGAATTCTGCATCGACGTAGTTATCAGCAACAATCGGAAGTTTCCGACCCACAATTGGTAGAATCACATTTTTTCCAACAAGTGCTTGATAACGTTTGTCTTTTGGAGAGACGGCAACAGCAACATCTCCTAGCATTGTTTCAGGGCGCGTGGTGGCAATGGTTAACTCTCCACTCCCGTCCTCTAGGGGATAGCGGAAATGCCACAGCTTGGTCTCTTTCTCTTCGTATTCGACTTCGTCATCAGCAAGAGCAGTCTCGGTTACAGGATCCCAATTTACCAGGTAGTCTCCCCGGTAGATGAGTCCTTCGTCAAACATCTTCTTAAAGAGGGTACGGACAGCAAAATTCGCATCTTTATCCATGGTGAATCGTTTGCGCATCCAATCACATGAGCAGCCCAGTTTTTTTAACTGGTCAGTGATCCGGCCTTCTGATTTTTCTTTCCATTTCCAGACATGCCCTAAAAATTCCTCGCGATCGAAGTCGGAGCGTCTTTTCCCTGTCTTGGCAATGAGGTTTTTTTCGACGACTGTTTGTGTTGAAATTCCTGCATGATCGAGACCTGGGACCCAGAAGGACTCGTATCCAAGCATTCTTTTCCAACGAATCATGACGTCTTGGAGGGAGTTAATAAGAGCATGTCCCATATGGAGCACCCCCGTCACATTAGGGGGAGGCATCACGATGCAGTAGGGCTTCTTATCGGAAAGAGGGTCGACATGAAAGAACCCTTTTCTTTCCCAAAAGTAGTACCATTTTTCTTCAACTAAATCGGGGCTATACGCCTTCGGAAGTTCTTCATCCATAGGCAGCAATTATATCTTGGATCCTTTGTGAAATCCAGAAAAATCCGCACAATCTGCTTTTCTTTCTAGATGAAATTGAGGGGGATCGCAGCTTTGGTGAACTCTGTGTCGATGAGAGCTTCATACTGAGCGGCTTTGCGAGGTTTATCAAGGCATGTGTAGTATAGGGTGAGTTGGCGGTAGAGCTGCAGTTTTTCCCAGAGGAAAGATTGATTAAACCAAGATCCTTTAATATCGATATGCCCTTTGAGGAAATGTGCAAGGAGTGAGGGAGTCGAAGGGAAGGTTGCTTCCAGAAGGGGATCGAAGTGCTTAAGGGCGACATCCTCTCCTTTTGACTGGGCTAGATGGCATCCTTCTAACATGAAATAAATCGAAGACTGGTTGTTTATAGGTTTTTTTTCGAGAAGTTTTTCGACGGCCCGTTTTTTTCCAGATAGGAGAAGAGCCCAGATGTGCTGGACATCAAACCTGGAATCCTTATCGAAATATGGAAGAAGCTTTGGAGCTCCCTCAATTGTGAGACCTTGATCGAAAAGGGCAGCAACAAGCTGCTCATTTCCCTTGGCTTGGAGTCGATCGAGTTTTTGAGTAAGAGTTGTTCCTTCATCAATGGCTATTTCAAAGGATTCCTTCAAGGCGCCAAAATCTTCATTGCGGTACTTGACAGAGAGGATAAAGTCGATAAGTTTAGGATACCGAAGCTCAAAAAGAGCTAAGAGACCATTTTGAAGAAGAATCTCTCGATGCTTATATTCCTTGGGAATAGCTTGAACGAGTTCATAAAGGATATTGGGGCGTGCTAACCAAAAGGTGAGTTGAATAGAGAGTTGAAGGTGTTCTTCATTTTCGTCAGAAAAATTTGAGGGGGTAGTGATAAAAGGAAGGTCTTCCCAACTTACCGTAAGGTTTTTGGTTAGGCGGTTAGTTTCTTTTAAGTTATAAATTTTGGGAATGTGACGAAGCGTTAGCAGGGTATATGCGTAAGCTCCGATCCGATCTTTTTGAGCCGTTTCATGCAGGCGAAAAAGGATATGTTCATCTAAGACGTAGCGGAGTGGGTGTTTGGGGAATTTTCTTACTCCGAGCTCTAAACATTTAAGCTCTTCCTCCAGATTGTTTTCGGCCTGATAGACAAGGGCTTTTCCTAGGTACTCAATCGGAGCTCCAGGGCTTTGGTGAAGGGTTTCAAATTCGTCGAGGGCCTTTTGAAAATACTCTTTAGACTTGCTCTTGTTGTCCTGAGCTTGTTTGATCAACGCATATCCTGCACGAAATACCGCCTCTCTTCCCTCAGGGCGTCCTTTAAACGAGCTTGCAATTCGTCTGTACTCTGTAATTGCTCGATCGAAATCCTTATTCAAAAGGAAGGCATCGGGGACAGCAAGGCAATTAACGAGGACATTTTGACTTCCTGAGGAGAGTTGAATAGGGGAGATTTCAAATTCGACGTCTTTTGACACAATTCCAAAATGGCCACCCACAAGTGGAGTGTGGCTCATATAAACCATTTTCTGCACGTCGTTAATAAGAAGTCGAACAAAGCTATCTTGCCTTTCCACTGCAATATTATAAGTTTCCCCAGGTTCCAAGAAAACATCGTCAACGCGGGTGACTTCAACATTGTCACGGAAAAGTTTACATCCTGGGGTTTCCTTTGAACCAATCCATACGAGAAATCCTTTTTGCAAACTTTCTCGACGACTATCATCGGGGATGCATAACATGACACCAATGCCTCCGCTATTTTCTAGTGGACGGACAAGGGCTTGGACTTGGATGTTTCCTGAGTAAGATTCTTTTGAAAGCATGATCAAGACCCATTCCATTAGTCCTGCATAACGGGAAATTGCCATTTGTTTTGTTAACATGACACTTTCTTGGAATTCCCAGTCTGTGGATCGGTTGATGTCAAGTTGTTGCATGGGGATCCAGTCTGGACGTCCCTGAATATAACGCTGTACTTCTGTGATGATTTCTTTTACTGAGTCATAACGTTGTTTAGGGTCGGGGTGGAGACTCTTGAGAGTAATACGTGTGAGTTGTTGAGTGATTTCTCGAAAGGGAGCGACTTCTTGAGGGTCGATAGGGGGCTCAAATCCGTTGTCTCGAAGTTGTTGTCGCCATTCCTTGAGTTCTCGAGGGCGTCTATATGGAAGTTGTAAAGTTAGCATAAAATGCAGGATGACTCCAAGGGAATAGATATCACTTTTGATAGTTGCAGGTTGACGGAATGCCCGTTCAGGGGACATATAGTCGATTGTTCCAGCTGCGGCTCGGATATTGGACTGGTCTTTTCCCGGAGTGTCGCCTTCCTCATCTTCTACTTCATCGACATTAACGATCTCAGTGGCAACTCCCCAATCAAGAATGGTGGCTTCGTTATACTCTCCGACGATGATGTTTTCAGGTTTCAGGTCACGGTGAAGGAAGCCTTTCGAATGAGTGTGTCCAATTGCCTGACAAATATTGAGGAAGGCCAACATTAAAGAGGGAATCGATCCTCCCATGATATGGGGAGGGAGGCCATTGTCATTGGCCATTCGTGTTTTAATGAGGATCATTCGAAGCGTTTCACCCTGAAGGTAGGGCATCGTATAGTAGAGGTTATCCTCATCTTCATGGAGGTCATAGATTGGAACAATCGTTGGGTGTGCTAACTGTGCTGCAATCTGCACCTCTTTTTTGAATCGATCGCATGCCTTTTTTTTACTTTTTCGTTTAGGTGTAATTCTTTTGAGAGCAACTTGACGACCACAGATAGGATCATCGGCAAGAAAGACTTCACCCATCCCCCCCATCCCAATCAATTTTAGGATCGTGTATCGCCCAATCTGAAAGGGATATTCATACACAGGGACTTCATCTTCGTCTTTCGGTTTTTCTTCTCGTTCCATTTTTTCTAGATTTTGTTTTGAAAATGTCTCTTTCTTGCACAATAGCAAACTTTTTCTACTTTCTCCAAAGAAAAAATCATGGTACACTGAACTTTATGACAAAGAGACACACCATTCTAACCGGAGACCGTCCTACCGGCCCGCTTCACTTAGGACACTTTGTAGGGTCATTGCGGGCCCGCGTCGAGCTTCAAGAGAGCTGCGATCAGTACGTAATGATTGCTGACCTCCAAGCTTTGACTGATCATGCCAAAAATCCAGAAAAAGTGCGGGAAAGTGTTCTTCAAGTCGTTTTAGATTATCTTGCAGTGGGAATTGATCCTGTAAAGACCACGATTTTTATTCAGTCCCTTATCCCAGCCCTTTCTGAACTCACAATGTACTACCTCAATTTGGTCACATGGAATCGCCTCAAACATAACCCGACTGTAAAACAAGAAATTGTTCAAAAAGGGTTTGGAGAAAGCGTTCCTGCTGGATTTATGACTTATCCCATTTCGCAGGCTGCCGACATCACAGCTTTTAAAGCGGATCTGGTTCCGGTTGGAGAAGATCAAAAGCCGATGATTGAACAGACCAATGAAGTTGTCCGCGCCTTTAACCGTACTTATAACACCGATGTTTTAGTTGAAGCAAAAGCACAAATCCCCAAAATTGCTCGATTGCCAGGAACTGATGGACAAGCAAAAATGGGGAAATCACTCAATAATGCCATCTACCTCTCGGATACCCCCGACCAGGTTTCCAAGAAAGTCAAAAAGATGTACACCGATCCGAATCACCTTCAAATCGAAGACCCGGGAAAGGTTGAAGGAAACCCTGTATTTAGCTATCTCGATGCTTTCGGTACGGATCTTGATAAAATTCATGAATTAAAAGCTCATTATGAAAGAGGTGGACTTGGAGATGGAACTGTCAAAAAGTATCTCCTAGAAGTTCTTTTAGAGTTTCTTGAGCCCATTCATAAAAGGCGGGCTCAATTTGGGGGGGATACAGACGCAGTCATGGATATTCTTAGGAAAGGAACTGACAGGGCTAATGAAACAGCGTCTCAGACCCTTAGGGAAGTGCGTGCTGCGATCGGAATCAACTATTTTGAACCTGCCTCTCTCCCCTCATGAAGACTCCAAAAATTCATAAAGACTGGAGATATTATGTAGGGATGACCTGCTTAGTTCTTAGCTTGGGTCTTCCTCTTTTTGGGTTTGTAGTTCCCTTTTTGGATCTTCACGCAGCATTTACTGCAATTCTTATCGGGTTTCTAACCATTGGTGGGCCTGAGGTGATGATTCTTCTGGCTGTGCTTTTTTTAGGAAAGGAGACCCTCAGCTATTATAAGCAGAAAATATACAAATGTCTTTTTAAGAGGCGGAAGTATAAGCCAGTCTCGAAATTCCGATACTATTTTGGTCTTGTGATCTTTTTTGCAAGTCCTACTCCCCTATATCTCAATGCTTACGGGGAGCATCTCCTCCCGGCAGATGAGACTTTTAGACATTTTATTCTTATGGGGGCCGATCTTGCCTTTGTACTCAGTTTCTTTATCTTAGGGGGCAACTTCTGGGAGAAGTTTAAATCTCTATTCATCTGGAATTACCCCGTTAATTCAAAATAAATTTTACAATAATAGATAAATTAACTAACTATAGTTTGTTTATTTTTGTTATAATAGGTGTTTTTGAGGTAAGAAGGTATGGAAGCCGAGTTCTTTTTAAACGATATATATCCATTTCAAAATAGTTTTTGCTGTTCAGATTATGGGATTTCTGATGAGGATGCTGTTGATAAGCCTTCTGCTTCCCAGACGGTTGAAAAGACAGAATCTTTTGTCACAATATTTTTTAAATGGATTGCTCAGATCTTCTCAAACTGGTTCTCAAGCTCAGAAAGTAGCGAGGGACTAAGTCATAAAGACCAGAAACGGATTTCTGATAGGCTTGGGATTCCAGAGTCTTCAGGGAAAGAAGTAGCTTTAGTTTTAGATAAAGCCTACCCACAAATGAAAGTTCATAAAAGTCTTGGAAAAGGGGCTTTTTCAGAGGCCTATCTTTTCGAGTTTAAAGAAGGCGAGAAAAGAGTATTAAAGTTAACGGATGTGTCTTCTGCTATGCAGGGGGACTCTGCTGTATCTTCCTTTCGTCTCACTAAAGACCGAATGGGTGGGGAGTGGTTAGCACTTCTAGATTATTCAGATACGGTGGTAAATACCGAAAAAGCTCTTGCTTATGATCACAATAAAAAATGCTATGTCCTGATCGATGCCGCAACGGTTAGAGATCTATTTGAGCATCCTCAAAAGCGCGAAGGTCTTGTTTATACCCTTGTAGGGACGGTGAGTGAATATGTTGAGGGATCAAGGGAGCTTGCTGCAAGGATTACCGATGAGAAGCCTCTTAATACAGAAGAAATTCAATCTATTGCTAAACAGGTTTTTCAGGGAGTTGTCTCTATTCATGAGAGAGGAGGAAGGGAAACACCTCTTGCTCACCGAGACCTTAAACCTGAAAACGTCCTTATTGATGAGGAAGGCCATATTAAAATCATTGATTTTGGGTTTGCTCGTGCTGCAAATTGGGGGCAACTTAGAAGAAGGCCTTCGTTTGTTGGATCAGATAACTTTATGGCTCCAGAGATTGCTCGAGCGGAGTTTTACAATGAGAAGGTTGATTCGTACTCATTAGGAGCTCTTCTCTTCAAAATGATCACAGGTAGCAATCTTACACACCGGTTTGAGATTGAAGGACTATCATCTGTTGATCGGGATTTAAAAGACCTTATGCTACAGCTGACAGAGTTGAATTCCATAGATCGGCCCTCTCCAAAAGAAGCCCTGCGCCACCGATTTTTCTCACTTTAATATCTAGGAGTCTTTATCTTTTCCATCGTCAACCTCAATACTTGGAGTTTCCTCGCCGTCATCCTCACCCGTGGATGTGCTTACCCACTCTTTACAGAGGACATAGACCGCTGCCATAATGAAGAAGATTGGAACGAGGACTTTCCATGAGATGTTAAACTGAGCAATGATAAAGAAGCCTACAAAGACAAAAAGGCTGATGGCTGCATCGTTGAAGCGCCCCGTCAGAAATTGCTTTAGAGATAGAGGTATGCCGATGACAATCATAACGGCAGGCCACCAATCATCAAGGAAGAACATAATGGCAACCCCAACGAGCAGGAGTGCTGTCGAAAGAGCTTTAGCTTTATTCTTTGCAATGAGGGGTTTTGCCATATTGATCTCCTAGTGCAGTAGTTTATATTTTTTCTTCGCTGCTTGCTTTTGCTTGGGGGAAACAAAAGAGCTTTTGTGGGCCGAAACAATTGCTTCAGGGTAGGCGCGCATTTTCTCAATTGTAGTTCCTGGAAAAAACTCAGAAAGGATCTCAGGTGCATCATCGCCTCTTTCAGCCATTTGCTTTGCACTATAGAGGCACAAACCAACACCAGTCCCTTTCCCATATCCTTCAAAAACGGCAATATTTCCTTTGATGGATACGGTAAAGTCATTGCTTTTTAGCTTGTCGCTTCCAAGAGCGGTTTGAAGCGCCATAAAATCAACGTCTTCTTGATGGGTTCCATCGTGCAATCGAGCGGCATAGACGCGCCCAGAAAAATGATCAACAAAAAGATCCATTCCCGTCACACGGTTAGTTTTTACAACTTTCGCGAGTTCCTGAGTATTGACGGTCAGAGACCAATGAGTATCGGCTCGGTACTTCATAGCGAAAGGGGTTTCTACACCACTTGGAGTCGAAGTGTTTTTTCTAAAGATAGAGGCATAGCTGGCTGTTTTTCCTCCAGAATTCTCAGTCCAACTTCCTGGAAAGGGTTGCTGCTCATAAGTCATCACAAGGTAGCGGGTGTTATCGACCGCTTTATCGATATCTAAATTCTGTAGGGTGAGACCTGCACCATGATAGTTTACTTCTTTTGCCAGGACATGCCAAAAAGCATCGTAATTCATGAGGGCTTTATAATAGGCATCCGTTCGAGAAATAATTGCGATCGAATCCATAACATTCGGAGGAAAACTGCTCCCACTAAGCTCTTCTGTTAGGGTAGCTTTTACATAGCTTTCTACATCGACTTCGTTAATAACGCTGAGACTTCCTTCGATATGGTAAATTTCAATTGCCCCCCGGTATTGCACACCATCCACCAAAAAAGTGGTGTCGGCACTTGTTGGAGCAATTTGTAGTTGGAAAATTCCTAAAAAATTCTCCCCCCATTTGATTCCTTCTTCATGAGGATAGAGATAAAATCGTTTTCCACGGCGTCCAGAGCTTACTTTTTTTCCATTTTCTGGATTGTAAACAACAAAAGGCCCCCGCGCTTCAAGAAGGATTCCATCGGAATCTCTTTGGAGTAAGACTTTGATTGTTGCGGGTTTTCCCGTTTCTCTCTCAGGTATTTTTATACTCTCTTTGCAGAAGACAAAGAGAGGAATCAAAATAAAGAGTAAAAGGTGCTTAACTTTCATTGAGTGTTTCTCCAGAAAATTGATTAGTCGCAGGTACGCGACCGAGATGTTGATAGGCGAGTTTTGTTACTTCTCTTCCCCGCTGTGTACGGCGAATAAAGCCTTGCATAATGAGAAAGGGCTCATTAACCTCCTCTAGAGAAGAGGATTCTTCTCCTAATGCAGCGGCGATGGTTCCGATGCCGACAGGACCTCCCTCGTGGTGGTCAATAATATGTTCAAGCATTCTCTTGTCCATTTCATCGAGCCCGCGGAAGTCTATATCTAGCATTTCTAAAGCGGTTCGTGTTGAGACCTTGTCCAGTTTACTATCGGTTCTCATCTGAGAATAGTCGCGAACCCACTTTAGAAGATTGTTTGCAATACGCGGCGTTCCTCTAGCTCGTTTGGCGATTTCAAAAATCGATTCTTCGTTGATGTCAACATCAAGAATCGAGGAAGAACGGGAAAGAATATTTGCTACGAGATCAGAAGGGTAATAATCGAGTCGGCAGGTAAATCCAAAACGGGAGCGCAATGGAGCGCTCAAAAGGCCCATGCGAGTTGTTGCTCCAATCAACGTAAAAGGGTTTAGCTTTACTTGGACACTCCGAGCTTGAGGGCCTGAATCAAGCATTAGGTCAAGGGAGAAGTCTTCCATTGCAGGGTAAAGGTATTCTTCGACAGCTCGGTTAAGGCGGTGGATTTCGTCAATAAAGAGAATATCCCCTTCTTTTAGGTTGGTAAGAATCCCTGCTAAATCGGCAGGCTTGTCAATCGACGGGCCTGAAGCAACAATTAGGTCAGTCCCCATCTCCTGAGCAATAATATGACCCAGAGTGGTCTTGCCCAGTCCTGGGGGTCCATAGAATAAGGAGTGCCCTAGGGCCTCGCCCCGTTTTTTTGCAGCACCTACAAAGACATCTAGTTTTTCCCTCACTGCAGGTTGCCCAATAAATTCACCTAGAGATCCCGGGCGCAGTTTCAATTCAAGCTTCTGGTCTCGTTTTGTCCAAGACGACTGTACAAATGGTGGTTTCGTCATAATTTTGTGTTTCCTAAGATGCATGCCATATGAAAAAATAGTAGCAAGAAAAGGAATTCAAGCGCTATATCTAAAGTGCAAAACATGAAAAAAGGTTCTGACCGAAGGTGTTTCTATTTATCAAAGCATACTAAGGGACAGTTCTTTCGAAAATAGGTGATTAAATGAGTTTACAAGCAGATAAATGGATTAGAAAAATGGCTCTCGAAGAAGGAATGATTGAACCCTTTGTTGATTCCCAGGTTAAGAGCATCGAAAATCATAAGATAGTCAGCTATGGCCTTTCAAGCTATGGATACGATGTCCGGGTGGGCAACCGCTTTAAGGTGTTCACCAATGTTCATAACTCGATTGTTGATCCAAAAAACTTTACAGAGGATGCTTTTGTTGACATCGAAGGAGACCACTGCATTATCCCTCCGAATTCTTTTGCTCTAGCCTCCACTATAGAGTATTTCCGCATCCCTAGGAATTGTCTCACTGTTTGCTTAGGGAAATCAACCTATGCCCGTTGCGGAATCATTGTTAATGTTACCCCATTTGAACCAGAATGGGAGGGACATGTGACGATTGAAATTTCTAATACCACTCCTTTGCCAGCAAAAATCTACTCGAACGAGGGAATCGCTCAAGTCCTCTTTTTTGAAGCAAAGCAAATGTGCGAAATTTCCTATGCTGATCGTGCAGGCAAGTATATGAAACAAAGAGGAATTACTGTCCCGTCGGTATGACCCTACCTCAAAACTCTAACCTTTATAGTAGTGGGACAGATTCATGAGGTTCCATCTTATTTTACTCAAGAATTGGTGGGTTGTTGCCTTCATTTTGATGGCAGGGGCGATTTATATTCAGGCAATTCACAAGAAAAATCAATTAGTTGCTACACTGCAGGAAAGGGTAGATACTCTTGCCACAGCAAAAATGGACGCAATGGAGAAAAAAGAAGAGCTTCTACTTCGGATAAATAGCCAAAATGACCCTGATTTTGTTGAGCTTATTCTGAAGGAAAAGCTTGGTGTGACGGCTGAGGGAGAACTAAAAGTGGTATTTCAATGACGTTGCCGATTCTCATTGTAATTCTTGTCGTTTTAATCTTCACATCCGGTTTACTCTCTGCTTCAGAAACAGCACTTTTTTCCCTCTCCTCGATGAAGGTACGAGCCTTTCGCCTGGGGGAGGATCCACGTGGGCGCCTCATTGCACGCCTCCTTTCTGAGCCCAGAAAACTTCTTGTCACAATTTTAATGCTGAATGTAGTAATGAACATCTTAGTTCAAAATGTGGTCTCTGGGATTTTTGGAACATTTACTAGTTGGGCGCTAACTGTCGGTGTCCCACTTGCCTTAACGCTTATTTTTGGAGAAGTCATTCCCAAATCGATTGCCTATCCCAAAAACACCTGGATTGCTTACCGCGTCTCTCCTATTATCCGAGGCGTTGAGGTTTTTTTAAAGCCACTTCGCGACGCGATCACATTTATCACAACAGGCATTTCAAAGTTCTTTTTCTTTTATCTTCGGAAAGAGAGCGATATTGAAATTGAAGAGCTGAAAATTGCCTTGCGCAGTTCTCAACAAACAGGAGCAGTGAGCAGTGAGGAGGCGAAGCTTGTCCGAGGATATCTCAACTTAGAAGAAGATCTTGTAAAAGAGTTAATGTGTCCTAGGAGCGAGGTTTTGTTTTTTAATATTAATGATTCCCTTTCAGAGCTTCTTCGCCTTTTTGTTGATGAAGAGTGTACATGTATCCCGGTGTGCAATGGGTCGATTGAAAATGTTTTAGGAATCATGACAAGTGGAAGTTTCTTTCTCCACCGCAATCATCTAAAATCAGGTCACGACATCATCCCGTTCTTGAGAAAGCCAAACTACGTTCCAGAATCGATGCTTAGCAGGGCACTTCTTGAGCATTTTTACAAGTTGCAAGAAACAATGGTCATGGTTGTTGATGAGTATGGATCTGTTTCGGGGCTCATTACCCTTGAAGATCTTGTAGAAACTGTTATTGGACAGATCGCCGATCGACGGGATGAGAAAAGCCATTATACTAGGGCTTCTGCTGATATCATTATAGCCAGTGGTAAGCTTGAACTGCTTGAATTTGAAGAGATTTTCGACTATCACTTAGAAAGCCCAAATAACATGGCGACAATTGGGGGATGGCTTACGGAGCAACTCGGAGATATTCCGAAGAGTGGAACCAAAATCGAGCGCCACGGTTTCCTTTTCCATGTCCTAGCTTCAGATAACAATCGCGTTCGACGTGTCTACATTCGTCACCTTAAATCCTCTAAAAGGAAAAAAGATGGCTAATTGGACCTTTTTTCTCCTTCTTATTGTCGTATCCCTGATAGTCCAAGGGTTTTACTCGATGCTTGAAATGGCTGCTGTTTCTTTTAATCGAGTCCGCCTCCAATTTTATGTAAGCCAGGGAAATAGACGGGCAAAGTGGCTCAGCAAACTTCTTAACAATCCGACGAGGCTTTTTGGGACGACTCTTATAGGGGTAAATACTGCGATGCAGTTTGGTTCTGAGTGTGCACGCCGTTTTTACTCTTCACTTGATCTCAGTCCTGACTGGGCGCCGATCACGCAAATTTTTATTGTCCTTATTTTTGCTGAACTTGCGCCGATGTTTGCAGCGCGTCGCTATGCGGAAAATGTGTGTATGTTGGGGATCCCTATTCTGCACCTAACGTCCTATATTCTTCGACCCATTGTTTTTATCCTTGATCTCATTTGTCGCTTCATCAATTTCCTTTTTGGAGTGAAGAGTCTCTCGGGTCTCTACTTATCGCGAGAAGAGCTTCAGAAAGCTATTGAAGAAAGAGATGATACCCCATCAGAAGAGCTTGACCCGGTCTTAATGAATATTTTCTCATTAAAAAACAAGACGGCAAAGGATCTCATGGATCCTATTGAAGAGATGAAATGCATTCCTTCAGAGCAAACGATTGGAGATCTTAAGCAGCTTCTCGATCGCCAACCTTTTCCATTCATTCCTGTCTATCATAAAAGTCCGAAGAACATTGTTGCTGTTGCTTACCCTCGAGATCTTCTCCGTCACGCGGATGATACTCGTCTGCGTGCTTATTGTCGCTCTCCATGGTTTATTACAGAGGCCAACTCAGTTCTCGAAATCATGAAAGAGTTTCGACAAAACAACCAGAGTTTAGCTATTGTTTTGAATGAAAAAGGAGAGGCCATAGGAAGTCTTACCCTTGATGCTGTCGTGGATGAAATTTTTGGGCACCGTGATGATTGGATTTCATTTGGAGAGTATATTCCTGAGCAACGAAAAGTCCTTGTTGATCGATCGTTTCCTGGAGACACCGCCATTGCTGATATTAACAAATGGCTTCACATCAACCTTCCGATTAAGGAAGATGGAGAAACCCTTGAAGATCTTATGGAGCTTTCCCTCGGGCGTCGCCCTGATCTTGGTGATTCTGTGCGCATAGACTCTTTTGAGCTTTCAGTCGAAGAAACTTCCTTTATCGCAGGCCGCACGATTCTTATCAGCTCCGTCTCTTAGGTAATACTTCATATGACCTAAGAAATGCCAAGCAAGTTCTTTACTTAAAAAATAAGGAATGGAATATTGGCAGAAAACTGAATATCCTCTAGAAATGTATAAAAGAAAACTGTTATTCATTAATGCTGTGTTGGTTGCAGCGCTAGCTCTTCTTTCTCATCACCCATTATTTGGGATGGTTTCTAAAATCGATATCCAAGGGATTGTCTTGCTCGGTCGTAGCGAAGATCTAATCGAAGAAGACTACAGTTCTTACGAGGGAATTCACCATCTTGGGTTGAAGCTACCTGGGAATGCCCTTACTCTTGAAAGACAGTTAGCAGAGTTGATTGGCAAGGAAATAGACAAAGAAACGATTGCTGAAGGGGAGAATACAATTCTTCAATTCTACAAAATGAGTGGGCA
>Ga0180434_10005084_pt1 | contig 15674 bp, 14 predicted proteins | sample SS_ome_7_FD_132453 | JGI IMG/M metagenome (GOLD analysis project Ga0180434, IMG submission 132453) | Hypersaline lake sediment archaeal communities from the Salton Sea, California, USA - SS_1_D_2 metaG | ecosystem: Environmental > Aquatic > Non-marine Saline and Alkaline > Hypersaline >...
CCCTCTCGCAAACGTCCTTCGCGCTTCAGCCGTTCGTAAAGCTGCGTGCCAGGAGGCGCTTGGAGCAGCCCTACCATCGCCGTGACGATCCCACTTTTCTGGATAAAGTCAATCTGCCGTTGGAAGATCGAGGGGGTGTCGCTATCAAAGCCGACGATAAAGCCGCCCTGCACTTGCATACCAGCCCGCTGGATGCACTTGACATCCTCTACCAAGTCGCGATTCACGTTCTGCCGCTTGCTGCACTCGGCCAGGCTGTTCTCGTTCGGCGTCTCGATGCCGATGAACACCGTATTGAACCCCGCTTCGACCATTATCTGTATCAACGGTTCGTCGTCGGCCAGGTTTATGGAAACCTCGGTGTTAAACGGGATGCCCTCTTTGCCCTTCCGCCACTCGATGAGCATGGGCAGCAATTCGGTCTTGATGATCTTTTTGCTGCCGATGAAATTATCGTCCACGAAGAAAACCGACCCGCGCCAACCCAGGTCGTAGAGACTGTCCAACTCGGCGACGATCTGCTCTGCGGTCTTGGTGCGTGGGCGGTGGCCGAGCAGCGCCGTCACGTTGCAGAACTCGCAGTTGAACGGGCAACCACGGCAAAACTGGATGCACATCGAGGCATACCGCTTCAGATCGACCAACTCCCACAGGGGAACCGGCGTCGTGTGAATGTCGGCAAACTCGGACGTCGCATAGACGCGCCTGGTCTGACCACGTTCCAAATCCGCCAGGAAGAGGGGCAGCGTGATCTCGGCCTCATTCAACACGAAATGATCCACTTGCTCGAACTGCTCGCACTCGCTGGTAAAGATAGGCCCCCCGGCGACGACCTTGACGCCCGCTTCCTTGCAGCGCGAGATAATCTGGCGCGCCGAGTCTCTCTGTACCGTCATTGCGCTGATGAACGCATAGTCGGCCCATTCCAAATCCTCCGCCGTCAACCTGGTTACATTGACGTCAACCAGGCGCTTTTCCCACTTCGGCGGCAGCATCGCCGCCACCGTCAACAGGCCCAAGGGAGGCAGGGACGCTTTCTTGCGAATGAACTTGAGCGCGTGCTTGAAACTCCAGAACGTGTCTGGAAACTCGGGATAAACCAAAAGAGCATTCACTTGGCATTCCTCCAACGTGATTCTGACCTAACTCAACGACTCCAACAGTCTCTCACCGCAGGTCCGATCAAAAGCCATCGCCCACGAGACAGTAGAATACCCCTAACCGTGTTTCGGAGCGTCCTGACGGAGGGTTATCTCACTCTTCACTTTTCAGACTTGACCGACTCAACCCAGTCTTGCAGCTCGCGGGCGGCGATCTCTCGTCCACCCAGCCCAAAGGCCAGGGCCATCGCCACGGCGACAGCACCTAGCAGTAGGCCGAAGGCCAGGTTGATAATCTCGTTGGCCAGGCCCATCTCCTGCAACGCCATAGCACCAGTTAGGGCGAGGATGGCGACCCGTGACGCCAGCGCCAACAGCCTGGCCTGCGCCGCCCCGCTGGCCTGCACGGCTCCGGCTGCCAGGTTTGCCAGGTAGAGACCGACGCCGAATATAACAAAACCCAGGATTACCTGACCAGCAAGGCCTGTGAATCTCATCACTAGGTCGGCCACCGACTCGAAGCCCAGCAACTGGAGCGCCTCGATGCTAGCGAAGAGCATGATGGCGACCAGCACCAGGTAACCTACGATCTCTGAGGGTGTCTGCTCTCCCTCGGTCGGTTCCCTGGTCAACCCCAACTTGACCAAGATGGTGTTGAAGCCCGCGCCCGTCAGCAGGTTACTGATCAAACCTGTTATCACGCGTCCAACCACATAGGATACCACCACCACCAGGATGGCGGCGAAGATAACCGGCAGCGCCCCCAGGATCGTATCCAGCATGTTGGCGGCCGGCTGCGTGATAGCTTCCAGCGCCAGGGCGTTGAGGGCGGCGATCAGCACCGGGATGAGGATCAAGACATAAAGCACTAGGCCCAACAGCCCTGATAGCGTTTGTTTCCCCAGCACCTTGTCCAACCCCACCCGTTCGCTCAACCTGTCAGTGCCTGCCGCGGCCAGCACATTGGTCGCGATCCGTTGCACGACGCGAGCGGCGAACCAGCCGATAACCAAGATCAGGGCAGTGGCAAAGATGTTGGGCAGAAAACCCAGCATCTCCTCGACCATCCTCTGAACCGGCCCCAAGAGCCCCTCCAGCGCGAGGGCGTTCAGTACGGCAGGGAGGAAGAGTAGGAAGACGAGCCAATACACGGCGTCGGAGAATCCTTTGGTCAAAGGAACCTGCTTCTCTTCTTCGAGGCCGGCCTTGCTACCCAGGCGTTCGTCGATCTTGGCTATGTGCAAAGCTCGCAAGACGAGGAGCTTCAAGACACTGGCCACGACCCAGGCGATTAACAGCAGGATACCCGCGCCGACCACACGGGGGGCATACTCGAATACCTGAATTAGAAGTTGGTTCAGCGGTTCGGTGATGAGCGTGAGGCCGAGGGTCTGGAAGAAGGCCACCAGCACAAAGAGCATGACGAGATAGTAGACCCCCTTGCCCACCCACTGTCCCACGTCAATGCTCTTTGCTTCCTCCCCCTCACTGATCCACTGGCGCAGCCGCTCATCCAGCTTCGTGCGACGCAGCGCCCCCCGCGTGACGGCAGACAGTATCAAGGCTACCAGCCACCCGACGACCAGGATGACCAGGGCTGCGATGAGGCTTGGAACGCCTCCACCGAGTAATTGAGCCATCTGTTCTAGGAATACTTGGACGACTTGCATTTTGCTTACCTCCTTTTACATCTAATACACGAGCCCATTTGCTCGAACATCCCTTCTCTCACAAAAGACATATGACGTTCTGACTCACCAGCGGGTTGGGCTGGCTAAAGATGACATCAAGGGCCGCTGCGGCGCTGACGCTGACGCGATTTTGCTCCGACTGAATTGCTGAAAAACGCGCCGCAGCGGCGGCCAGCAGCTTCCAGAAGTAGTTGGTCAGTTCCATACCGACCAATCAGTACTCCTCCATCGTGATGACATCTCGGCCACCTCTGGCGCCTCACAACATCCTGAGCGTCGTCTAACCTCTGGCATTCTCCAAAGCCTCTCGTACAACCCGTCGAATTTCGCCGATTCTCAGCGGTTTCTCCAGGCATTCGTAAACCGACAGCCGGGTGGCCTCATCGCTCACCTGGGCGCAACCATAGGCTGTGATCCAAATGACGACCGTGTTGGAATTCAAGTCCCTGATCGCCTGTGTAAGCGCTATCCCATCCATCTTGAGCATTTTCAGATCGGTAATGAGCAGATCGAAAGGAATCTCCTTAGCCCTGTCCAGAGCTTTGTGGCCATCCTGGGCAGTCACGATCTCGTATCCATTTTGAAACGCCAGCAGGGCGCGGCGCAGGACAAAGAGCACCCGCTCATCGTCGTCCGCAACGAGGATTCTATGTTCACTCATCCTGGTTTCTCATTTCAAGCGCGTCGGCTCATCCGCCGCCTGTTAATCCCACCTATGCCCCTGGCGGATGCTCTCTTACTTCATAGCGCAAACACCTAGGCTCAGAGACCAGCAGGCCTACTTGGCGCCTTTCTCGCTCGATACGCTCACCGGCAGGTTGCCCAGCAACAGGGTCGGGCTGATGCCGTGCTCGGTGATGACGATCTTGGCGTTCTCGCGCAGGGAAGTTTCGATCATCTCCATTTGCTTGAGGGTCTGGGCGTTGCCGATAAAGTACTGGTGTGCGGCTTCGTTAACAAGGCGGATGGCTTTAGCCTTGCCCTGGGCCACTTGAATCACCGCTTCGCGTTCCCCCTCGGCGAGTTGGATGGTCGCCAGCTTTTTCTGTTCGGACGCTTCGAACTCGCCCGTCGCCAGCAGGCGCATAGAACGCCGTTCTTGCTCAGCGGTCTTTTGCTTATGCATGGCTTTCTTGATGTCCTCAGGTGGGTCAATCAGACGGATTTCCACCTTGCTGACGGTCAGACCCCATTCAGTGGCAGAGGCATTCAGTACCCGCTGCAGATTGGTGGCGATCGTCTCACGGGCCACCAGGCTCTCATCCAGGGTTAGATCACCGAACTCCTGGCGCAGGTTGGTCATCGCCAACTGAATGATCGCTCGCTTCCAGTCGTCGATGTTGTAAAACGTGCGCTTGATGGCCTCCTCTTCGATGGCAGGCCGGACCCACATAATACCATCCACTTGGATTTCAACGTTGTCTTTAGTGATAACCGATTGAGGGTGAATATCCATCGTGTGCTCGCGGATGTCGCGGACCCGGATGACATGGACGATCGGAAGTTGAAATCCAAAGCCGGGCATCACGAACCGGGTGTACCTGCCCAGAGTTTCCTGGATCCCGCGCTCGAAGGGCCGCAGGGTATAGATTGGACCGTAAATAATTCTCATTGCGAAACTCCTTTTGGTTCAAGATTTAAATGTAGATACTTTAAGCATAAACAACAAGGGAATGCCTGTCATCAACGCCGCGTGGATTTTTAGCTCCACTTTCAGATGATCTGAGCGTGAAGGGCAGCTTTCAGCAAACACTGGGTGATCAAATCGGCATAGCGGTGATTTGGCGCGGTAGAGTGTGTTATATGTCCGATTTCTGTTCTGTGTCTGTTCTCACACCGGTCGGACGGTGGTAAGCAATGCCGGCTTTGCGGGCCGCTTGCTTTAACCGTCGTATGTACGTGCGCTGCCCTTTGGACAGTCGCTTGTGTTTAGTCTTGCCTGTTTTGTTTGCCATGGATGTCGACTCCTGTGGGTATAACCATAATGGCTCCCTTGGAAAAACTGTGTTTGCCGCTTGAAGGGGATTGACAAATCCCCCTATTTGCGGGCGCAGAACTGCCGCCTCCCCCAGATGCGGTCTGAGTTTGATAATTCAGACCGAGCAAACCCAGGTGAGCCACAATAATTTGGGAAAGGATTATGGTGACTCGTTGCTGTCAATAGTCAGTGTGTGGTGCGGCGCGTTATTCCGCAGTAAGCGGTTGCCCTTCGAGTTCAGATAGCGTGGCTTGCGCGCCGACGATTTCGTCCGTCATTGCATTTATGGAGCGGTGCGCTCCACCTATTTTCACCAGCGCCCTGATCAACACCAGGCCGCCAATGATCAAACTGATGGTAGCAATGAAAGCGGCAAATTGGCTCCCCTTCACAAAGAAGGCAATAAGGGCCAACAAACCAATCACCACCATAACACCGCCCACACTACGGTTGCGGATTACGCCACTGAGATCCCCTTTGGCCCGGCGCAGGCTATGTTCTAGCCGCAGCAGTTTACCCCTGGCCCGGCCCGTTTGCTGAATATAGTTTTTCTTGTCCATTGCTTTTCCTCCTAGATCTTTTGGATGAGCTGTTAGTTCCTTTTTCCCTAGTTTCCGGTACACTGTTTGCCGCTGGCAGGCAGCATGGTCCCGCCTGCGGTTGTCCGGACCAGTCCAAGTCACTGTCACTTACACTCTGACACACTATCATCATAGTAACACAAAAAGCAGCCCCGCTTCCTCATCTACGGATTAACTCCGCGTGCACTTGCAGCCACTTGATGATGTCGCGGCGGCGCAGGAGTCCGATCAACTTTCCATCGCGGACGACAGGCAGTTGGCGCACATCGGTGCTCGTTAGCTTCTCTAGTGCCTGGCTCGCCTCCTCCTCCGGTGTGACCACGACGAGCCGATCTGCCGGAGTCATGATGTCACCGACAGATGTGGTATCCCACGTCTCGCGCGCGACCCGCCGCACATCCTCCAACGTGACGATGCCCACCAGGCGACCGCCATCCAGTACCGGGAAGGCCTGGTCGTCTGTACCCAGAATGTGCTCGTAGACCAGGCGGGTGATCGTGCAGGTCGGTTGGCAGGTGGGTGGATCCTTGCGCATCATACGCGAGACCAGCACTCCCTCGAGGACGTCATTCACGACGACCTGCTGGTAGCTCTGGATGGCGGCGCTGTTGAGGAACCAGCCGATAAAGGCCAGCCACACACCACCGCCAAGGCCCGTCCCAAAGAAGGGAATGCGTGCGCCAAAGGTCATCGCAATGCCTCCGACGATCAGGAGCCAAGCGATGGCCTGGCCTACACCGGCAGCCCAACGTGTTGCGCGCTGCAGATTGCCGGTCACCGCCCACAGGATCGAGCGCAACACCCGCCCCCCGTCCAGCGGGAACCCAGGGATCATGTTGAACAACCCAACGGTCACGTTAACCGATCCCAGCCATATCACCAACGTCAACAGGGGGCTCAGCGGGGCAGCAGCCTGGGCGGGGTCGGTGATGACATCCTGTACAGGCCCCACGCCCGCTCTTGCCAACAAGACGAGCAACCCACCCAGCACGATGCTGGTGAGTGGGCCTACGATGGCTATGATAAACTCCGCGCCCGGCGAGGCAGGCTCGCGCTGGATGTCCGAAACGCCGCCAAATAGGAACAGCGTGATGCTACGCACCGGGATCCCGCGCGCCCTGGCCACCAGGGAGTGAGCCAGCTCGTGGGCCAGCACGGAGCCAAAGAACAAGAGTGCTGCTACGATGCTCGTGCCCCACACCAATGCCGGTCCCCAATCCTGATGAATCCCACTGAACATCGTCCCAAGATTCCATATCACCAGCAACAGAATTAACAACCAGCTCCAGTCTACACGGATTTCTATACCAAATATCCTGCCCACACGGAAACCTCTCATAGAATACCTCCTATTGAGTCGATGCAACTTTTAATAAGTGACCTACCGTGCTGCGACATTCCAGGCTCAGCGTCTCAACTCCAGCTTAATATTCCGGCATCGCCGGGGGAGCAGAACGTTTAGGCTCGGGGATATCCGTGATCAACGCCTCGGTAGAAAGAATCATCGCCGCGATGGAGGCGGCGTTGGCGAGCGCGCCCTTTGTCACCTTGGCCGGGTCAATGATACCTGCCTCAACCATATCCACGAATTCATCCTGGAGCACATCATAACCAATGCGGTTGTTGTTTTTCTCTTTTTGAATTCGCCGCACTGTATCGAGGATCACTGTGCCTTCCTTGCCTGCATTCACGGCGATTGTTCGCAGCGGCATCTGCAGCGCTACGCGCAGGATGTTAACGCCGGTCTGCTCGTCGGGATATTCCATTTTTACGTCGTCGAGCACGGCGACGGCGTTAATCAATGCCACACCGCCACCGGGTACGATCCCCTCTTCGACCGCCGCGCGGGTGGCCGAGAGTGCGTCCTCGACGCGGTGCTTTTTTTCTTTCAGCTCGGTCTCGGTGGCTGCACCGACGCGAATGATGGCGACGCCGCCGGCTAGCTTGGCCAGCCGTTCCTGCAGCTTTTCGCGGTCATAGTCGGAGGTGGACTTGTCGATCTCGACCTTGATCTGCTCCATGCGGCCCTTGATCTGGGCGGCATCGCCGTGACCGGCGACGACGGTGGTGTCGTCCTTGGTGGAGACGACCTTGTCGGCCCGCCCCAGGTCCTCGATGGTGGCGCTGTCCAGTTTGCGGCCTTCTTCCTCGGTAATGACATTGCTGCCGGTGAGCACGGCGATGTCGCGCAGCATAGCCTTGCGACGGTCGCCGAATCCGGGGGCCTTGAGCGCCAGGCAATTCAGCATACCGCGCAGCTTGTTCAGCACCAGCGTCGCCAGCGCCTCGCCATCAATATCCTCGGCGATGATGACCAGGTTGCGTGCCCCACGCTGCACCAGCTTCTCCAGGACCGGCACCAGGTCCTGCGCGGACGAGATTTTTTTGTCGTGGATCAGGATGTAGGGTTCCTCAACGACCGCTTCCATCGACTCTGGACTGGTGATAAAGTAGGGGGAGATGTAGCCGCGATCGAACTGCATCCCCTCGACGTACTCGGTCTCAAACTCCAAGCCCTTGCTCTCCTCGACGGTGATGACGCCATCCTTGCCGACCTTGTCCATCACGTCGGAGATCAGCTCGCCGATCTCCCGATCCTGCGCGGAGATGGCGGCTACGTTGGCGATCTCGTCCTTGGTGGACAGTTCAATTGCCTGGTCAGCGATGGCAACAACCACGGCGTCGGCACCGGCCAGAATGCCGCGCTTGAGCAGCATCGGGTTGGCACCGGCGGCCACGTTCTTCATTCCCTCGATGATGATGGTGTGCGCCAGCAGGGTGGCGGTGGTCGTTCCGTCACCGGAGATGTCGTTGGTCTTGGTCGCCGCTTCCTTTAACAGTTGCGCCCCCATGTTCTCAAAGGGGTCTTCCAGTTCGATTTCCTTGGCTACCGTCACACCATCGTGGGTGATGGTGGGTGCGCCCCACTTTTTGTCGAGCGCCACGTTGCGCCCCTTGGGCCCCAGTGTGGTGACAACGGCGTTCGCCAAGACGTTAATCCCGAGCTTGAGAGAACGACGGGCGTTCTCACTGAAGACTAATTGCTTTGCCATATCTATTTCTCCTTACTGCTTTTTTGATTACCCTAGAATAGCCAGGATGTCGCTCTCTTTCAGGAAGAGAATCTCCTTGGTGCCCTCTGCCTTGAACGCCGTCCCAGCATACTTGGCGTAAACGACTGTGTCCCCGACCTTGACTTCCATCGGCATGCGGTCACCGTCCTCGTCAAGGCGGCCCGGCCCCACGGCCAACACCTTGCCCTGTTGGGGCTTTTCTTTGGCGGTATCGGGAAGTACCAACTCGCCATCAGCGAAGGTTTGTACATCCTCTTCCAACGGCTCGACGACGACCCGATCAGCCAACGGTTTGATGTTCAACATGATGTTCCCTCCTCTTTTTTCCAATTGAATTGATCTTGCTCCCTTTCCATCTCTGCCAATGTCTCGTGAGCAGCGTTGGGAACAACACGATTCGATTAGACCTCGTCGCCAGCCGTACCACGATACCTCTTTCGGCTGAGATGCCAGCGACCGGTGAGTACACGACCACTGATCCGTGGACGGGGTCGGACAGCGCAAGTCTCCTCACTATATCTTTTTCAAAAAAGGGACCCCGGCCCACGCACGGCCCCTGTTGTTTTGTGCGGCAAATTTCGGCTTTATTCGCTCCCGCTGAAGGGAGGAGATAAAGTCTCCTCCTCCTGGCCCTCGAACGAAGGTAGGGGGATCAGTGGCACAAGTCCCTCGCTTGGCAAGATGCCCCATTGGACGCTTTCAAGATTGCGGACGAATTCCCATTGCACAAGCCCGGGGAACTCTTCTAAGTAGGTAGCAGAAAGTTTCTTGCACAAAAAACCGCACATGTAGGCTAAAAAAGTTGAAGGAACTTTCTGTGAGTTACTTAGATCTACACTCTGACACACTTTTCCACTGTCATCATTGTAACACAAAAAACAGCCCCGAACCGCTGGGGTTGGTTGGGACTGCTTTGAGATGAGTGCAAGAAAGTTGGAATTGGGTTGGAGAAGGATGGCGTGGACGTTGAGCGAGGCGAATGTCACTCCTTGAACTTGTACCCAACCCCGCGCACGTTCAGGATGTGGCGGGGATTGGACGGATCGGGTTCTACTTGCCGTCGCAGACGGTGGACGTACCACTTGATGATCTGCCGTGCTTCGTGCAGATCCTCCAGTTTACACTCCCGTACCACCTGCACCAACTCCCGCGGAGTCACCACGCGGGGGGCATTCTGCATCAGGTGGGCCAGGAGCTTGAGTTCCTGGGGCGTCAGGTCCAGCGGCTGTCCATCGCGAGTCGCCAGGTGCTGGTCCAGGTCAACAGAAAAGCCCCCGCGCCGGATCTCGGGCCCCTCCGCGTCCTTTGCCTGGCTTCGAAGATTCTTCCGCCGTTCCAGCGCCTCTTGCACGGCCTGTCGCACCTCCGCCGGTTTGGACGGCTTGAGCAAGTAAGCATCCACGCTCTCACGGATGGCGGCCAGCGCCGATTCCAGCGACCCGTGAGCGGTCAAGATAACGGCTGCCGTCCCAGGCCAACGCCAGCGAATGGCCTCCAGCACGCGCAGGCCATCCACATGGCCACCCAGGTTGAGGTCAATCACCGCTACGTCGAAGGACGTATCCCGCAGCAAGGCGAGCGCCTCCTCCCCGCTGGACGCCGTCACCACGACGTGGCCCACCCGCTGCAGCGTCTCTTCCAGAACATAGCGGATGCGCTCCTCATCATCCACCACCAGCGTGCGGATCAACTCTGCCATTTACTCCCCTCCTCCCTGCATTTCTTCGCCGGTCGGCAACCACACGGTGAATGTGGCCCCCTCCCCAAACAGGCTCTCCACCTCGATACGTCCCCTGTGCTCCTCCACGATGTTACGCGTGATGTATAGCCCCAACCCCAACCCCTCGGACTTTGTGGTGTAAAAGGGGTCAAAGATATGCGGCAGCACGTCAGGGGCGATCCCAGGGCCCGTATCGGCAAACGAAACGCTGACTCCCGATGGAGCGTTGGTGCGGCTCGTGCTGACGCACAGTTGTCCACCGTCTGGCATCGCCTCCATCGCGTTGAGCACCAGGTTCAGGAACGCTTGCTGTATTCGATCGGGCACGAGCACGAGCGAAGGCAAATCCTTCGTCACGTCTCGCATCACTTCTATGCCCCGTCTGTGGCACTGCTCCCTGGTGAGCATCAGTACGTGTTCCAGCAGCAGGTTCACGTCGGCACGCTCTCTCTTCCCTGATCCCGCTGGCCGATTCAGGTCGCGCAACTGGGCCACGATACCAGCCGCCCGCTCTAACTCCTCCGTAGCGATCCGGAGGAGATTGTCCGCGTCCTTCTCTTCACCCGCGGCCAGCGACTCCTGCGCCAGTCCCAGGCAGCCGATGACCGACTGCAAGGGATTGTTAATCTCGTGAGCCAGGCTGGCGGCCAGTCTGCCTGTGACCGCGAGCTTTTCCGATTGAATCAGCGCCTCCTGGGCCTGTCTGCGCTCGGTGATGTCTTCGACCATAGCAATCGCGTACTTGAGCTCGCCTGTGTCCCCACGGACGCCAGAGACTGTCAGGTTGGCCCACGTGGGCTCGCCGCTCTGTCGAATACATCGCCCCTGCAGCCGGTACGCGTTTCGTTCCCCGGCAGCCAATTCTGCGAACAGATCGGCCTCATCCACATCTTCATCTGGGTGGTAAAGCAGGTTTGTGACGATCCTACCTGGCAAAGCCTCAGCGTCGCGGCGAAGCATCTGCCGCAGCGCCGGATTGGCCTCCAGCACCCGGCCTCCGGCGTCAGTGAGCGCGATGCCGATAGCGGCATCCTCAAAGATGGTTCGGAAACGTTCCTCGCTGGCTCGCAGCGCAGCGGTGCGCTTGAGCACCTCCTGTTCCAACGCATCGGCGTGCTGCTGCACACGCTCGTGCAGACGCGACTGCTGGATGGCCACGGCCAGTTGGTCCGCCAATTCGCGCGCCATCTCTATCTCCTCGGAGGTCAGGGGCCCAGGGTCCGCCATTCCCAGGTTGAGGGAGCCGATCAGCATCCCCTGCGCCACGAGGGGCACGTAGACGCGCGCTTGCACCCCCTCCGTCTGAAGCGTCTCCACCAACGGCGAGGAAGCCGGCACGTCCTGTAAATCCTCCAGCGCGTAGGGCTGACCCTGGGCCAGCTTTTCGACCATCCAGAGCCAGTCCGTCTCTATGGGACCGCGCCAACCTCGATCCAGGTGTGTCTCGCTTTTCGAATGGGCCGCCAGGAACGTTACCTCGTTCGCCTCCAGGTCAAAGGCCAGCACGCTGGCCTGTACGCAATCCAGGAGTTGGAGCAGGTGGCGCAGGGAGGACTCGGCTATTTCCTCCGTCGAACGGGCGGCCAGGATGGCCTGGTCGGACTCGTGTAGCACCCGCAACCGGTCGGCGTACCGCTGCAGCACCTCCCGCGCCCGCTCGCGCTCGGTGATGTCTTGAAAGACTGTCACCCCGCTGGCGACATTGCCCGTCTCATCCCGTATCGGGGCAGCCGATGCCAGGATGATCCGCTCCTCACCTGCCGGATGGCGGATCACCATCTCTACATCCCTGATGACTTCTCCACCTTCAAGAGCGCGCCTGAGCGGCATCTCCTCTGCCAGAAAAGAGGAGCCATTGAGGCGGTATGGCGTGTAGGTCCGTTCTGGATAGCGGGCGATTCCCGGAATCTCGGCGCCCAGGATGTCCTCTCCGTTAGCGTTGGTCATGAGAACTGTCCCATCGGTACTGCAGATGACGACGCCGATGGGCATCACCTCGACGAGGGAATACAGGAGGGCCTGCGCCTGATGCACTCCCTCACTCTGCCGCCGCAACTCCCCCGCAGCACACTGGAGTTCTTTCAGGATAGCGAAAAGAGGCGAGGCTCCAGCCGTCCCCCCTCGTTGTGCAGCGATCAGAGCTTCCAACCGTCTCTCGATAGCTTTAATTCGTTGGCTCAAAGTGCCTGGTTCCATGACCATAATCGACCTGCTTTCATCAGCAAACTGCTTGGCTTACAACACTGCGAAGCCATTTGTAATGTTCAACATCTGTTCTGATAACGCGCTAATAGCGGTGTCCAAATCTTCCGTTTGTGATACAATCACGGCCTCCCAATCCTGCTCTGAGAGGCATAAGATGCACTTCCTTCGGCAAATTGTACATTCTCTCTCCCAGGCTGTCAAACGGCGACTGCGCCAATGGACAAAGCCAGATAATCATAGTTTGGCACTGAACACAGCCCTGGACCTCACCTGCCTCAAGTCGGAACTGGTGCTGGAAAAACACATTGTTGCGTCAACAGTTAATCGTACTTGATCAACAGATCAACACTCGACTTTAGAAGATCGAGCAGCTTGTTTGCGAGCACCCGGCCCAGTATATGCTGCGTGGGCCATTATGTGACCTGCTCGATTAGAACAGCGCAGGAAAGTCGAGAAATTGCTTTTTGGGTCGGTTATGATATAATCTTGACTACAGAAACTAGTATATGGTCTTCCTTACCCATAGATAAGTCTCCGCCGTTTACACAAAGGACTGGATAGGATGGACACGATAGGACAGAAACTGGACTTGCTCTTCCGAACGGTCACAAAGCCCGATGGGAGCGAGTATAACCATCGGGAGGTGGCAGAAGGTATCGGCAACAAGGCATCATCCGCTTACCTTTGGCGGATACGAAACGACAAGCCTGGCGCACAGAAACCTGGTTTTGAGATCATCGAGGCCCTCGCCGAATTCTTTGGCGTACCCACGGACTATTTCTCCTCCAACCGACCGATGACACAAGAGTTTGAGCATGATTTGGAACTGGCGGCGGCGCTCCGTCAGGCAGGCGTGCAACGGATTGCCCTGCGCTCGAAGGACTTGAACGAGGAAGGCAAACAGGCTGTACTTGAGGTGATCAAGCACATCAGGCGTGCCCAGGGGCTGGATGAGGAAGAATAGCCTACGATCTGGTCGATGGTTGCTCGTCGGAGGTCGGCGCTGGGACGAGCAATGCGTGACCATTGATGCCAGTTTTGGCTTCCCCATCACCCACCCACAAAGCTACTTCAATCGGTCTTGGGCTGTTTGACCGAGGGTGATAGTTGCTCGGTTGAGTAGCAGTATCCACCCATTCTCCATTTTCAACACGATCCGAGACCGGTGATTCCAGGTCTATTATGGCTAGATCTAGTACGGACGTACTTTTCGGCCATGACAGGCTCTACGCAAGATCCTCGATGAGCACACGCCTAAAGGCTGCATCTGTGGCAGTCCCCACGTAGAAGCCAGGCTGTCCTTCCGAAAGATAATACGTCATCTTCTTTGTGAACACCTTTTTATCGTCTACGTATAGACTAAACTCATCTTCCACCACATCCACACGAGCTTGAAACCAGGCGTCTATGGGGATATGGACGCTACCCTTTTCTTGCTTGGTATAAGCCTCTGTCCACCACGGAACAACACCGTGTGCCACAGGCACATAAGCAACCGTTTCTGAACCTTCTGCATTGGGCATAAACCACACAAGTTCGTAGTTGTCCAGGTCTTGTGCACGCATCACAAAACCGAACCAACCTCCTTCTCCCTCCTCCAGGTGATGTCGCAGGAAACGCATTTCGGCGACCATCCTGTAGTTTTGCTTGACAACAGGAAGAAGGGCTACCTTGCCGCCGATGTGATCCTCGATTTTGTTGTTAGCTAACTGAAGTACAGTCTCTCCATCGAACTGCTCTAGTTGCCAAAGAGAAGATTGAGTTTCAAGTTTCACTATGGACAAGTCAACAAAACTGTTCATTATCGCTTTACCTTTCCTTGTTCAGTCTTGACCTTGCTGGATCACGGCACGCCTAGCGGTCGCCCATAACCCGCGCCGCGGCTTGGCCCAGGGCCTTGGCAAATCAGAAAGTAGCTTCCGTGGCGCCCCGCCCGTAATTCGCCGCGATAGCGGCGTCGGGTTGATGGGCTTGTTAGGCTACCCGTTCGTTCCGGCTACGAGTATTCTTGCACAGCATCTGCTAACATTCCCGTATAGTATGAACCCTCCACAGCAATCCCAGCCAGATAGCCAGATATGCGCCACAAACTGCGTCGCCTTGCGAAGCCTGGATCAATCAGCATTTCTTCTTGGTACGCGTCAAAGACATCTTCAGGCACAGGCTGGAAATAGTCCACATACGCTAAATCGAGTTCTGGGTTTCCGTAATGGATCGCCGGATCAATCACGTAAGCTCCTTCTATCGTGCTCACGAAGTTGTTTTGTTGCGCATCTCCGTGTAACAGTGTTGGCGTGACTTCAGGGCCACACAATTCCGGCAAACGTCTGATGATGGTTTCGACTTGCGCTGCGAGTGATGAAGGCAAATACCCGGAGTCGACCGCCATTCTTAGACGCGGTCTGAGCCGATATTCTCCGTAAAAAGTGACCCAATCTTTCACCGGCGTATTTTCTTGCTCCAGCGGACCGAAAAAGTTGGGCATGTGAAACCCACAATGATCTGACTTCACACGATGAATCCGTGCCAATGCTTTGCCAATTTGCCTCCATTGCAGGCGATCACGTTCGATGGCGTTCAGCGCTTCCATTACGAACAGTGTCCCGTTCGCCAACGGAATAACTCCGATCGGTGTCGGGATCATTATCTCTGCGTGACTTGAAAGATATTCCAGGCTCGATTTTTCAATCTCGAACTGCTTCGTCGACTCCGGCTTTTCACTGAATTTTGCGAACACACTGAAAGCACCATCTGACATAATTGCGCATGGATGACAGGCATAATCAGACATATCTCTGGCGTATCTCACGCTCCACTTACAATTGACATATCCGCTGACGATTTCTTCCAGCGGTTCGCGGAGATCATTGTTTAGCAATCGCATCGTACCCAGTTCATTCATCTTATCGTCTTCATGCATCTTGTTCGTTCAACCCTGATTGGGCACCCATCGCGGTAGGACGGCCAGTTACCCAACCGCCCCCGCACAGATCCCAGTGTGCGGTTTCCCCACCTGTGTTGGCCGAAAAGTACGTCCGTTCTAATAATGCGCTAATCGCGGTATCCAACTTCTCCATTTATGGTACAATCACAGCCTCCTAATCCTGCTCTGAGAGGCATAAGATTCACCTTCTTCGACAAATTGTACATTCTCTCTCCCAGGCTGTCAAACGGCGACTGCGTCAATGGACACAAAGCACAACAACTGCATGCCGGTTCTCCGAACACAGACCCAAGATCGGAGAGAGCGTTTCACGTTTGGGACAAAGGAAAGGGAACGAGATCTGAAGCCAGAGCCTGGAAAAGGCGGTTATATCCCAAAAAC
>Ga0180434_10005088_pt1 | contig 15671 bp, 19 predicted proteins | sample SS_ome_7_FD_132453 | JGI IMG/M metagenome (GOLD analysis project Ga0180434, IMG submission 132453) | Hypersaline lake sediment archaeal communities from the Salton Sea, California, USA - SS_1_D_2 metaG | ecosystem: Environmental > Aquatic > Non-marine Saline and Alkaline > Hypersaline >...
GAATGACGGAGTAGGGAAGGTCTCCCCGGGCCTGAGCCTGCGAGAGCCCGGCGAACCCCAGATCGATGATGGCGACCTTCGTCCCGGCACCGCGGTACCCCCCAGCGTGGAACGCGTCGGCCCCGATGGCGGAGACCCCTTGCGACGTAACTCCCAAGGGGAATGGGACGTAGGGGGGGCGGATATAGGCGACCCCGTCCAGCTGGCTGACGAGGTTGGAGAGCTGGGAGAGAGGGACGGTCACCTTGATCAGACGAGAGGTCGCTTCGATCGCCGATCGACTAACCCCCAACGAGGACAGGGCGGCGACGTTCGTCGCGCTGCTCCGCCCCGGACTCGATTCCAGCACCACGGTGACGGTCGACGTGGCCGAAGAAAACGGAATGCCGTACAGGTTCGCTAGCCCTTCGAGCGCGGTCTTCACCGTCGCGGGGAGCGCGGTCATCAATTCCGTGGCGACTGTGCTGAGACTCGCTTGTGCTGCGCCGAGAAGGGCTTCCAATCCCCCATCGAGAATCGGATTGTGATCCGCGCGAGCGATCTTCTCCTTCCCATATCTTGGCACGATTCCCTGAGCGCTGACAAGCGATGGAGAGGACACGACGGAGCCCCCCCCGGCTACGGTAACGAGAAATTCGACCGCCAGTTCCCGGTTCTCGGGCCACCCAACAACACCGAGGAACCAGTCTTCGGCAAAAGGAATCGGGACACCGACCGCGCGACCACTGACGAGGACGGATTCCACCCCCCGAGAGCGAAGAGTCGGTTCGATCTCCGCAAGATCGACAAGGTACCGTGCGAGCGTCTTGGACCAACTCTCCGGCACCATGACCAAGTGCATCTGTTTTGTCGCTCGAAATCCCTGGAGGACAATCTGTTGCGGAATGCTGTTGGGGGAATACGCGAGGAGTTCAACGGAAGCTCCGACCGTCTTTTCGAATGAGTCAGCGAGGGATTCCCAGGAGGTCGCGACACCGCGATCGATCGCGACGATCAAGACCTCTGTTTGGCCGAGAGCCGTCAGACCGAGGCTCGCGAGAAGGCATACCGATAGGAGGACGACTCTCTTCATGACTTCTCCTTCGCTATGGAACAACCGGCTGGTACGGCATGCGGACATAGCCGATCGAGTTCGAGCCGGCGAGTGGAATCAGCTCATCGATGGGGAGGAGAAGCTTGGCCAGCTGCTCTGTCTCCTCGACGACGAAAGGAGCAAACCGCTCCGGGAGGCTGTTCCCCGGAAGCTTCTCCGCGACGACTTCCACTCGGAGTCCGATCATGGTGAGGGAGTTGTCGACGGAATGCTGGAACCAGTCCTCCGCGATCACCAAACGGTAGAGGGTGGATTCGAGGGCGACCCCTGTGGGAGGGGGTGGCCCTTTCAGGTCATTTTTCACAAAAGGAGAGAACTCCAGGTCGACGCTGTCCCCGACGATGCCGATCTCTTGAAGAGACATCAATACGGAGGACAATGTCTCAGCAATTGCGAGATCCTGAAACGGGCTGAGAACGAGCTCGTACCCCTCTACTGCGGGGCGTACCGCGTAGGTGTACTCCGCGCTCGCTGTTCGCAGATAAAACCGCCCCACATCGACGACGAGGATCCGCTCGTCGCTGAGGGCTTCCTCGACCGATCGATTGACCAGCTCTTGCCCGCGGTAGACGGCGGGGGACTCCCCTTCGTACGCGATGACAGAGAACCCACCGGACTTCGCCGTCTGGACAAGTCCATCAAGGTCAAGCTCGATTTTGCCGAGCGAGAGAATGTAATACTGCGTCTGGAGGAACTGGGAAGACGCTTGACCAAAGCCGGTCAGCGCTACCGCGGGAAGAAACACGACAGCCAAAATCAGGACCATCCTTCGAACCATCATTCGTGCCTCCTTTATTCATTGTCCACGTCCCATGTACACACCGTCCGTTGGGAAGTTCCAACCTGGCCTGATCCCATCCACCGCTCCATATCGAGTATAGGCACAGACAGAGACGGTGTGAACACCCACTGGCGAGCTGGGAACCAAACGAGCCGATCAGGTCGCCAGGACCCGTCGGTAGACGGCTCTGTACTGTGGTACGATGTCCTGCCGATCAAAGTACGTCACGGCGCGCTGTCTTGCAGCGCGTCCGAATCGGCAGAGCTTCTCCTCGTTTTGCAGGAGGTCGATCGCGTGCATCGCCATCCGGCTCACATCACCAACCGGGGAGAGAAAACCGGACACACCGTGTTCCACAACCTCGGGGATTCCGCCGACGTCGCTAGCGATTACCGGCACACCGCTGGCCATCGCCTCGAGCGCGACGAGGCCGAAACTCTCGGTCGAGCTCGGGAGGAGGAAGAGATCGGCCGCGGCGAGAAGGGGGGCAACTCGATCGACGACACCGACAAACGTGATCCGATCGAGGACCCCCAGCTGTTTCGCGAGTTCCCTCGCCACCGGGGCATCCGGGCCATCGCCGACGAGGATCAGCCGGCTGTCAACGGTGGATGCGACCTCGGCGAAGATCGAGACGACGTCGCGGATCCGCTTCACCGGACGAAAGTTCGAGATGTGCATCAATGTCTTTCGCGCAAGACGGGAGCACGCGGGGATGCAATGGCAAGGCTCCTGACCGTGGCGGTCGGGATCGATAAAATTGTAAATGACGTCGAGGTCTCGATCGATCGGAAATTGTCGAAGGGTTTCTTCCTTGAGGAAATGGGAGACCACGGTGACCGCGTCGGCGCGCTGAATCGTCAACGTGGTGACCGGCCTGAATGAGGCATTGTTTCCCACCAGGGTGATGTCGGTTCCGTGGAGAGTCAGCACGACCTTCAGATCTCGATCGGCAACGATCTGCTTGGCGAGGAGTGCGGCCGCACCAAACGGGATCGCGTAGTGAGCGTGGAGAATGTCGAGTTCCTTCATCTGTGCCACCTCGGCCATCTTTGATGCGAGAGCGAGGGTGTAGGGGAAATGCTGCAGAAGCGGGTACTGCTCAATTTCCACCTCGTGAAAGCTGACCCGAGGCGGGAGTTCCTTCAACCGAAGAGGGGCGGCGTAGCTGATGAAGGCGACCTCATCTCCTTCAGACGCCAGGAATTTTCCGAGTTCCGTGGCCACCACCCCGCTTCCGCCGTGCGTCGGATAGCAACAGATCCCGATCTTCATCCGTTCTCCTTCCCCCTTCAGTGCGATGCAAACCGGAGCTTCAGCGGGTCGTCGACCTCCAGTCGCCCGCGGATGAGGAATCCCTCGGCATAGCGGGTGCCGATCAGGGAGCCATGATACGCCATGCGGCTGCGGATCAGCCAATCGGTACTTGGCGACGTAAGGCGGGTCGGAGGATCCTCCGAGACCTCCGGACGAAACTGCGTGCCGAACGCGTAGATTGACTCCATCTTCCGCTCATACTGCTCGGAGATGTCCACGAAGAACGTCGGTTCGAATTCGTCCCACCCCATATAATAGATCAGGCGAGAGGGACGGTAGCTTGGGTGCGCCGTTGCGAAGCGTGGAAGACCGGCGAGGAATGCGCCTTCATAGACCAAGTGCGACGCCCAGGCGTGATCCGGATGCCGATCCTTCCAATAGGGAAGAAGGACGAGGTCCGGCCGCCAACGCCGGATTACCTCAACGACTCCGGTTTTCGCTTCCTCGGAGGCGCGGATATGACCGTCCTGCAGACCCAGATTCTCTCGCGCCGCGGCCCCGAGGATCCTCGCTGCCTGGGCCGCTTCTCGCCTGCGAATCTCCGCACTGCCACGCGTCCCCAGCTCACCGCGCGTCAAATCGACAACGACGACGGCGCGTCCGGCGTCTGTCCACTTGATGACGGCCCCCCCGCAACCGAGTTCGATGTCGTCCGGATGCGCACCGAAGACCATGACGTCCGCTCTATTCATCGCCCTCCTCGATGGTGATAGCGAAGTGCCCGTACTGAAAGGGATCCCCGCAGAGTTCCAGCGAGTCGATCCATCCTACACCATAGCGTGAGGCGAAGTGGGCCAGCGAGAGGACTCTCTCCTGCGGCCTTCCAGACGGGAAGACGAGCGATTTCAATCGCCGCGCTCGACGCACAGAGATCCCGCTTCTTGCAAGGTCAGCCCGAATGGCTCGCTCCTCCAGCTGGTCGATCTGCTGCCGTATCCGGGCCGACGTCTGTCGCCAACGGGCCGTCAGACCAGGGTCGAGGTCGGAGAGAACGGGCAAGAGAGGCTGCAGGGCTTCTCCGACGGCCTGTCTTCTCGATGCGAATGCATCCAGGATGGAGGAGGAGACGAGGCGACGGACCGCGGCGGACGGGGCGAAATCCACCCGCACGACGTCGGCCACGCTGAGGGCCAGCCGATCGAGGATCCGCGCGTCCGTCCGTGGAATAAGCGTGTAGCCGTGTCGGGGGACGAGAACCGGCTGGGGGGTGTCGAATCGACGGTAGAGGGGGAGGAGCATCCCCTGGTACGCGAGTTCGCTCGGCCCCACTACACTGGCCACCGTTGGGAACAGCGAGTCGGCGAGCAAAGGGCGCAGCGCAGCGTCGGCCGAATAGCGCTCGGGTTCCCTCAGAACCCGATCGAGGTGCTCCCGAGGGGTTGTTACCCGCTCGCGCCGACCGGTCGCCTCGGAGAAGGTAAACAATTTTCCGGTTTGCCTCACGTCCAACGGAACGGGGTATCCTTCTTTCTCCAGCCTCGCGGCACTTCCGCGCAGATCGGACGTCGTCGCGTCCGCGGACTCGAGAATGGCACGAAAAAAATCGGCGGCCATCGGGCGAATCGTCCGCGGCTCGACGACGATGAGTCCTCGATGGCCGAACAGCCGAGACCAGATCCGCGCATGCCAGGTGGAATAGTCGTCGCCCGTCTCGGGTCGGAGAAGGTCTTGGACCAACTCACGATCCGGCGAAAACAAGGAAAGCACCTCCTCAGTGGCCTCCCTGATCCCGGCCGTGATCGGCAAGGTTTCGATCGGCTTCCCGCGACCTTCCCACTCGAATGAGACGGTCTTCAGCGAGCCGACGTCGTCGAGAAATCGGACGTGATTGACCTCGGTGAAGTCGTGATCCTCAGTGGCGAGCCAGAACACGGGGACCACCCGCGCATCGAGGGTCTCGGTGAGACGGTCCGCCACGCGGAGGGTCGTGAGGATTTTGTACACGGTGTGTACAGGGCCTCCGAGGAACCCTGCTTGTTGACCGGTGATGACGCACGTCACGTTTGGATCGCCGAGCGCGCGGATGTTGTCGAGCACAATCGGGGGGGGATCCAGGCCGCGATTGTACTGGGAAAGCCGCGCGGCCAGCTCCTCGCGCCGTTGCACCGCCGCCCGACGCTGCTCGAGGATAGGAGCGAACGAACCCGGTGGGAGGTCGAAAAACTCGAAGACGGACTCGCGCCCGCGGACGTAGTCAAGGAAGAAAGGGTTCCCCGGATAAAGGAAGGACGGATCGATCCGATCGCTCATCTTCACTCCTTCCGTGCCACAGCGATCATCCGGCGGCTGTCGTCCGAATAGGGTGCACCATCGAGAGATCCGTAAAACCGGAGCTCGCTGAAACCGGACCGCCGAAGCATTGCACGCAGTTCCTCAGCGGAATACATCCGCACAGATTCACGGAACACCGACGACGATCCTCCTTCGCCAGGAAGGCGGGTACATTTCTCCACCCGGAGCCCATCGTCAGAGATGCGACGGGTCGTCGTGACCTTCCTTCCGTCGACCATTTTCTCCTCGTACCCCACAAGGTGGGCGAGGGTCCACTCGCGACTCAGCGTATCGAGACAGAATGTCCCGCCCGAACGGAGCGCGGAGAAGACCGATCGGAGGGTGGCTTCATCCTCCCGGGACGCGGAAAAATACCCGAACGACGTGAACAGGGACAAGACGATCTGGAAGTGGTCCACGAACGGGATACACCGCATGTCGCCGTGGATCCATCGGACCCGGCAGTCAGGGTGGACCGCCAGCCGGCCGCGAGCCACCTCCAACAACTCGGTCGAGAGATCAAGGCCAGTCAGGTCGCGGAAGCCCTGATCACATAACGCAGCGAGATGCCGTCCGGCGCCGCAGCAGAGATCGAGGAGCGGCTCGCTCCGGGGTGGATGGATGAGACGGATGATGCCCGCGATGTCGCGACGTGCCTCGGCCTCATCGCGGTGGGGGTAGAGGGCGAGATAGTCGCGTCCGAAAGCCTCTTTGTACCAAGGCTTATGCGATCCCATGGTCCTTCTTGTATGCGCCCCAGTTTTTCTTCAACTCGACGAAGGAACCCAAATCGGGCCTGAGAAGAAACGGGTTGGTCTCCCGTTCTCGTCGGATCGTCGATTCCGGCGCAATTCCGACATCGTGCCCGGGGAAGACGCGGGCAGCATCCGGGAGCATCATCAACTTACGGTGGAGTGAATTATATTCCGCCCGTGCTCCCGCCCCGAAGTCCGTCCCCCCGACCTTGCCAACGAACAGCGTATCGCCGGTGAAGACGGCGTCCCCCACATAGAGACAGATTGAATCCGGGGTATGCCCAGGGGTATGGAGAACGCGGATCACGAGATTTCCCAGGGGAAACTCCGCCTCGTCCTCGACGCGCTTCCCTGTGGTGGGGTCCGTATCCCCGAACAACAGGGGGCGGATGCCGGTCTTCTTCTGGAACCTCCTGTTCCCGTTCGTGTGATCATGATGATCGTGGGTGTTGAATGCGTAGATCACCCGATACTCGTTTTTTCGCGCGTACTCGGTGATCAAGTCCGGATCATACGAAGGATCGATCACAAATGCCTCCCCAGAGGTTTCGTCGGCAATGAGGTAGCCGAAGTTCCGATCGCCGCCGGTGCGGAATGTTTTGACGAACATGCAACACCCTTTCTTCGGTAGACAACTGCACAATTCAGCCCATTCTATTCGTCATCCATCCACCCTGGCAACCCGTCCGGGGGTTGCAACGAAGCGTGAAAGACATTATCATGCTTTTGGCGTGTTGAGAGGTTCCTACAACGGGAGAAAAGGAGGACAAATGAAAAAGGTAAGGAACGAGGCTTTCTTCGTTATGCTCGGGATTGCCGCGATGCTTGGTGGAGCCTGCCACGGGGCCGACATCGTGATCAACGAAATCGCCTGGGCGGGCAGCGCAGCGAACGCGAGCGACGAATGGATTGAGCTGCACAACGTGGCCGAATCTACGATCGATCTCACAGGGTGGACGCTTTTCCTCAATGAGAAGACGATCCCCCTCAGCGAAGTCCGCGATTCGACCGTCGCAGTCCGTCGCACGAGCATCGAACCAGGGGGATACTTCCTCCTCGAACGCACCGATGACGAAACGGTTTCGGACATCGAGGCCGACCTCATTTATACGGGGGCACTTTCCAATGCCGGAGCAAGGTTGGAATTGCGCGACGGCGAAGGAAAGATCGTCGATGAAGTCGATGCGACGGAGAACGGCTGGCCGGCCGGAACCGCTTCCGACACCGTCCCGACCTATGCATCCATGGAGCGTACAGATCCCGTCTCAGTCCCCCCAATATGGGAAACGAATCAAGGGATAGTCCGCAACGGGTTGGACGCGGAGGGCCATCCGGTGAACGGTACTCCGGGCCGAGTGAATGCGGCGGTCGTGATCGCGGCCTGCGCTCCCCGGATCGACATCCTCTCGCCGGAGCTCGACGAGACAGAACTCCAAGGAACGGTCACGGTGAGGTGGACCGCTGCTGATCCGGACGGAGCAGACGAGGCTCTGCGCATCTCGATCTATCTCTCATCGGATGGCGGGGAAAGTTGGGAAGGCATGGCCGCCAATCTCGCCAACGCAGGACGGTACGCCTGGGACACCACGATCCATCCCGACGGAAAGGCCTATCGACTGAAGATCATCGTGGAGGATGACGACGGGTATCAAGCCGGAGCGATCGGGCCGGTGTTCACGATCCGGAATGCGACGGGTTAGACGCCGCTGAGGCCTCAGCGAGGATCGTCAGCCTGATCTCGTCCAGGCGGGCGCGGACAGCGTCCTTGCCCGCCTGGATCGCCTCGTCGACGTGAGTGAAGTCGAACATCCGGATCCAGCCGACGTCCGGTTGGATCACCATCAGGCGACCCTCGAGCTGTGCTCGCGACCGTTCCAATTGCAACGTCGTAAGGTATTGGGACGTCGCGCGTTGCGATTGAAGGACCGCGTCGAGAGGGGTCCCGATTTCCCGCGTCAATGGGGCCCCGGTATCGATGGCGATCGCGGCGGTGGCTCCCATGTCGATGATCACGTCGGTGGGAAGTTTGTCGACGATTCCGCCATCGATCAGGTATCGCCCGTCCCGGGCGACCGGCGAAAAAACACCCGGGACCGCGGTGCTCGCGGTGATTGCGTCATAGAGTTTCCCCTCGGTGAGGACGACGCGTTTCCCGGTTTCGACGTCGGTGGTGACCACGGCAAACGGGATCTGTGTGTCCGAGAAAGCGCGGTTCGCCGTGAGAAGAGAAAAAAGCTCGTGCAGGCGGGCAGTATCGTGCGGAACAGCGTCCTCCTCTTTCCACAGCGAGCCGCGGACATAGTCCATCATGCTGCGCCCAATGATCCGCTGAAGCTCCCGCAGTGCGCTGTCGGAGACCTGCAGGAGATCGTTGAGGTCAAGACAGAGAAGAAGGCGCTCCAGTTTTCTCAGATTACCTCCGAGCGCCTTGACAGCTCCGATCGCCGCGCCCATGCTTGTCCCCGCGATGTAATGGCACGGGATCTCGGCCTCCTCCAATGCAAGCAAGGCGCCCAAATGGGCGAAGCCTCGTGCACCGCCTCCTCCGAGCGCGAGTCCGATTCGTGTTTCCATGGGTAAACAAAAACCCCTTCCGCTCGATGATAGCCAAGCGGAAGGGGTGTTCCAAACGTCAGGGGGAGGTGCTAATACGGCATCCCTCCGGGTGGCATCGGAGGAGCAGCCGGCTCTTCCTCCTTGATCTCGGCGACGAGCGCGTCGGTCGTCAGAAGCATCCCCGCGATCGACACGGCGTTCTGCAGCGCCGAGCGAGTGACCTTCGTCGGGTCGATGATCCCGGCCTCGACCATATCGTGATACTCCTCTTTCGCCACGTCAAAACCGATCCCCGGTTTTTCGGCACGAACCTTCTCGACGACGATCGCGCCCTCGAACCCCGCATTCAGCGCGAGCTGGCGCAGAGGCGCCTCGAGCGCCCGCTTGAGAATCGTGATCCCCACCGACTCGTCGCCGGTGAGTTTCTTCATCCCGTCGAGCGCCTTCGCCGCGTTCAGGAGGGCCACACCCCCACCGGGGAGAATCCCTTCGTCGACGGCCGCCTTGGTCGCCTCGAGCGCGTCTTCCATGCGGTGCTTCTTCTCGGAAAGCTCAGTCTCAGTGGGGGCGCCGACCTTGATCACCGCGACGCCGCCGGCGAGCTTCGCCTTTCGCTCCTCGAGCTTCTCACGATCGTATGAAGAGTCGGTCGTCTCGATCTGGGCTTCGATTTGTTCGATTCGTCCCTGGATCGCTTCGGACTTCCCCTTCCCGCCAATGATCGTCGTGTTGCTGTTGTCGACCTTGATCGTCTCGGCGGTTCCAAGCATATCGAGCGTCGTGTCTTTAATCTGCATCCCGGCGTCCTCGGCGACCACGGTGCCACCAGTCAGGACAGCGATATCCTCGAGCATCGCCTTGCGGCGATCGCCAAATCCGGGAGCCTTAACCGCACAACTGGAGAGGGTTCCCTTGAGCTTGTTGAGAACGAGCGTCGTCAGGGCTTCTCCGGTGACATCCTTGGCGATCACAAGGAGAGGCCGACTGGCCTGGACGACCTTCTCCAACAATGGGACGAGATCCTGGGCGCTCTTCACTTCCTGATCGGTGACGAGGATGAGCGGCTTCTCGAGGAGGACCTCCATCTTCTTGGGGTCGGTGACAAAATAGGGGGAGATATATTCGCGGTCGAACTGCATCCCCTCCACGACCTCGTAGTAGGTGTCGATCGTGTCCGAATCTTCGACCGTGATGACTCCGTCTTCACCGACCGCCTCCATCGCATCGGCGATGATCTTCCCGATCGATTCGTCATTCGCTGAGATCGCGCCGACCTGGGCCGTCTCTTCCTTCGTTTTGAGTTCGCGGCTGAGCTTCTTCAGCTCTTCGACGACAACGGCCGAGCCCTTCTCGAGGCCGCGCTTCAGCTCCATCGGGTTCGCCCCGGCAGCCAGGTTCTTGAACCCCTCCTCAATCATCGTGTGTGCGAGGATCGTCGCGGTGGTCGTTCCGTCTCCAGCGATGTCGTTCGTCTTGGAGGCGACCTCCTTGACGAGCTGGGCTCCCATATTCTCGAATTCGTCCTTGTATTCCTGCTCTTGGGCGATGGTGACCCCATCGTTGGTGATGTCCGGGCTGCCGAACTTCTTGTCGATGATGACGTTGCGACCACGGGGGCCGAGCGTGATGCGGACTGCGTCGGCGAGCTTATCGATCCCCGCCTTCATCTTGCGACGGGCTTCCTCACCGAAAATGACCTCTTTTGCCATGTCTTCATTCCCCCTTTACCTGTTACTCCTCGACGATGGCGAGGACATCGCTCTCTTTGACGAGGATCAACTTGTCCTCCCCCTGCTCGATTTCTGTGCCGGAATAGTTGCCGACGATGATCTCGTCGCCCACTTTCACTTCGAACTTCTCGTCGGTGCCGATGGCGAGGACCTTCGCGCGGATGACCTTCTCGCTCTTGACGTTGTCGGGAAGGACGATTCCGCCCGCCGACTTATGCTCTTCGGGTTCCAGCTTCTTGGCGAGAATCCGTTTCCCCAACGGCTTAATCGTCATCTTCTACCTCCTCGATTTTTGTGATTAGCACTTAACCAACTAGCTTGCTAATGGATTGTAGCGAGCGGCGGCGCAGACGTCAAGGAGTTGCCAGAACGAGATGGAGGCGATACCTTGGCGAACGAGCGATATGCCTTCAGGTACAGCACATACACGGATCGAAGCGGCACTTCTCGTTCTCCTGTGGACCCCTGCCGTCGTGTTCTCGCTCATCAGGGGATGGGCCGTCGTAAGTGATGTGCTCGCCTTTGATGTCGCGTATGCCTTCTCGATGTTGTTCCTCAGTCCGGATCTCGATCTTCGCAAGAGCAAGGCGTCTCGCCGCTGGGGCGTTCTTCGATGGCTTTGGGCGCCCTACGCGCTGGTCTTTCGCCATCGTCGGATGTCCCACCATCTTCTCCTTGGGCCGCTCACGCGGATCGGCTATCTCGGGATACTGGCAGTGGGGGGTGTCCTTCTCACCCTCTTCCTGAGCGGGCGTTCAGTTGTGTCATTCACGATGCCAATAAACCTTCTTTTCGCCCTCCTCCTCGGTCTGTATCTCCCTAATCTCACCCACGTTCTAACCGACCGTCTCCATTCCACATGGCAGCAGCGCAAGCGGTTGTAACCTCGTGCACCGGACTCTATACTCGACAAGAACCAATGAACGAGACATTCCTTTATGTGGTGGGATCCGCTGTCCTCGTCGGTCTGGCGGTGTTGTATGCTTTCTTCGGACCGTACTACGAGGTGGGAATCGCTTCATGGTACGGTCCCGGATTTCATGGCAATCGCACAGCGAACGGGGAAATTTACGACATGAACGGGATCAGCGCAGCCCACAAGTCACTCCCATTCGGGACGGTCGTGCGGGTCGTTGAGCTGGAGACCGGGCGAAGTGTGGTGGTGCGGATTAACGATCGAGGGCCGTTCATCGAAGGTCGGATCATCGACCTCTCCAAAGGGGCGGCGGAAGAGCTTGGCATCGTGGCCAAAGGGATCACCAAGGTGGGGCTGAGGATCTTGCGCTGGCCGCCCGGCGACCGCCCGTAGCCTGAACAAAAGGGGCTCGCTCGGCGTCTTCGCGAGGCGTTTCGCACTATCATGGGACCGCCGCGTGAACCAGGGTGGAGTGGTCTCACTCCCAGGGCACGGGGCGAAGAAGAAGGGAGTCACAAGGATGGGGCTTGCAGTCAGTGAAATGCGCCGAGGAATGGCCATTCTTTACGAGGGCGAGTTGTACGAAATCGTCGAGTATGAGCATTCGAAGCGCGGACGTGCGGGAGCCGTAGCGAAGACGAAATTGAAACACCTCAAGACGGGGAAAGTCTTGTCCGCCACGTTCAAAGGTTCGGAGGACACAACGTCGGTGTTCCTCGAATCGAAAGAGCTGCAGTACCTGTACCATGATGGAGCGAACTACGTGTTCATGGATACCCAGACGTTCGATCAGTTTCCGCTCAGCGATGAGGTCCTCGGCCCGCAGTCGGTCTATCTCGTCGAGGGGACCCTCGTGTTGGGCTGCTATTACAACGGCCGACTCGTCAAGGTGAATCTTCCCAATTTCGTGGAACTGAAGGTCTCGCATACCGAGCCCGGGGTGAAAGGCGACACCGTTTCCAACGTCGAGAAACCGGCGACCCTCGAAACCGGTGCCGTCGTTCAAGTCCCCCTGTTCGTCAAGGCGGGGGACGTCCTGAAGATCGATACACGAACCGGTACGTACGTGGAGCGCTTATAAGGAGGAGCCATGGCCGACAAGAGGGTCGAAATCATCGATGAGGACGGGCGCATTACCATTGCCGAAGACGTCATCGCGTCGATCGCTCGAATCGCCGCGGAGAAGGTTGATGGAATCGCACAATCCCGCGGTGGGGGCGCTGGTGGGTTGATGAGCATCTTCAGCGGTGAAGATATTGCGCCGAACATTAAGACGGAACTGGCCGACGACGTCGTCCGCGTCGAACTGCGCATCGCCGTTGAATACGGGTACCCCGTTCACGAAGTCGCCCAGGGCGTACAACAGAACGTCCAACGGGACATCGAAAAAATGGCGGGAGTGACAGTCTCCAGCGTCGACGTCTACGTGAAAAAGGTCGTCCCACCGCACACGCACGGCACCGAGGAATAGCGAGGAGGGTGAGCAATGGCTCAGGAAGGACAGGGAAGCGTCGGGATCTCCAAGGAAGTGGTCACCGCGATTGCGGGCATCGCGATTTCCGAGGTCGACGGGATCGCCAATCTGCGTCCCGGAGACAGCATCTTCCGTCGCGGTGAGGGGATGAAGCGGTACGTGGACACCCAGGTTGAGGGCGACGTCGTCACTGTTACTGTGCGGATCACCGTGCTGTACGGAAATGCCATCCACAAGGTCGCCAAGCAGGTGCAGACCCGAGTGAAAGCGGAGATCGAGCGGATGACGGGTTTGCGCGTCAACGCGGTAAACGTCGACATCCAGCGCCTCGTTGAGTCGGATGACGAGGAAAGCGAGGAGGAATGCGACGACTTAGAAGCCTAGGGGATTTTGCCGCGTTCGTACTCACTGGAGGCCTCGGGGTCGTTCTGATTCTCGCCGGGGCCGGGGTTTTATCCTTCGCCTCTCTCTGGTCGTATCTCGCCGCGTTTCCCGGGACGCTGTTCGTGATCCTCGCCGGGGCCAGCCTTCTGGTCATTGCGGTTCACTTCCTGGTGCGGTTGACTGACGAGCGGCTGAACGCCGTTCTTTTCTCCCAACAAGGGGAGTGGGGGCAGATTGAGGTTTCACCGATCGCGGTGCGTGAGTTCATCAGCGACATCCTCCGCCAACAGGTGGGGATCGAACGCTTCCGGATCTCCCTTCGACATCATTCAGGGGGGGTCGCAATGACTGTCCGCACGGCCCTTTCGCCCGAGCAACGGGTCACGGAGGTCGGTACCAGGATCCAGGAAGAGCTCGCCCGCCACGTTCCGGAGCGCACGGGGATCGACGTGCGCGAGGTCACGGTGTTCGTACGTAACATCCGCGCACGCACCGACCGATCGACCGATCAGGAGGCCGTGAACGATGAGGATCACGTGGAACGCTAAGATCATCGGGATGGCAATCGGGCTGCTCGCTGGTGTCCTCCTCGTTCTCGTTGGCTGGCGCGTCTTCCTGATCCTCCTCGGTTTCGTACTCGCTGGCTACCTTGTCGGGACGTGGCTCGATTCCCGCGAGGACGTCGCGCGCCGATTCCGGCAGTTGTTCGACCGTCTGTTTCGTCCCTGAATGCACCGACGGGAAGCCCGCGAGTTCGTCTTGACGGCTCTCTACCGCCGCGAATTTCTTCCGACACCGCTGTCGGAGATGCTGGAGGACGTCGATGCCCGGGATCAGCACAGCTACATCGACAATGTCTTTCACGGAGTCCTCGCTCACCAGGAAGAGATCGACCGAATGCTCGCCGAGCGGACGATCGGATGGCGGTTCGAGCGATTGGCGCTCCTCGATCGCAACATCCTCCGCCTCGGGGTTTACGAACTCCTCTATCGCAACGACATCCCCCCTGAGGTCGCCATCGATGAGGCGGTCGAACTTGCGAAAAAGTATGGAACGGAACAGGCGCGCCTCTTTATCAACGGGATCCTCGATCGGATTTGGAAAGAGCACCGTGAGTAGGCGAGGACCGTCGTCGAAGGCCTCCCGAAAGAAAGGGCGAACGATGAGCGGTTACGCGGACCTCCATCTCCACACGACGGCCTCCGACGGGACCCAGACCGTCGCTGGGGTCATTCACCGCGCCAAGGCCCACGCACTCTCGGCCATCGCGATCACGGACCACGATACGATCTGCTCGGATCTCACCACTCGGGTAGCGACCATCGACGGGGTCGAGGCCATTACCGGTGTCGAGATCAAGGCGGACTTCGACGGGATCACCGGGGAGATCCTCGGCTACTTCGTCGATCCGGCGTCGGACGAGCTTCGGTCGTTCCTCGCCGGGATGGAGACCGCGCGGATCGAACGGATGGAGGGGATGATCCGCCACTGTCGGGACGAGCTGGGAATCGACATCGCCCTCGAAGACGTCCGGGCCGTGGCGGTCGGGAATCTCGGGCGCCCCCACCTCGCTCGCGTCCTCGTGAACAAGGGGATCGTCGGGGGCTTCTCCGAAGCGTTCGATCGGTTCCTCAGGCGGGGCGCGCCCTGCTACGCCCCGATCGAGAAGGCCGGATTCCGCGACGTGGTCAAACTCGTCCATCGCGCCGGTGGTGCGGCCTCCCTCGCTCACCCCTGTCTGATGAAGGTCTCCGACTGGAATGCCTTTCTCGATAAGATCCTCGCCGCCGGAGTGGACGGAGTGGAAGTGTTCTATCCTTACGATCTAACAAACCGGAGCCTGAGCATCGAACCGCGGCTCCTGCGTACGATGGTCGAGAAACGCGGCTTCCTCCTCACCGGTGGCTCAGACGATCACGGACCGGGATCGACGAAAGAATCCCTCGGGACGATCCGTCTTCCCTACGAACGCGTCGAGGCGCTACGGGCCGCCCTGCCGGTCCCTTTGATAGCAGCCTGTTGATTTATCTAATTCACAATATCAGAGCCGAAATTAGGAAGGCAACCAGCAGGACAATGGCCACCATCAGCAGCAAAGCGCAAGGTGAGGTAGCAGTCGATGTGCAGCGCGCAAAACAAGACCTCAAAAGCATTTGGCTTCACAGACGCTTTTCGGGAGCTCATCACAACCCATCGGCTGCTTCCGTTGTGTTCATTCGCAACTCGCCTTCAACCGGAGGAATCTCTCGAAGAGTGGAATAGATCAACGGGCTGCTAGGCCGAAGTTCCTGAGCCTCGAAAGCCGAATCTCCTGTTGGGTTGGGAATTAGCTGAGAAATCAGCGTGCGCTGTTCTGTCTACACCGTGATGGCATCGAGGAGATCGAACGCCCGC
>Ga0180434_10005089_pt1 | contig 15669 bp, 12 predicted proteins | sample SS_ome_7_FD_132453 | JGI IMG/M metagenome (GOLD analysis project Ga0180434, IMG submission 132453) | Hypersaline lake sediment archaeal communities from the Salton Sea, California, USA - SS_1_D_2 metaG | ecosystem: Environmental > Aquatic > Non-marine Saline and Alkaline > Hypersaline >...
AGATTGTCGAGGCCCACGGCGGCAAGGTCTCCGTCGGAAAACCGTCTGAAGACGGAGCGGCTTTCACATTGAGCATACCCTTCAACAACGGCGATTAATCTGATACGCTATTCCAATCTGGCACGTACGCGTGCAAGCAAGCCCAAAGACACAGTAACTTGGTGTGGAGAGCGATGACCAATTCTTACTCCAGCAGATTATCCAACGGCAAGAAAAAGACTATTCTTATTGTTGACGACGATCCCACCGGTCGTGAAACGCTGACTGAAGCCGTTCACGAAATGGGATACGACAGTATAGACGCGCCAAGCGGTGAACAGGCCCTCAATCTCTTACAGCAGCGACACGTAGATATCGTAGTTACTGATCTGAAAATGCCTGGCATGGACGGCCTGCAACTTCTCCAGAATATTAAGCAGTTGGACCCCAGGATTTTTGTCGTTCTTATTACAGCCTATGCTTCAGTGGAAACTGCAATCGCTGCGATGAAGCAAGGTGCTTACGACTACGTAACAAAACCGATCGATCTTCGCGAGATGGATGCTCTGCTGCAACGAACTGTAGAGGCACAGGAGCTGTTGCTCGTTCACGAGCAACTCCAGATGCGTTTGGACGAGAAGTACGGTTTTGACAACATCATTGGTCGAAGTCCCGCCATGATGAAGGTTTTCGAACGCGTTCGCCAGGTCGCTGGCACCGACAGCACTGTTCTCATACATGGCGAGAGTGGTACGGGCAAGGAATTGATCGCAAACGCAGTGCATCACAACTCTCGCCGCCGAGAAGGGCCTTTTGTAAAGGTCCATTGTGCAGCCCTTTCACAGTCTTTGCTCGAGAGTGAACTCTTTGGCCACGAACGTGGCGCGTTTACAGGAGCCGTCAGCCAGCGAAAAGGTCGTTTTGAGTTGGCACACGCGGGCACACTCTTTCTTGATGAAGTCAGTGAAATCCCTCTTTCGACACAGGTGAAACTGTTGCGTGTACTGCAGGAATACGAGTTTGAGCGCGTTGGTGGCTCGGAAACGATCGGCGTCGATGTGCGTCTGGTTGTTGCGACCAATGCAAACCTGTGGGAGCGTGTAACCGAAGAACGCTTCAGAGAGGACCTCTTCTATCGCTTGAATGTTGTTCCAATAAATGTGCCAGCTTTGCGTGAACGAAAAGAGGATATTCCGCTGCTCGTGGCCTCCTTCATGAAATTCTTCGCCGAGAAGAGTGACAAACACCTCACTGGAATCACGCCCCGAGCATTGGCAGCTCTTATGGCTCGCGACTGGCCTGGGAATGTGCGAGAACTGGAAAACTGTATCGAAAGCATGGTTGTCACTAGTCAAGGGGACAAACTTGATATTGATAGTATTCCCGTAGTTCATCGTCCCGTCATTGCCGCGGGAAAAGAGACCGGATTTGCCCTTGGACATACGATGAGAGAGATCGAAGAGCGAGCAATCCGCGAAACACTGAATAGTGTCAATGGCAATCGCAAACTTGCAGCCGAGATTCTTGGCATAGGTCTTCGTACTCTGCACAGGAAGATCGACGACTACGGTATCGAGCGCATTCGAAGAAGAGACGGAGATTGACTGACAGTGGCGTCACAGCTATAATTTTCAGTGTTGCTTGATGGGACTACTTAGTGTGTTGCGAGAAGTTTGCTGACGCAAACCGCTGTAGTCCTCTGTTGAGTTCGTGCTTCTACCCCCCCCTGATTTTGGTTTTTGACGCTGCCCTCGTTGGGAAGTCCGACATGTACCGCTGCGCGTGCCTTAGCTTGTTGGTGGTAGTTGTTCTGTTATTTCCCTGCAGGGACTTGTCTTTCAACTTCCACACAGCACTGAGTGCAGGGTTCGAACCGGTGAAAGTCTATCTGCGTGCTGTTCACGTCCAAGTGTGTCTTTGGGGGCGAGAAACTGCGATATCGGGCACTGGCCGGGGGGAATTCCTACCAGATTTGTTTTCAGCACTCTGATCTGACTGTTCTGGGGCAGCATAAATGAGAAGCACTATTCAGACCGTTGTTCTTGTTGCTCTAGCAGCCATGTTGGTGCCGTGTAGGGCTACTGCTGAGATAAATTTTGAAAGCAGCCACACCTCTGCGTTGCAGAAGGCCAAACGCACAGGCAGGCCAATATGCATCTTGTTTCCTTACCGTGTTACCAGCGGAAGCCTTGACGGATTCCGGCACAGAGTATTGCGCGATGCGGAAGTTGAGAAATTGTGCTCCAAGTTTATATTTCTCGTTCTGAGCAGAGGAAACAATAGACGGTTGGCCGAGAAGTACGGTGTTGTATATAGGGGGAGAGGGCATTGGTTAGACATCGTCTTCATCGACAAGAGTGAAAATATTCTGTGCAGATCAGACCTGTACTGTATGAGAGACACGTTCATTGCTCATGCAAGAAAGGCACTATCGCTCGCCGGCCCCATAGTCAGCAAGAAAGATGACAAGTCGATTGATATTGGCCTGCGCAAAGGCAAGAAGGCTTTCGAAAATCACGACTATCGGGTTGCGATCAGTTATCTCGGCCCTGTTTCCAAGGCGCAGCTTGATGACCCGCGTGTCACAGAAGCGAAGGAGCTGATGCGAACGATCCAACAAGAAGGACGAGACAAGCTATCAGAAATCCTCGAATCAACAGATCCTGAGAGCGCGTCACGTGCTATCAGGGAACTTGAGGAAATCGCTCGTGAGTATGAGGGGTGCTCTGTCGGAGAAACAGCCAGAGGACGAATCAAGGAAATGCTGTCGGATCCAGAGCTTGCACAGATGAGGCGGGAAACGGAAGCAAACGAACTTCTCGAGAAAGCCTTGGCCAGTGAAGCTGATGAGGACTATCGATTTGCTATGGCTCAGCTTCAGCGACTTGTGAGAGATTACTCCGATACTGAAGCGGGAGCAACTGCAGAAGACCGTCTGCGGGGACTCAAGTCCGACGACAGGGTCACCCAAATATTGGAAGACGCGAAGGCGACAAAGAAATGCCGAAGCTGGCTTTCTTTGGCACATTCATTTGAACTCAACGAGGACTACGAAAAGGCGATCGAGTATTACGACAAAGTGATCGCCGAGTTTCCCTCTTCGTCTTTTGCTGCCGACGCCAGGAACAAAAGAGACAAGGCAAATGAGATGTTGAAATAGAGCTACTTACATGCTGCATGTTCTCTGGCGGATTGACAATTGCGCCCCCTGACTAGTGAAGGAGGAGTAGAATGAGACATGTAACAATTGCCATCGTGATACTTCTGCTCGCAGTGGCGCCTGATACATGCGAAGCTCGCGTCATCAAGTTCGTAGAAACATACGAAGAGGCAGTCAGAAAAGCGCAAAAAACCGGACTCATGATATGCGCCATTCGGCGGTCGAAACATTCCGAAGCGTGCCAAAGGTTTGAAAAAGAAGTCCTTACGGACAGCAGAGTGCAGGAACTGTCAAGCAAATTCATATTTGTCTCAATTGACGCCGATATCAGTGCTTTCCTTGTTGATAAAGAACTCCCCCGTCTTCCCCGTACGGTTTTCCTGGACAAAGACGAAACAGAAATCGATAGTCTTTCCGGGTTTGTAATGCCTAATGTGTTAGTCAAGAGAGCTATGAATGCATTTGGCATAGGCGGCCAACGGCCGACATCAAAACATATAGGTCGCTGGACAAAAACTTCACTGCCGGCAAGAATGCCTTTGACAAGGGCAATTACCTCTTAGCTATTAAACACCTTCGAATTGCGTCAGAGTTTGAAGTCAGAGACAAGCGTCCAGGTCAGGCAAGAGGAATGCTCAAGACCATTGATGTCCGTGGCTTGGAGAAGATCGAAGCAGCCAAGGCTTTGAAGACTGAAGGAAAGTGGCAAGAAGCTGTCGCCGAGCTGGAATCTATCGTGCGAGATTTCAAAGGGTCCAATGCCGCGAAAACAGCAATAGACGAATTGGCACGTTTGTCCGAAGACCCCGCCTTTCGTCGGGTACAAAGAGAAGCAGCCGCGCACAAAATCCTCAACGCAGCAAAGGCTGCAAATGACGCAGGACAGTATGCGAAGGCAATGAGCTGTCTGCGAACTCTTATCAAGCAGTTTGAAGATACCAGTTCCTATGAGGAAGCGAAAAAGCTTCTGGCAGAACTTGAGAACAACAAGGAAGTCATGGCAAAACTTGCTAATGACGAAGCTGAGTCAAAATGCCAGAGCTGGCTCCTGATGGCCAAGTCTTTTCGGCTCAACAAGCGACATGAGCAGGCAATCGAATACTACGACCGTGTCATTGCAGCATTCCCGGAGTCCAAGTTTGCTGATGAGGCACGTGAGAAGAAAGCGGAGCTGAGAAGGCTGCTTGATGGACAATAGGGATTCCATACACGACACGGCTAAAGACGTTCTGACACCACATGTGCCATTACGGCACTTTCCTTCCATAGATAGATTGCATAGTGTCACAACGGCACATGTGAATCAAGCCCTACCCTTTCTGCGTTACCATTGTGTTTTCTCCTGCGCACGCAAGTAGTGTGTTGACAGGGTATTACGGTAACGGTCGTCATGTTACAAACCCGTGACACTTTCTGGCACGATCATTGCTCATCATTAGAATAGAAAGTTGGTCAGAAAGTAGCACATCATCGGGAGTTAGCAATGTCCATAAGACGTTCGAATCTAAGAAAGAAATGGCGGTCTTGCTTGAAGTGTGGTCGGAAGATGATGACCGATAGGTGTCACAGAATATGTCGAACGTGTAGGTTGAGCAACAAAGCTGTTGTTGCTCGCTCCGGATCGGCGGAGTTCGCAACGTTCAGAAGTTATGATCGATTATTGCACGAGAGGATTGATTAGACGAACAAATGTGTCGCGAATCGCCAAGCAGCTGATTTCACTGCTTTTCCTCCTACTCCTTTTCTCTGGTTTGAGTGCCGGCGGGAGAGCCCAACCCGCCGGCACTGTTTTTTGCAAAGTGACTTTCCCCAAGAATTAGATACAGGAAAAAAGAATGACATCTCGTTTGCTTGCTGTTCCTAGATTTCGCCGAAAGCTATTATTCATTGCCCTATCCTCCCTACTCCTTCTTAGTGGTGCCTGGGGGCTGGCGGGAGAGCCTGATCCAGCCAGCCTTGCTCAGGCATTGAATGCGACATTCACGAAAGCTGTGGAGGCTGCACGTCCGGCAGTCGTTTTCATAGAAACTGAAATTGAAGAGTGCGAGATAGAGGGATTGGAGGATCTGCCTCATTTCTTCAAGGGATTGCCAAAGGGGCGGGATTTTCCCTTTCGATTCCGAGGGCCTCAGCGCCCAAAGCGCAGGGGACCAAGTCGTGGCGTTGGCTCCGGTTTCATCATGGATAACGAAGGTCATGTCCTGACCAATTACCACGTGATAGACAGTTCGAATTTGATCACTGTCAAGTTGAGCGATGGCAAAAGCCACACTGCGACGGTGGTTGGTAGTGATCCTCTAACGGATATAGCTCTTCTGAAGATTGAGACAGATCAACAGTTGCCCAAGGTTGTAATCGGCGATTCCGACAAACTGAAGGTGGGAGAGTGGGTGATTGCCATCGGCAACCCATTTGGTTTTGACCTCTCTGTCAGCACAGGCATAGTCTCAGCTCTCGGCCGTGCTGATGTGGGTGTCGAATATATGGAAAACTTCATCCAGACAGATGCGGCCATCAACGTCGGCAACAGCGGAGGACCGCTTGTCGATCTTCACGGCAACGTTATTGGGATGAATACTGCCATTGCCAGCCGTGGCGGCGGTAGTAACGGAGTAGGCTTTGCCATCCCCATAAACCTTGTGAAGCGGACAATTGAACAACTCCTGACTAAGGGGAAGATCACGCGTGGCATGCTGGGAGTGCTTGTTCAGGATCTGACGGAAGAACTTGCCCAGCAGTTCAATGCAGACTACGGGGAAGGCGTGCTGGTATCCCAAGTTATGGAAGACTCCGCGGCACAGAAGGCAGGCATTGAAACTGGTGACATCATTCTCGAGGTCAACGGTGAAAAGGTCAAGAGCGTGAGAACGCTTCGCTATGCGATCATGAAAAACCAACCTGGTACGAAAGTGAAACTAGATATTCTCCGGGGCGGCGAGAAGAAAACGATCACAGTTGAACTCGGCGAAATGAAAAGTGAACGCATTCACGCTCGTGCCGATGATCTTGACCTCGGGATGAGCCTGCAAGATTTGACTGAAGATTTGGCAAGAGAGATGAACCTGACAATTTCTGAAGGGGTCCTTGTCGCTGATGTCATGGAAGATAGTCCCGCCGCTGAAAAGAAGATCGTTAAAGGTGATGTCATTCGAGAGGTTAATCACAGGAAAGTCAAATCCGTAGAGGAGTATCGTGCGGCCGTTCAGGAAGCCGAAGACAATGATGAAGACTCGATTCTCCTACACATCCATCGAGGCAACAGTGCACGGTATGTCGTGCTGAAACGAAAGTAGCCGTTAGAATACACCATTGACCTCCTTTCCTCCCCACGCGCCGCGCAAAGGGCAGCTTCAAAAGCGAAGCTGCCCTCTGCATGTCTACACAGTCGCCAGTGTGAAAGATACTCTCAGCGTGAATACGCGCATGTTGTGAGGAGGAGAAGCATCATATGGGACGATGATATCGAATGCTCGCAGCAACTTGTGCACAAAGAAGAGTAGCAATGATTCCTGAGATGCTGCCGACGTTCCGGCTTCTGTCAGTGAACTCCCAGATGTTGAAGGTCGGGCTGCCTTGAGCAATGCTTTTTCAGGCTTGCAGCAGCAATGTCACGGACGCGGTCGTTGCGCGCGAGTTGTCTGGCTCTCAAGATGTGTTCACAACCGCGCTGAGCTTCTTTCTGGCTGATCAGAATCAACCCAAGCTGCAAATGTGACCTTGCACTTTCGGGTTCGATTTTGAGTACATCTTCAAACACGTCTCGGGCCTTCTTTGTCTTCCCGAGTTTGAATAGCAGATTTCCGATGTTGAAGCGGGCATCTGTAAAGCCAGGCTTCGCATCGATGGCTTGTTCCCAGACTGCAAGAGCTTCTTCATACAGCTCATCGGCACTTGTATCGAAACCGTTTGCTTCATCTCCTCTATCTTCAGAGCGGAGAGATTTTGCCTTGCCGCGTAGTAAGTCAGCTTCCCGCTGATATACCATTCCCATATTAGTCAGAGCTTGCACATAACGGTCATCCAATTCCAAGGCCATGCGAAGGCTTTTCTTGGCGCCATCGTGATTACCCATCCTGGCAAGCGCGCTTCCAAGGTTGGTCAGCGCTTCCGGTGTTTTGCCAAGAGCGATGGATTTTCTTAGTTCAACGATCTCCTTGTGATGCTCTCCCCGTTTCGCGTACTCCTGACTGAGATCGTTGTGGAGGATCTGGCTACCCGGCGTTACCTTCACTGCGGCCGAGAAAAGAGAATAGTCATTGTGCCAATCTGCATTTCGCGCCTGTATGCGGATCCCCCAGCAGACAACGACGAGGCACAAGACAATCCACAGAGATGCTCGGAGTCCGCGCATACTGTGGGAGTGCTTCAGAGAGTTCGACACGGAGGCAACAGCCAAAGCAATACCTATCATGGGAACATATAGGAATCGATCCACTCGTGCAGAGTTTGTGTTAATGATGAAGCCAAGTATGTTGGATACTGGAATGAGAAAAAGAACCACCCACAGCATTCCGAAAGCGATGCCACGGCGGCGCCTGACCAGCCAAATCGAAACTAGCCAAGAAATGATTAGTGCGCAGCCCAGGCCGAACAGAACCATATTGCCCACAGAAATTGCGTCCGGCAAGTGTGGCAAGAACGTTAGCGAATATGTGGAACTCATATGTACCGGGAAAAGTACTACAAAGAAGCTCTGCAAAATGACAACAGGCAGATTGAACAACTGCCACCCGTAAGGCAAGCGAGACCTTTCCTGTACCCTTGGGACAGGATTTGAAATCACAATGAAGGCAAACACGAGGATCAACCCGCAAATCACAGCAACACCGAGAACGTAGAGCCACCGCCGAGCCAGCTTCTGCGAAATCCGACCTTCAGCAAAGAACTGCTCATATGCGACAATGGCTATTGCAGCCATTACGGCAATCTCTTTTGACAGCATTGCCAGAGCTGCACAACCCAGAGCCAGTGCGTAGAAACGATTGTCCATTTTCCGGCGGATAGCTTCGCTATAGAACAGCAACATCCCGGTCAGGAAAATCGCGCATAGTATGTCTTCGCGAAAAGAGAGCGAATTGACAACCTCACTCTGGATTGGATGAAGCCCAAACACAAGGGCCGCGAGAAATGCTGCAATCGCGTTCCTGATCAGTCCATAGGCAAAGCTTCCGACCAATGCCACTGCTATGGCATGCAGGATGACGTTGGTCACGTGATAAACGTATGGCCTGTTCAGACCCGCCAGGCTATAGTCAAACATGTAGGTCAGGCTGACGGCAGGTCGGTACGTCTGTTCGCTGAAGAGGTCATAGTAATCTGTCGTGAAGAAGTGTTTGAGATTGCCCCAGTTGCGCGTTCCCTTTGACTCAAACAGTACGAACTTGTCGTCATAGGTGTAGCCGTTGCGGAAAGTTGAAACGTAAAAGGCGATTGAGAGAACAACAGGAATGAGAATAGCAAAAACAAATGTTCGGAGAGTCCATGTCCCGGCAGGGGGATGAAGTTCACATGTTTCGCTCACTCTTGTTTTCCTTGATGAATGAAAAAATATTGCTACGCTTGCTGAAAACGCGATGTTGGATTGCGGCGCCAGCCTTTCCTATTTCCTGAATCCTCTCATTTCTCGCTCAGCATCACGCTTCTTGATGGTGTTGCGTTTGTCGTACATCTTCTTTCCTCGAGCGACGCCGATTTCTAGTTTGGCGAGACCTCGCTTGAAGTATATGCTTAACGGGATAATCGTGAGACCCTTTTCTTGCACGCGGCCCAGCAGCTTCTTGATTTCGCGGCGATGCAGCAGCAATTTCCTGGTACGATCAGGATTGTGGTTTGTCCAGCTTCCGCCTTTGTAGGGTGGTATATGCATTCCTCGAAGACGCACTTCTCCGTCCTCCACAAGTGCATAGCTGTCCGTAAGGCGAACATTGCCGTCCCGAAGGCTCTTAACCTCCGTGCCGCGCAGGACAATCCCCGCTTCAACGCGATCAAGCACTTCAAAGTCTCTGAAGGCTCTCCGGTTCTTTGCGATCACTTTCACCGACTCCGCCACTATGCACTTCTCCGTATCAAAATCATTGAATCATCCTCATCGTATCCCCGTTACTCGGAAGATTCAAGGCGAAGAATCGGGAAATTCGGAAGATATGTCGAAGACCTGTTGTTCAACGCACGACCGCCAGGTCATGTTCAACTTTTCGTCTTGACGAATATGTTATTGACATCTTCTTGCAGAAGGTGGACAATATTCACAACGTGTTTGGTAACAGGTCCGTCCGGAATACTCATATAGGGAGACAGAAATGGCCAAGCGAAAAGCGAACGCAGCTTTCATGAAGCCAGTGCAACCGAGTGATGACTTGGCAGCTATTGTAGGAAGCACTCCGATACCACGCACCGAGGTGACAAAGAAGCTGTGGGCGTACATCAAAGAGAACAATCTGCAGGATCCGCAGAACAAGCGAAATATCAACGCAGATGACAAGTTAAAGAAGGTGTTCGGCGGCAAAGCGACTGTCAACATGTTTGAAATGACAAAGCTTGTAAGTAAACACCTGAGTTAAGCGTAAATTCTCTCCTCTGCAATGCTGTTGTCACGAGGGCGGAAGCATAGGGCTCGTCGAAGCGCAGTCGGCTGCTAGGACGGGAGATATGTCTGCCGCCCTCGTCTTTTGTGCACATCTCGGGGCATATCTTGTTCGATCATACTTCTTTCGCTTGATTTTGCTGCGGGTTTTGGTGATAATGTTGTTTTCAACTTGACATTTGAGTCGAAGGTTCGGAGATCGGTATGGCCAATACAAAGAGTTTACCGCACAAGAAACGTAAAGTCGCGAAGCGGAAAGCACGAGCGAGACGCAAAGTGGCGTGGGCTGCGTTGACCAGAGCCCAGCGGCGTGAGTTCAAGAAAGGCGACGATAAATCTTTGAACAAGTTTATTGCCTCCATCAAACCCAAAGAGCCGGAGGTGCCCAAAGAGGTGCCTGAGGCTGAGGTTGCCGAAACTACCGAGGCTACCGAAGGCGAGGCTACTTCTGAGACCGCTGCCGAATAGCGAAAGAACGAGCGCAATCGCGCGCTGAAACGAAATGTAAGCCGCCCCGTACTCAAAAGGTTCGTGGGCGGTTTTTCATGGAATTACCGTATTCATTTCTCAGGGTTGGCTTCTTACAACATCATCACCGGATCCACGTCAACAACGACCTGTGTCGAACCTTTGCGGGCGATTTCTTTTGAGATTTCACGGACAATTGTCCGAACGGCTCGTGACTGCGGCGCCTTGATAAGAATCTGCCATCGATATCGATCACGAATCTTCGTGATGGGACATGGAGCAGGCCCCATCAATTGAGCTTCGCGTCCCTGTATCACTTTTCTCAGCGACCCCGCCAGATCCAGTGATCGACGATGAACTTGCTTTTCGTTTCTACCGTGAATGACGAACTTAAGCAAGCGCCCATACGGTGGGTAACGAAGCTGGCGGCGGTGCTCGAGTTCTTGAGCTGCGAAGGATTTGTAATCGTGTTCGGCTGCGCAAGTGATACTATAGTGATCGGCGACATAAGATTGTATTACGACACGACCGCCTTTTGATCCGCGTCCCGTTCGTCCGGAAACCTGTGTCAGCAGTTGAAACGCTCGTTCGCCGGAACGGAAGTCCGGCAGGTTCAGCAGCATATCGGCGCCGAGAACACCCACAATAGTGACATTGGGGAAATCCAGGCCTTTGGCGATCATCTGAGTGCCGACCATTATCCTCGTTTTGCCCGCCGAGAAATCTGACAAAGCCCTTTCGTGAGCACCCCGTCCTCGCATCGCATCGCTGTCCATACGTACGATCGGGGTATCGAGAAATTTCCTTTTGACCTCATCTTCAATGCGTTCAGTGCCCATTCCGTAATACCGAATTGTCTTTGTCGCACATTCCGGGCACTTCGCTTCTGCAGATGACTCGTAGCCGCAGTGATGACATATGGCCCGATCGAGGTGCTGGTGATACGTTAGAGGGATGTCGCAGTGTTCGCATTTCATCACGAAACCGCACCGCGAACATGTTACGAAAGTGCTGAAACCGCGACGATTGAGGAAGAGGATCGCTTGTTCATTCTGGTCAAGAGCTTTGTGCATCAGGTTTTCGAGTTGTCTGGACAAATAGCGGAAACCTTTGACTTCGGCCATTTCGCGCGCCATATCGATGATCTCAACTGCCGGCATTGGTCGCGATTCGACGCGCACAGTCAGTTCGGTGTGATGATACTTGCCGGTCAGAGCGTTGTGATAGCTCTCCAGTGAGGGAGTTGCCGAACCTAGAACGACCACAGCTTTTTCAAGCATTCCGCGCACAACGGCGACGTCCCTGGCATGGTAACGGGGAGCTTTGTCTTGCTTGAAACTGTTTTCGTGCTCCTCATCAACGACGATCAGCCCCAGTGAAGGTGTCGGGGCAAAAATCGCCGAGCGAGCACCGACCACAACATCAGCTTTCCCCTCGGCAATGGCGCGCCATTGCTCGTAACGTTCTGCATCTGTCAGGTGGCTGTGAAGGACTGCGACACGGTCAAATCTGGAACGGAATCGTCGCACTGTCTGAGGCGTGAGAGATATCTCAGGTACCAGGACGATTGCTTGGTGACCAGCCTTTACCACACTTGACATGGTCTGCAAATAGACCTCTGTCTTGCCGCTACCCGTTACGCCGTGTATTAATGCTACGCCCCCATTTCCGGCTTTCACAAGGTCTGAGATCGTCTTGAGCGCAACTGTCTGTTCTTCTGTTGGAGTCAGTGGTTGTTCTCTCTCAGTGCTCACGACTGACAGAGGGTCGAACGGGGCTGGCTTCTGGACAAATCGCACTAGTCCTTTCTTCTGAAGGCCCTTGATGACCGATGAAGTGCACATTGCTGCTCTAGCCAGCTCCTGGACAGCTGCATCACCTTCCCAGGTGTCAAGCATCTCGAGCACGCGAGCTCGTTTGGGGGAGCGTTTGCGAATTCGCGGAAGTTGTTCCTGAAGATTCTGAGAGGAGAGGAGGGGCTCGACAACGGTGATAGTGTTGCCGCGTCGTCGCCCTCGCACACTACTCGGAATAGAGGCCTGCAGGGCCTCTCCCCACGAGCAGCAGTAGTATTCGGCAATCCAATGCGTAAGCTCCAGCATCTTTTTGCTGACAAGCGGCACCTCATCCAAAACGGATATTAGGGGTTTGACCTTGTCGATCTTTGTCTCGCCGAGTAGTTCGACACAGTATCCAATGAGCTTTCGTGAGCCAAACGGTGCCAGCACTCGCTGCCCAACGAACATTTGGGGCTGCAAATGAGGAGTGATTGCGTAGTCAAATGCCCGGTCAACCGGCAGGTTGAATACTATCCGAGCGTAAGGCCTGTCAGAAGCTTCCATGTCATTTTCAAATGGGCGTACCCGCCCGTCGCATCGTGACAGGCGGGCAAGCGTGTGGATTAGTTATTACGACGACGGGCCCTTAGTTTGCTTGTTGATGAAGGGTTCCAACAGGTCAATCGGTATCGGGAAGAGCGTTGTTGAATTGTTCTCGGCCGCCACTTCCCTGAGCGTCTGCAGATAGCGCAGCTGAAGCGATATCGGATCTTTGGACATGACTGCGGCAGCCTCTGCGAGGCGCTGCGACGCCTGAAACTCGCCTTCAGCATGGATAACCTTTGCCCGACGCTCGCGTTCGGCTTCCGCCTGTCGAGCCATTGCCCGCTGCATTTCGGTCGGCAGGTCGACGTGTTTGATTTCGACTGTCGACACCTTTATGCCCCAAGGATCGGTCTGCTTGTCGAGTATGTCCTGAAGTTGCGCGTTGATGTTTTCTCTCTGAGAAAGGAGTTCATCCAGCTCGGCCTCGCCGAGAACGCTCCGTAGCGTTGTCTGAGCAAGCTGTGACGTGGCGTAGATGAAATCTTCTACTTCAATGACAGCTTTGTTCGGATCCATTACGCGGAAATAGACAACAGCATTCACTTTGACCGAAACGTTGTCGCGAGTGATTACGTCTTGCGGCGGCACATCCATTGCGATTGTCCGCAGGCTGATACGGACCATGCGATCCACAATCGGGATCAGAATGATAATGCCGGGTCCGGTTCCGCCGATGAATCCGTTCGATATGCGGCCGAGTCGGAAAATGACGGCGCGCTCGTATTCGCGCAGTATTTTCACCGACATCCCGAGGAGCACGAGAATCACAAAAGCAACCATCAGGCCGATGGCCCAGGAAGCAGGAACTTCAGGAGTCTGGTGTTGTGCGGCGAGAGGCAGCATCGGCTGCAAAGTCGATACAAAATCCGTTTGTCCAGTGAGCATGATGAAATATCCTCCGTCTCAAAGGTAATTGAAAGATTATTCTAGCTTTCAGACTGTTGGGCTTTTGCGACTTTCAGTGTCATACCGTCAACACTGACGACTCTGATGTCCGTGCCCTTCTCGAGCGGCACCTCGGATGATGCACGCCATATCTCGCCGTGCAGGAAGACTGTGCCATCCGGGTCCAAGCGCGTCTGCACTTGTCCGATTGAACCTACAAGGCCTTCCTTTCCTGTCATGATCTTACGTCGCTGAGCAGCGATCCCGGCTCCCACAGCAATGAGAAACACGGCCGCCGTCGATAGGACGGCAGTCAGGATGACAATCCATGAGATCTCTATCACTTGCAGGTAATCCCCCTCTACGCGCCGGATCAACATGAGACTGCCAAGCATGAGACAACCAATGCCGCCCACACTGAGAAGGCCGTAGCTGACAATCCTGACCTCGGCAATCAGAAGTCCTATTCCCAGCAAGATTAGCATCGCTCCTGCCCAGTTTATGGGCAGAACCTGCATCGCAAAGAAGCCGAGAATAAGGCAAATTGCGCCAAAAACACCAGGGAAAATCATGCCCGGCCGCATCAACTCGTATATGATACCATAAACGCCGAATAGAAAAAGGATATAGAAAACATTGGGGTTAGATATGACGTAGAGGATTCGCCTTCTCAATCCCATATCGCGGCGGAATATGCGAGCCCCGGCGGTCTGCAGAGCTTTTTCTCCGGTTTCGGTTTCTATGCTTTTCCCGTCGACCTTTTGCAGGAGATCGTCGAGGTCATCGGCGATCAGATCAATCACGTTCAGTTCGACAGCTTCCTTTTCGCCGATCGAGGCGCTTTCTCTCACTGCTTTCTCCGCCCAGTCTGCGTTACGTCCGCGTGCCTCTGCAATACCCCTTGCAAGAGCGATCGTATCGTTGAGGACTTTGCCCATAAGAATGTTTTCTTGCGATTTCTTGGACTCGTCCTTTTCCTGATCATCGGGCTTTTGTCCTGGCATTGGGATTCCGCCGGGCATCATTACCGGGTGAGCAGCGCCCGTGCGAGTGGTTGGAGCCATTGCCGCGACATGCGCAGCCATAAGCACAAACGTCCCGGCCGAAGCCGCCTGCGCACCGCTTGGTCGCACGAATACGACAATAGGAACCGATGAGCCGAGGATTGCCTTGACTATTGCTTCAGTACTCTTGAGTTCCCCGCCCGGAGTGTCCATCTCTATGACCAGGCACTCGGCCACGGTCTTCTCTGCCCGCTCGACAGCTTCGAGGACATACTCAGACGTGATTACGTTGATCATGCCGTCGAGGGCGATGACCTCAACGGTCCTGGGTGCTCTCGTGGTCTCGGCAGATGGTGCCGGCTCTGTCTCAGCAGCAAAAGAGAGGGTGCTGAAGAGGACGACAAGAGCGGCCACAAGACAGACAGTGAATATGCATTTTGAGTTCATAGTAATGGGACACGACTCAGATATGGTTAAGGATTAATCCACCCCATGATCCTATCTTGCGAAGCGTAGCTTTGCAAGCGTGTGAACTGGGTCTGTCCGACAAACAAAGACGCACATTGAAAGAACAGGGCGGAAGAGAGAATTGAAACCAATTGAGCAGCGATACTGTATCTCTATTATGGTTGTCTATGGCTTAGGAGAGCAGCGTCAGAGTTCAACCCCGAAGAAACCCTTCAGGGCGAAGCCAGCGACGATGGACAGGATGAAAAAAGGCCACAGCCAGTGAAATTGCATCCCCAACAGGGATAATTCCCTTGGTGGATATCGCACTTCTATCGAAGCTAGCTGGCATTCCGGCATGCTCGGCTCGGACGGATTGAGCAGTCTGTCGAACCAATGTCCGGAGCGTAGCGGGGAGATTGCGAGTCCGGTTTGGCCTACATAGAGTTTCTTACCAGTGGACTTGCCAAGGACATTCACCAGAAGTTCATGATGGCCCTCGGACTCAGCTCTGATCCTGTAAGACACTTCGCGTTTTTCGGGCACTCGCAAGGCCGGTGTTTCTACTACGAAGCTGTTTGCTGGTTTCAGGGTGACTTCCATGGAATCGATGTTTACGGGTTTGGCATAGGTGATCGTGACAATCGCGTCTTCGCCAGGTCTCAGAGGTTCGTGGCCGTATCGAGCGTGAAGTTGAATCATGATCAGGGTTACAGGTACCATGAGCACTACGAGGGCCAGTAGGGACCAGAGTGCGTA
>Ga0180434_10005090_pt1 | contig 15669 bp, 7 predicted proteins | sample SS_ome_7_FD_132453 | JGI IMG/M metagenome (GOLD analysis project Ga0180434, IMG submission 132453) | Hypersaline lake sediment archaeal communities from the Salton Sea, California, USA - SS_1_D_2 metaG | ecosystem: Environmental > Aquatic > Non-marine Saline and Alkaline > Hypersaline > Sediment...
CAGGTGCCGCTCGCGCCCTTCCTTGTCCTTGTCGTAGTAGATGGATTGCGTGCTCTCGACCATCGCGACCACCCGGCCGCAGTCGTCCAGCACCGGGGCCCCGCTCGACCCCTTGGCGTACTCGGCCGTGATCGCCACCCGCGGCGCCTCGGCCCCGCCCGCGCGGGTCGTGAAGTAGCGCGACACGATCCCCTCGGTCATCGCGTAGAAGTGCCGTTCCGGATGGCTGATGACCCGCGCTGCCGTGCCGACCGGCGCCTCCGGTCCCAGCGGCAGCGGCGGCGGACCCTGGCCGTCCAGTTGCAGCAGGGCCACGTCGTTCACCTTGTCGGCCGCCAGGACCTCGCGGACGGGCAGCACGCGGCCGTCGCCCGTCATGGCCACCAGCGCGGCCCCCTCGTCATTGTCCACCACGTGGTAGTTCGTGGCGACGGCCCCCGAAGCCGCCACGGCAAACCCCGCGGCCGTCCCCAGGTGCCAGTGCGAGCACTTGTCGCACTTGTACAGCCGGCCGAGGATGATCACGCTGTCGCAGGCCCGTCGATACAGGTCCGGACCGGCGACCGGCCGGCCGGTCGCCGCCGGCAGCGTCAGCCGGCACGTTTTCCGGTCGAGGTGTTTGCGGAGCGTCTCGAGCGGGGCGGCCTTATCGTCCTCGTGCAGCCGCACCGCCGCCCGGAGCAGGCGGGCGTACAGCCGGCGGTCGTCCACGGAAGCCGGTTCGTCGTCGGCGTGCTCCGCCGCCGACAGCGGAGCGGCGGCCGGCCACGCCTCCGGACACGCGGCATCGCTGCCTACACCATCGCCGCCCGCGCCGCGGACGGCCCCGCAGCCAGCGGGCAGTCCGCCGGCGGCCAGAATGACGCCGCACATCATGAGTCGCACGATAGGCTTGCCCATGACACCTCCGTATGTCCCCCGCGCGGGTGACGTGCCCCAGTGTACGCGTTCGGTGTCGCCCCGGCCACCGGGAAACCTGGGCCTTAGCGTCGTGCAGCACGCCGGCGCTTGGCGTGCCGCGGCCGGCGGGGTATAGTGAAGCGGCGACGTTCGCCCCCGCGTCCTCGACAGGAGGATGACCATGAAACCGCTTCCGCCGCCCGCCTTCGCCGCGCTCGCCGCCGCCCTGCTCGCCGCGGCCATCCTGCTCGCGGCCTGCCCCGCTCCGGCCGCTCCGGCCGCCGAGCCTGAAAACCTCGTCGCCAACGGCGACTTCTCCGCGACCGCCGACGGCCGGCCCGCCCGCTGGCAGGCCCCCGGCGACAGCGGCGTGGACCAGCGCCTCGAGACCGCCCGCGACTCGGGCGGCAACCCGTACGCCCGGCTCGTCTGCACGCGGTTCGAGGAGCGCGGCCAAGCCAGCCACGCCATGCTTGCCCAGACCGGCGCGGTCGCCCTGGTGCGCGGCCGGATGTACGAGTTCTCGTGCCGGGCCCGGGCCGAAGGCATCCCGGGCGGGGCCGTCAGCGTCGCCGTCTCGAACACCCGCCGGTGGGACAACTGCGGCCTCCAGATGAGCCTGCCCGTCGGGCGCGCGTGGAAGACCTTCCGCCGCGTCTTCACCGCCAGCCAGACCGTCCCCGCCGCCGACACCCGGCTCCAGTTCTGGTTCACCGAGACCGGGACGCTGTGCGTCGACGACGTGCGTATCGTCCCGTTCCGGATGGGCGACGTCGTCTTCACCGACGTGGTCGCGCCGGGCGACGGCCGCAACCTCGTCCGCAACGGTTCCTTCGAGGCGGGGGCCGACGGCTGGTCGTCCGAGGGCTCGCGGACCGGCTGGGGTACCCTGAGCCGCCTCCACGGCTCGCTCCAGGCCGGCGAGGCGCCCGACGGCCGGTCGTTCCTGCGCATCCCGCTGGGCGGCCGGGACACGCCCGTCCTGGCGTTCGACTACTACGAACCCGAGGTCCGGCGGGAACTCGCCCCGCTGGCCGTCACGCTCGGATGGATCCGCGTCGAGCCCGGCCGGCCGTACACCCTGTCGGCCTGGATGCGGGCCGGCCGCGACGGCGTCCGCGCCCGCCTGGGCGTCCGAAACGAGCGGCCGACCGGCGGCCGGCAGGACTATGCCGACACGCTTCGCCTGACATCCGCGTGGAAACGGTACACCGTCACGTTCCGCCCGGCCCATCCGTACGTGTATGCGTTCGCGGGGCCGGACCTGGAGAAGGAGGCCGAGGTCCACGTGGACCTCGACGGCGTGCAACTCGAGGCCGGCGCCTCGGCCACCGCCTTCGCGCCGCGGCGGACGGTGGCGGTGGGCCTCGCGCCGTCGGCACCCGGCGGCCTGTTCGCCGCGGGCGAAGCGAACGCGGTCACCGTGCGCCTGTGGAACGCCGGCGACGCGACCGCCTCGTGCAAGGTCGCGTTCGAGGTAACCGACTTCTTCGGCGCACCCGTACCGTGGGACGGCGTCGCAGTCGAAGTGGAAGCCGGGTCGGCCGTCGAGCGCCCCCTCCCCCTACCCACCGACTGGCGCGGCTTCTACCGCGTCGAGGCCCGCATCGAAGGCGGCGGCCCGGCCGAGCGGCGGTCGCTCCGCCTGGCCGTCGTGCCGAAGCGGCGCGAGACCGACGGCATCCTCGGCATCAACCACGCCTTCGCCACGCCGGACCTGGTGCGCCAGGCCATGCGCGCCGGCGTCACGTGGTTCCGCGACTGGTCGCTCAAGTGGAACCACATCGAGCCCGAGCGGGGCACGTTCCGCTGGGACGTGGCCGGCGACCAGATCCGCCGCGTCACGGACCTCGGGGCGAACCTCGTCTGCCTGCTCCCGCCCTTCCCCTCGGCCGACTGGAACACCGAGGCGCCCGACACCCTGCCCCGGAAAGGCTACCCGGGCGTCCGGCTGCCGTCGGCGTGGGCGCCGAAGGACCCGGCCGACCTGGCCCGCTTCGTCGGCCAGGCCGTCGGACGGTTCAAGGGTCGGGTGCACGCATGGGAATTTCTGAACGAGCCGATCTACACGACTTACGCCCTGCCCCGCGATTCGGGCAACCACTACGACGGCCCGAACTACGGCCCGGCCGACTACGTCCGCCTGCTGGCCGTGGCGGCCAAAGCCATGAAGGACGCCGATCCCGGCTGCCGGGTCATCGGCGGCATCGGGTCCGGGGCGCTTAACCTGACGGGGCCGGTCATCGACGCCGGCATCCTCCGCCATATCGACACGCTCGACCTGCACTTCTACCCCGGCTCGCGCCGGCCGGAAGGGTTCGCGGGCGAGATGGACCGCCTGCTGGCCATGATGGACGCCGCCGGCCGACGCGTGCCCATCTGGATCACCGAGTTCGCCTACTACGGGGCCGACGACCTGCCCCGCCGGCCGTTCATCCCCCGCCGCCACTCGTGGTCCCAGCAGCGGCTGCTGTCGAGCGAACGCGAATGCGCCGACCTGACGGTCCGCTTCGTCGCGCTCATGCTGTCGCGGAACGTCGAGAAGGTGTTCGTGCACTCGGGGGCGTCGGGCGGGCCGCACCAGCCGGTCTTCGAGTGCCCGCTCTTCGCCTACGGCGGCGCGCCGCGGAAGGTGGCGGCGGCCCTGGCCGTCCTGGCGGACCTGCTGGACCCCCGGCCGGAGTTCGTCGGCGAGCGGCGGTTCGGCGAGGCGGGCTGGGCCCTGGCGTTTCGCACGCCCCGGCAAAGCGTCGTCATGGCCTGGACCACCGACGAGGGCGGCGACCTGCGGCTCGACGTGCCGGCGACCCCCGGCCTTCGACGCCTGGACGCCATGGGCCGGCCGCTGCCGGCGGGCCCCGTGCCGCTCTCAACCTCGCCGGTGTACCTGGTGGGCCCGGCCGACGGGGCGAAATCGGTCCTCGACGCGCTCCGGCCCGCGGGCCTATAATCCCTGAAACCATCGCGCCCCGCGGCGGTTTCATAGCCCATGCAGGCCCCGGCACGGCCGCGGCAATCCGTGTATCGCCGCGGCTTCGTCGCGGCCTACATGGTCCCGGCCAGAACAGAAGAACCAGCAAGGATACACGGATGCGACTGACGCTGCCCTTCGCCGCCTTGGCGATCATCGTGCTGACGCTGCCGGCCCGCGCCGCAACGGCACCGGACGGCACGTCGCGGGCCGAGGAGGCGCTCGATGCCCTCGTGGCCCACGCCGACGGCTCGAAACCGCTCTCCGACCGCGACGCCGAACGGCACATCACCACCGTCCGGCGGGCCGTCCGCGACCTGCCGGCGGACGAGCCGCGCCTTCGGCCGCGCCTGGCCGAGTGGCGCGCCAGGCACGCCGACGACCTCGTCCTCACGCCGCGGCACCCACTGAAACGCGCGAACGTGCTCGGCCGGCTGCTGCTGGCCCTGGACCTCGACCGGGCCGACGGCGCCCCGCCCGAGAAGGTCGAGGCCCATGCGTCGGCGGCCGAGTTCCCCGGCCCGGTGCCGGCCGACGCCCCGCGCGTCCGGCGCACGGTGACCGTCGACACGGCCGTGCCCGCCTGGCACTCCACGGGCCTCTACGCCGCGCCGGGCGAGGTGATCACCGTCACCGTCCCCGCGGCGGCCGCGGGCAAGGGGTTGGAGGTCCGCATCGGCTGCCACAAGGATAACCTCTCGCGTCTCGATACGTGGAAGCGTGTGCCCGACATCACGCTTCGCCGGCCGCTCGCCCAGGCGGCGACCCGCGTGGCGAGCCCGTTCGGCGGCCTCGTGTACATCGAGGTGCCGGGCGGCGCCGCCCTCGGCACGGTCCGGGTGACGGTCGCCGGCGCGGTCGAGGCGCCGACCTACGTCCACGGCCGGACCGACGCCGCGGCGTGGCGGAAGTCGATCCGCACGCGGGCGGCGCCGTGGGCGGAACTCGCGTCCGACAAGATCGTCCTGACGGTGCCGTCCACGGCCGTCCGCACCCTCGACGACCCCGCCGCCGTCATGGACTTCTGGAACGCCGTCGCCGACGCCTGCGCCGACCTGGCAGGTATCCCGCGCGAGCGCCGGCGCCCCGAGCGATACGTGGCCGACGTCCAGATCTCCGCCGGCTACATGCATGCCGGGTACCCCATCATGACGCTGCTCGACATGCCGCCCGTCCTGGTCAACGTCGAGCGCCTGAAGCGCAACGGCCACGGCGGCGTGTGGGGCCTGTTCCACGAACTCGGCCACAACCACCAGAGCCGCGACTGGACGTTCCGCGGCACGGGCGAGGTCACGGTGAACCTCTTCACGATGTACGTGCTGGAAACGGTGTGCGGCCTGGAGCCGACGCGGTGCCACGGCAGCATCTCGGACCGGTCCCGCGCCAGGCAGATGCACCGCTATTTCGCCGACCCCGACTTCCGCAAGTGGCAGCGGGACCCGTTCCTGGGTCTCATCATGTATATACAAATGCAGAAGGCGTTCGGGTGGGAGCCGTTCAGGAAGGTCTTCGCCGAGTACCGGGCCCTGCCGGACGGCGAGCGGCCGCGGTCCGACGATGCGAAGCGCGACCAGTGGCTCGTCCGCTTCAGCCAGGCCGTGGGCCGGAACCTGGGGCCGTTCTTCGAGGCGTGGCACGTGCCGACGTCGGCGTCGGCCCGGAAGGAAATCGCCGACCTGCCCGCGTGGATGCCGGAAGGGTTTCCGCCGAACGGAACCGCGCCGGCCAAGGCCGGCGGCTGAATGTGGCGAGCAGAATGAATGTGACAACGCGGGTGCCACGGTTTGCTTGTCAAACCGTGCGGCGGGCCGGCCAACACGGATTGCGAGCAATCCGTGGCACCCGATGGAGGAACATGAGCGTTGGCGCCCTTAACAGACAGCGCGCGGGGCGCCAAACAGAGCTGCAGCGCGGATCACCCGCCGGCGGGCTGGACGTCCACGGCGTAATCCCGTTCGCCCCCAAACTGGAACGTCTGGCCTCCCACGGTTGCAGCGCTACCGCGGAAAACGTTCCTTGCATCCCCGCGCCCGTGGCAGCATACTCCCCGGCCGGGGAGCGTCAAGCGCGAACACCCGCCCTTTACACGGACGCGACAGGAGAATCCGGATGCGTCCATCGGCCTGGCTGCTGGCAACCGCTTGCATCGTGGTCGCCTGCCTGACCACCGCCGCCCTCGCCCGCGACATCCACGTGGACGCCGCCGCGGCCGCTACCGACGCCGACGGGTCCGCGGGAGCCCCCTTTGCAACCGTCGCCGAAGGGCTCAAGGCAGCCGGGCCGGGCGACATGGTCATCCTCCGCGCGGGCGTGTACCGCGAGAGCGTCCGCGTGCCGGGCGGCGACGCCGGCCGGCCCGTCACCGTCAAGGCCGCGCCGGGCGAGCGCGTCGTCCTTTCCGGCGCGCGGACCGTCGCGGGATGGCAGCGCCGGCCGGACGGCCTGGCGACGGCGGTGCTGGACTTCCGCCCAGCGCGGCTGCTTTTGGACGGCCGGCCGCTGCCCCTGGCCCGCTCGCCCGAGGACGGCTGGTGGCGGGCCGAGAAGGCCGAGGGCACGACGCTCGCGGACCCCGCCCACCTCAAAACGTTGCCGTTCGACCCCGCCGGCGCCCAGGCCTACATCTGGTGCCAGCACGGCAACACGTTCTTCACGGTGCCGGTGGAATCGCTGGACCGGGGTGCCGGCCGCCTGACCGTCACGCGCACCAGCAAATGGATGACGCTGAAGGACGGCGACCGGTACATCCTCCGGAACCATCCCGCGCTCATCGACCGGCCCGGCGAGTGGTGCGTTGCGGCGGAGGGCGACCGGTTCCGCGTCACCCTGAAGCCCGCCGACGCCGCCGACCTGGACCGCATCGAGGCCCCGAAGGAGACGCGGCAGGTCGTCCTCGTCTCGGGCCCCGGCCACGTACGGCTGGAGGGATTTCAAGTGACGGGCTCGGCCGATGAGGGCATCTATGTGAACCGCTGCGAGGACGTCGTCGTGGCCGGCTGCACGGTCCACGGCAACGGCGGCACGGGCATCGGCGTCCGCGACGTGCGAAACATCACGGTCCGGCGGTGCCTGGCCATCGAGAACTACTGCGGCGTGACGCTCCACACCGTCCGCGGGGCGGTCGTCGAGGAGAACGAGATCGGCCGCAACGGCATGGACGGCCTCATCGTCTCGTGGAACACCGACGACGTCACGGTTCGACGCAACTACATCCATCATCACCTGCTGTGGGGGCACCCCGACAACGTCCAGATGTACCGAGGCGTGACGAACGTCCGGCTCGTCGACAACCTGCTGCTGGCCGGCGGACAGGCCATCATGACCGAGGAGACCTCCGGCGGCCTCATCCAGGGCAACACCATCGTCGGGTCCGGGGCCGTCGCGGTCATCCTCGGCCACGGCAACGCCAAGGACTACCGCATCGCCGGCAACACCGTCGCCTTCTGCGGCTACGGGTGCCTGAGCCTGACGGCCGACGGCTACGAGGTCCGCGAGAACGTTCTCGTGACCGGCACGCCGGGGACGCTGTTCGGCGTGCGCGGCCTGAAGGCGTACCGCGGCGACCGGAACCTGCTCTTCAACGCGGCGGGGCTGGAGCGGGTGAGCGTCGTCGCCTCCGACGCCGGCTGGCACCGCGACTTCGCCGCCTACCGGAAGGCCAGCGGCTACGATGCCGACAGCGTCTACGGCGATCCCGGGTTCCGAAGCGCCCCGAAGGCGTATGCCGTGGTCGACGGCCGGCGGCTGACCGAGTGCAACCGCGCCCGGCTGTATCTCCGCAAAGGCGGCGGACCGGTGGCCGTCGGCGACACCGTGGAACTCGACTTCGACGGCGTGCCGCGCAAGGTCGCGGCCATCGACGGGGCCGCGGTCACAGTCAATCCGCCGCTGGCGGCCCGGCCGACGAAGGGGTGCCTGGTGGCGAACTGGGGCACGCGGACGGACCTGCACCTGGACCTGCGCCTGGCGCCCGGCAGCCCGGGGGCGACGCTCTCGGCCAAGGGCGGACCGGTCGGCTCGCAGATCGACATCGCGGCGTACCAGCGCGGCGACTTCGACGGCGACGGAAAGCGCGACCTGCCCCCCTGGCCGCCGAAGCCGTAGAATCAGGTTCATAACCTGTTGCAGCGCGGTGGACAAGACTGCCCACCGCCCAGGATGCGCCGCCGATGAAGAAAACGCTCGGATACGTCTGGCGAATCGTCAAGGCCCCCGTGCGGATTGCCGTGGGGCTGGTCCTGGTGGTGGTCGGGATCGCGGGCCTGGTCCTGCCCATCATGCCGGGCTGGATCTTCCTGATTCCGGGCCTGGCGCTGGCAACCTCCGGCACGCGGCTGGGCGACTGGCTCCGGGCCAAGGCGCACGCCGTCCGGGCGCGGATGAAGGCGGGGTCGGGCGAAGGCACCTCCCCCCGGCCGGGCAAGCCGGCCGGGCCACACACGCCGGCCGGGCGGCAGCATCCGATGGATCCGACGCCGGCCGACGACGCGGCCACGCCCGGACCATAGGCGGACAAAAAACACGCGACCCGTACGGGCCGCGCGATGCCGTTTCACCTCTGCCGCGGCACGCCGCGGCCTACCTCCCCGGCCGGGCAAGCCGGCCGGGCCACACAACCATCTGCCGCGGCCTGCGGCCCGCTACAGTTTGCCCATTTCTTTCATGAAGTCGGCGGCCTGTTTGGCGGCCTCGAGGGGCTTGCGCTGCTTGTAGTTTTCCTGCTCGATGATGTACCACTCGGTGCCGCCGACGGTCTCGCAGAGTTGGAAGATGTCTTTCCAGGGGCACTCGCCCTTGCCGACGTCGCCCGGTCCGCCGTGTTCCTTCAGGTGGATGGTCCGGGTGCGTCCGGCGTACTTCTTCAGGAGGGCCAGCGGGTCGCCGCCGCCGCGCATGCAGTTGCCGGTATCGAGTTGATGGCAGACGCGGTCGCCGGTGTTCGAGAAGAAGATGTCCCAGGCGCACGAGCCGTCCATCGGCTTGAACTCGACCCAGTGGTTGTGGTACCCGGTGTACATGCCGTGGCGGGCGAGTTGCTCGGCGATGTCGTTGAACCGCTTGGCGGCATCGAGCCACGACTGCTTCGTCTTGCCGCCCGCGCCGGACGGCTTGATCAGGAACGTGTTGCCGATCGTCTTGTGGAACTCGACGGTCTTGGCCAGGTTCTTGGCCTCGAGTTCGGGCGGCCGGACGTGCGACCCGGCGCACTTCAGGCCGTTCGTATCGAGGATCTTCTTCAACTCCTCGGCGCTCTTGTCGTAGTAGCCGGCGAACTCGACGCCCTGGTACCCCATCTCGGCCACCTTGGCGATGGTGCCCTCGAAGTCCCCCTTGCACGCGTCGCGGACGGAGTACAGTTGCAGGGCCACCGGGATGCGTTTGCCGCCCGCCCCGCCGGCCGGCAGCGCCCCCAGACCCGCCAAGCCCGTCACCACGAGGCCGGCTGCACCGGCCTTCAGAAACCCGCGCCGGGAAACGCCACCGTCGAACGTGCCTCTCATGCTTCGCTCCTTTGGTTGATGCCGCGGTCCATGCGTGTCCGTCGTCCACCGGATAAACACCTTACCTGCGGGCGACGGTCCGGTCAATCCTCCAGACGCCCGGGCGGGCGATCTATTCCACCGCGCCCGGCGTCCCCGCCGAGGGCTCGGCCGCCTCGTCGGGCCGCGCCGATTCGGCGGGTTTCGGCTGGTCGGCGCCCACGGTGACAGGCCGGCCGGCGGGCCGGGCGTCGCCATCGATGTCGTCGCGGCAATCGTCGCGCGCCGGGGCCAGGGCAAGCGACGCCGCCGCCCGGGCCGTCAGGTGCAGGTCGCCCGCCGCGGGCCGGACGAACATGCCCGGCGACGCCTTGGTGACGTTGTCGGCCAGGTCGGCCTGGGCGCCGTCGCGCCGGCGGATGGCCCGGTTCGTCAGGTTCCCCGCCACGATCACCCCGCGCGACGCCGGGAACCGGACCTCGATGGCGTTCGGGTAATCGTCCTCGAAAAGAATCGTGTTATGCAGAACCTTGGTGTTCGCCGAATCGTTGACGATGATGCCCACGTCGGCCCAGTGGCAGGCCCCCTTGGCCCGGTAGATGAAGTTGTTCCGGACGATGCCGCCCGCGTGGTCGTCGTAGCCGCGGCGGTCGGTCACGCCCAGGCGGATGCCGACGGCGCAGTTGACGATAACGTTCTGCTCGACGAGGGTGTCGCGCGAGCGGTTCCAGAAGTCGACGGCCCCGCCCACGTTCTTCGCCCCCTCGGGGCCGCGGATGTTCCGGAACAGGTTCCGCCGGACGACCCACCGGCTGCCGGCGTGCACGTCGACGCCCTCGGTGTACCAGTGGCGGGCGGTGCCGGCGTACTCGAAGACGCAGTACTCGACGCGGCAGTCGTCCACGCCGCCCTTGGCGCCGTCGGGGCTGGCGGGGTTCGATTTCAGGAACTGCTCGCCCGCCTCGAAGAGCCGACAATTGTACACGCGTACTTTCTGGCAGCCGGCCGGCCCCTGGAACGTGATCGGGTGGAACCACACGTCGCCCACCGAGAGGTCGGCGATGACCACGCCGCGCGCGTTCGAGACCATGATGCCGTGCGGCACGTTGCCGAAGTCCTGGTTCCGCATGCCGCGGCCCACGAGGACGACGTCGTCGCGCCGGCCGGTCTCGCCGCGGACGGCCACGTTCTCCACGCCGCCGCGGATGTGCACCGTGTTGGTCAGGCGGTACGTGCCCTTGGCCAGCATGAGCGTGGTGTTGGACTGGAGCGCAGCGACGGCCCGCTGGAGTTCGGCCTCGTCGGCGACGCGGATGACCTCGCCCTCCGGGGCCGGCAGCGGCGGCGGATGGGTCCACGGGCCGGCCCACACGTCCTCGCCCGCAGCGGCCGGCGCCGCCGCGCATACCGCCAGCACAAGCGGCAGGACCCACGCCCATCGCATCGACGTTCGCATAGAATCACCCATCGAGCCCATGCTGGCCGCGGCGCAGCCGCGGCAATCCATCGGTCCTCGGGCGCGGCGGGTATGGAGACCCGCCGCGCACCATGCGCCGGGTGCCACGGAGTGCTTGCACTCCGTGCCCCTTGCACCAATTGACAAATAGACTGCCGGGACTTCGTCCCGGCCTGCACATCGGCACCCGCGGCGGCCCTCACGTCCGCGTGAACGCCGGCAGGTCGACCAGCGCGCCGCCCTGCATCGCCGACGCGTGCGCCAGGATGCCCGTGCACGTCCAGTTGGCCGACTGGACGGCGTTCGGGAACGGGTCCCGGTCCTCCTCCAGGGCCGACAGGAACTCGTGGACCAGGTGCGGATGCGACCCGCCGTGCCCCCCGCCCTGCGTGAAGGAGAGGTGCTGATGCTCCGCCAGGTCGTACACGCCCTTGGTGGTGAACAGGCGGATCGGTTCCGGCAGCCGGTCGGCGAAGTCGGGCACACCGATGCGCTCGGGAATCTCCGGCTCCGGCCGCTTGGCCGTGTGCAGCACGGGCTCCTCCCCCTCGATAAGCGGCCACTCGAACGCCTTCTTCGAGCCGTACACCTCGAAACTCTCGCGGTACTGCCGGGCCGTGTCGAACAGCGACCGGTACACGTAGGCCGCCAGGTCCGAATCGCGGAACCGGATATGACACGACTCGACGGCGAACGGCGACCCGTACTGGCCGATGAGTTCCTCGCGGATGCGGCCGGACCCGAAACACGACACGCACTCGGCCTCCAGGCGCATCAGCCCGGCCACCGGCCCCACGCAGTGGGTGGCGTAATGCATCGGCGGCAGGCCGGGCCAGTAGTCCGGCCAGCCGTCCATGTCCTGCTGATGGCTGGCCTTGAGGAACTGGACCCGCCCCAACTCGCCCTGCTCGAGCAGGTCCTTGACGAACAGGAACTCGCGCGAATACACCACGGTCTCGGCCATCATGTACTTCAGGCCCGTCTCCTGCACCCGCTCGACGATCTGCCGGCACTCGTCCACGGTGGTGGCCATCGGCACGGTGCATAAGACGTGCTTGCCGGCCGCCAGCGCCGCCAGGCTCATCGACGCATGGTCGGGTATCGGCGTGTTGATGTGCACGAAGTCCACCTTCGGGTCCGCCAGCACGTCTTCCAGCCGCGTGTACCGGACGTCCACGCCGAAGGCGTCGCCGATCTCATTCAGCCGGCTCTCGGTCCGCTGGCAGATGGCGTACATATTCGCCAGCGGGTGCCGCTGGTAGATGGGAATGAACTCCGCCCCGAACCCCAGCCCGACGATGGCGACGTTCCACATGTCCGGTCCTCCCCGTGGCCCGATGGGCCGGTTCCGGGACGCACGCCCGTCGGCGTCCCCGTGTCGGTGCGGCCGACCTGTGCGCGGGTGGCACTGGCGGCTTGACCGCCAGTGCATCCCTGTCACGTCCAACGGTCCCCGAGCATACGGCGCCCGGGGCGCGCCTGCAAGCGTCCACTGACCGCCGCGCGCCGGGCGATGAACGCGGGAGGCAGGACGCTGCCACGGCCGGTCTTGCCCGGCCGTGCGCGGCCGCGGCGCCCGTCGGCGGGCGGAGGGCGGCGAAACCGGCGATTCTTCCCGAAAACCGTCCTTCGGCCGTCTTTTTCGCGGATGAGCGCGTTTTTCATGTATAATAAGACGATGGTCGGGCCAGCCCGCCCGGTCCGGCCGGAAGGGGCGACGACGCCGAGGGGCCGACATGCCTGGACGTTCTCTCCGAAACGCCGTGCTTATCGCCTGCGCGCTGCCGGCCGTGCTGGCGGCGGGCGCGGGCACCCTGGCCGACGTGCCCAGCCGGCCCAACATCATTATCATCATGACCGACGACCAGGGCTGGGGCGACACCGGCTACAACGGGCACCCGAACCTCCAGACGCCGAACCTCGACACGATGGCCTCGGCCGGCCTCCGCTTCAACCGCTTCTACTGCGTCGGACCGGTGTGCAGCCCCACCCGGGCCGCCCAGATGACCGGCCGACACTACGACCGCTTCAACGTCAACACGGCCAACGACGGCCGCATGCTCAACGCCGAGATCACCCTCGGCGAACTCGCCCAGACCCAGGGGTACCGCACCGGCCACTTCGGCAAGTGGCACCTCGGCACGCTCACGCGCGACCTCAACGACTCGAACCGCGGCGCGCCCGACAACCAGGCCGAGTACTCCCCGCCCTGGACCAACGGCTTCGACACCGCCTTCTCGACCGAGGCCAAGGTCCCCACCTACTGGAACGATACCGGCAGCGAGAGTTACAACAATTACGGCACCCGGTACTGGACGGGCCCCGGCCAGCACATCGACACCACCTCGCTGCCGCCCGAGATCCGCGGCGACGACAGCAAGGTCGTCATGGACCAGACGCTGGCGTTCATCGATGACGCCGTCACCTCCGGCCGGCCGTTCCTGGCGGTCAACTGGTTCCACACACCCCACAAGCCCGTCATTCTCGACCCCGACTACCAGGCCGCCTACGCCGGCTTCTCCGGCGAGGAACTGGAGTACTACACCGCCCTCTCCGCCATGGACGCCCAGGTCGGACGCCTCCGCGACTACCTGCGCGACCCCAACGGCGACGGCGACACCAGCGACAGCATCGCCGACAACACCCTCGTCATCTTCACCGCCGACAACGGGCCCGAAAACAACAACGCCGGCGCCGCCACCGAGCAGTCCACCATCGGCGACCCCGACGGGCCCGGCGGCGACGACCCCATCGACCTGCGCGGCCGCAAACGCGACGTCTACGAGGGCGGCGTCCGCGTGCCCGGCATCATCGAATGGGCCGGCCAGGTCGCCCCCGGCATCAGCGACACGCCCGTCTGCGGCCCGGATATCCTGTCCACCCTCCTGGATATCTGGAATGTCGCGATGCCCGACGACCGGCCGATGGACGGCCAGAGCATCGCCCCCATCCTCTTCGAGGGCCGGACCGCCCGCGGCAGCACCATCCGGTTCCAGTACCTGGGCGACAAGGCCATCGCCGGCGACCGCTACAAACTGGTCGACACCGGCACGGGCTGGCAACTGTTCGACATCGTCGCCGACCCCGAAGAATCCACGAATATCTATAACCAGAGCCCCACCACCCAGGCCGTCGGCGACGCCCTGAAGGCCGAGTGGAATGCCTGGGCCGCCACCGTCGCCGCCTCCAGCGTCGGCGCCGACTACCACACCACCATCGCCTCGGCCGCGGCCGTCCACGGCGCCGGCACGCCGCCCGGCGGGGGCGACCCCGGCACGCCCGTCATCCTCATCGACGACCCGTTCAACGGCTCGGTCGTGGCCGACTCCGACGGACCCGGCGCCGTCAACGGCGGCTTCAACTTCCAGGCCAACTCCGGCGCGGCCGGCAACATGACCGCCGTCGAGACCGGCGGCGTTGCCACCGTGACCGTGGCGGGCGGCTCCACGGCCAACGGCGGCCTCGTCAGCGCCGCCGCCTTCGACACCACCGCCCGAACCGCCTTCCGCATGACGTTCGAGGTCCTCGGCGTCGGCTCGCTGCCCACCAGCAACGGCCACTTCCTCGGCCTGGCCGACACCGACCTCCAGGACGGCGTCACCTTCTTCCGCAACGACGGCGCCACCAAGAACTTCGGCTTCGTCTTCTTCGGCGACGAGGCCAAGACCGGCAGCGGCGGCGGCTTCGGCCTCGTCAAGGACGACATCGGGCCCGCCGGCGCCGATGTCGTCTTCGCCTCCGCCGACGTGACGGCCGACTCGTACCTCGACGGCTTCACCGCCTCGTTCGCCGTCGACGCCGACGGCTGGTACTACGAGGTGGCGGGCCTCTCGGGCGGCACCCGCGTCGCCGACGGCCTGTGGACCGACGCCGGCCTGCCTTCCACGTTCTACGCCGATTACTTCGATGCGCAGGAATATGTCGTAACCAGTTATCAGAGTTCCGACAGCGTCACCTACGGCCGCATCCTGGTCGAGTCCCTCGACGCCCGCCCGAGCGCCGATCCCAACCCCGGCGACCCGCTCGCCGTCGACGTCATCACCGACGTCCCCGCCGACCTGACCGCCGGCGCCCTCGAGAGCGACACCGCCGTCCGCGTCGTCGTCGAGCGGCAACTCGCCGCCCTGCCCGACGACCTGGCCATCGACTCGCCCGGCACCCCCGGTGCCTACACCGACACGGGCGCCATGCCGGGCGGCACGCTGCCCGCAGGCACCGTCGTCGAGAGTTTCCTCGTCCACGCCGACCCCGTGTCCGCTGAACTTTATGTCGAGATGACTCTAACTTTTGAACACGACATCCTCGGCGTCGTCGCCGACCCGCAGAAACTCGTCGACAGCGACTACCTGGCCTACCGCGACCCCGCCTTCGACGGCCCCGGCAGTTCCCGAGGCGCCCTCGAAAGCCAGGACGGCGGCTGGACCATCGGGCCCGACGGCCGGACCATCGACCTGGCGATGCGCATCGCGGGTAGCGGCCTCGACCAGGTCCGCATCCTCACCGAGGCCCCCCTCCAGTTCGCCCTCGTCCTGCCCGTCCTCGCCTGGGACGCCGACGACGACCACTGGAACGCCGCCGACGCCTGGAAGACCCGCGACGGCACGCCCTTCGGCCCGTTCCCCGACGCCGCCATCGGCGCCGTCGTCGACAACGGCGGCGCGGTCCAGGTGGCCGGCGCCCGGACCGCTCGCACCCTGACCGTCGCCGACGGCGCGCTGGACGTCCTGGCCGGGGCCTCACTCGACGTCGGCGGCGGCGTCAGCGTCGGCGCCGCCGGCACCCTGGCCGTCCACGGCACGCTGGCGGTCGGCACGGCCGGCTACGCCACCGCCTCGACCGTGGCCACGCCCATCGACGGCGGC
>Ga0180434_10005093_pt1 | contig 15663 bp, 11 predicted proteins | sample SS_ome_7_FD_132453 | JGI IMG/M metagenome (GOLD analysis project Ga0180434, IMG submission 132453) | Hypersaline lake sediment archaeal communities from the Salton Sea, California, USA - SS_1_D_2 metaG | ecosystem: Environmental > Aquatic > Non-marine Saline and Alkaline > Hypersaline >...
ACGCGTGACGGTCGACGGCCAGCCGGTCATCGAAAACTGGACCCAACACGGTCCCACCCGCGACACGGGGACGCTCGAACTGCCGGAGGACAAGGCCGTCGAGATTGTCGTCGAGCATTTCGAGATCGACGGCTACGCCGTGCTGGAGCTCGAGATCGCGCCTGCCGAGTGAGAAAACTCACGATTCGTTCCAGCGTGTCGAACGGTCGTGTGGCATGGGCATCCGGCGTTGGGTACGGCATGCCTTGACGCTTGGTGACGCCGGCAGTATCCGTCTGTTCGGACGCTTTGGGGCCGCCAGGAGGACGACGACATGAACTATGGAATCAACAGGGTTGAGGTCTGGTCGGGGGAGGTTCGGGATCGGCGGGGGGCATTGGCCGACATGCTCAAGGTCGTGCTCGAGGCCGGCGCCAACCTCGACTTCATCATCGCGCGTCCCTCGCCCGTGAAACCGGCGACGGGCATTCTCTACCTGGCGCCGCTCGAAGGCGAAGCTCAGCTCAAGGCGGCCCAGGACGCCGGACTCCACCCTTCGAGCCACATCGAGGCGCTGCGTGTCGAGGGTCCCGATCGGCCCGGCCTGGCCGAGCAGATCACCCGCACGATCGCCGACGCCGGCATCAACGTCAGCGGCTTCACCGGCGGGCGCATGGCCGACCGCTGCGTGATGTACATCCGCTTCGAGCGCGTCGACGAGCTCGAAAAAGCCCACGACCTGCTCGAAGCCACACTGTAGGGTAGGCATCGCCCACCGACGCTCTGGGACACTGTGTCTCTTGACATGCAGCGGTATGCTTGCGGCGGGTGTGGGCGACATGGAGCGATCGCGCTTCGGCCGCGCTTCAGCAACTCCAGAGGATACAGCAATGCTCAGATCACATCGAAACCGTCGGCCGAGTCTCGTCAGGAAAAAGAACCGCTTTGCTATTGGGCTGGTCGCGTGCTGTCTGCTCGCAGAAGGGTGCGTGTGGTGGGGAGCAGAGCTGGACGATTCGCTGCTGTCGGTGCCGGATGGTGTGGCGGCCGTCGAGAGCGACAGCGCCTACTTCGCGCAATCCCCCGACGACCCGCTGTTGGATGTCCCTGCGGGGACCGTCATCGACGACCTGGCTGATCTCGAGGGGTGCTGGGGGGCGTATGCCGGCCCGGACCTCCTAGAGGGCGGCGTCTTCGTGCGCGCCGACGCCGAGTTCTACAGCTTCGACCTCGACACGATGCGCATGACCTATCAGGTATTGCAGCGCGGGGGGTGGATCTTTCCGTTCGACGTCGTCCTGGAACACGTCTACGAGCTCCACATTTCCACCCCTGATCGGATCACCGTCCGCCTGGTGTCCGGAACGTCGAGCTCGAACCTGGCGAGTATGGCGGAGGGCGATGGTTCGTTCGTGGTGGAGGACGCGGAGCCCTTGGACCTGCAGATCACGCTCGATGGCGACTCGTTCAAGTTCGGCGACTCTGAGGACGCATCGAGCGGCTTTAGTGGACCCCACCGGGCCAACCTGGTCTTCCGGCGGTTCGACTGCCCAGAGTAGGCGGTGGCATCCGCAAGCGCGTAGAGCCCCCCATGCGAACCGGGCGTGGCTTTTACGTCCCGAGAATCCTCACCGGGATCTCGCCGCAGAGCGGCAGGCGCATCTGTCGATCGCGTGGGGCGGCGGCGACGAAGGTGCTGAGATCCTTGAAGTCCCACAACTCGCGTGGGACCGGCCGGCCCGATTGCCGGTGCACCGGACGCCCGTAGCTGTCGACCAGAGCGCGGGTCGCGAAGCGGTCACACATGGCCTCCTTCCGCTTCGGCGAGCGCTTGGCCTGCTTCACCAGATAATGAAACAGCTCGTGCAGGTAGACGAACAGGGCGAGCTGCTCGGCGTTGGCCAGCGTCACGTAGTACACCTCGCGATACCAGCCGCCGGGCGTCGACCGCGCCTTGGCGATGGCGGTGCCCATCTTATATGGGTAGCGGTTGTGGCGGCCGACGTTCACCAGGATGCGCGCCTCGCGGTAATAGCACGTTCCGGAGAAGTCCGCCCCGCGGCTGTAACGCACGCGCACGGTCAGCCGTTCGTGGCGGAAGGGCACCGTGTGCCGCAGGAACATGGCGTACAGACGGGAGTCGTCCAGATCCGTGGAGTTGCGGAAGTCCATCCGTGGCAGCCTGCCTCATGACCGGTTTGGGCGTCGCTCGTGACGTGAGTATTGCCCGGGAGCGAGTATATTTCAAGCGGGCGAGATGCGTGGACCACGCAAACTGCAGGCCTGACGGCCACCGTCGCCGCAAGCGGCCGATAACACGAATGGGAGTCGCTCGCCGCGCCCCCACGAAAATTACGCGACGGTGCAACGACAGCCGCGATGTCGTTACAATGCACGAGCGCGTGATGCTCGCAAGACCCGCTGTGGCGGAACGCGTGCGAGCGCCGACGTTGGACTACGATTCGGGAGTTGACGTGCCGGTTGGCCGAATCATCTTCGCAGCGCTGGTTTTCCTGGCGGGGATCGGTGTGCCTGGTCTGCCACCGGTCGCAGCGCAGGACGAGCCGGAGCGGGAGCGCGGCGGCCGGGCGGCAGACTTTGGCGTGGCGGCGCAATCGACGCTCGCAGGCGAGCCGCGCGGAACCGCCGCGCATCAGAGCCCGGCACGCTACTTCTTCGATGACTTCTCGGATGCAGCCCTGAACCGCCGGGATTGGGAATCTTCCGTCGGCGTGACGCCCACCCGCGAGCTCCTCGACGGGGGAGAGCCCGTCGGTGCGGTCCGGCTGGCGTGGGATCCTCAGGTGACCGACCGTTTACCGCAGTTGTGCGGCGTGCCGGTTTCGCTGGCGGGCGTCCCGGGAGCGGAGTTGGCCTTTACGGTGCAATATCGGGGCGTCGAAGCGGGTGAGCGGCTCACCGTCGAGTACCTCGCCGCCGACGGGCGTTGGAATACCATCGAGCGCGTCGTCGCCGATGGCAGCGATTCGGCCGAATTCTCGCGGGTCGTGCGCGTCCTGCCGGTCGAGGCCCTGCATGACGGATTCCGGGTCTGCTTCAGGGCCGGCGTCGACGACGAGGACGATGCCTGGTATCTCGGCGAGGTCTCGGTGGCCGGGTACGACCCGCTGCGAACACTGACAGTGCACCTGCATCCGCCACGCGACGCCCATGTCGAGTTGGTGCTAGCGGGTCGCTCCGACGGGCAGGACTTCAGCGTCCCGTTTACACGCCGGTTCCCGGTGGGCGCGCGCGTGCACCTGGTTCCGCCGCCAACGGTCGACGAGTGGGTATTCAGCCACTGGTCGGTGGCGCGCGGCGCCGGCCGGCAGCGGCAGCGGGTGCTGACGCTCGAAATGACCGAGGAGATCGACGCGGTGGCGCATTATCGACCGTGGGTATCGGGTCGCAACGAGGTATCGGTCGCGATCGTCTCGACGCCGCTGGCGGGAGTTCAAATCGCGCTGGGCACCGAGCCGGAGCTGCTCTTCACGCACGTGTCGGCGGCGACGGAGTACCCGAGCCTGACGGGTGAATGGCTGACGCTGCTGGCACCACTGCGAACCGAGCGGATGGTCTTTGTCGGCTGGGTGGTCAATGGCGAGAACGTGCCGGGCGGCGACAACCTCCTGGAGCACCGCGTCGGGGGTGACGATGTGCTGCTCGCTCAGTACGTCTTGCTCGGCGACGTGAACGACGACGACCTGCTCGACAAGTTTGACGTCGATCTGTTCGTGGCGGCGCTCGTCGATCCGTTCGGCTACGCCGAGGCCTATCCCGAGCTCGATCGAATCCAGCGGTGTGACGTCAACGGGGACGGGGTGGTCGACGCGCTCGACCTCGAGGGTTTCGTCGACCTGCTGCTGCACGACTGAATCGCCGGGCGCCAGACTACTTTTGGTCGAACCTGCCACCTTGGCCGAGGCGACGCTGTTCCGGCGGCCTGCCATGGATGCCGAACGCGAACACTTCTCTCCGAGCGAGCTGGCGGTGGTGCTGAGCCACTACGACCTGGGTGTGATCGAAAGCGCCAAGGAGTTCGCCCGCGGGTCTCGCCGCTCGCCCAAGCTCCGCCTGCGGACGGCGGACGGCCATTACCTGCTCAAGCGTCGGGCCCACGGTCGCGATAAGCCCGCCCGGGTCACGTTTGCCCACACCTTGTTGTGGCACCTGCGGCAGAAAGGCCTTCCGGTTCCGGAGCTGCTCTACACGCGCGACACGGGCGAGTCGATGCTGATCCACGAGGGGCGGGTGTACGAGCTGTTCGAATACGTGGCCGGCGAGCACTACGATGGCTCGTTGGAGCAGACGGGGCACGCGGGGAAGACGCTGGCCCGTTTTCACCGGGCGGTGGCGGACTTTCAGGCGGCCTGGCAGCCGCCGGCGGGTGGGTACCACGACGCGCTCGCCGTCCGCACCGGGTTGAACTCGATTCCGACCACCATCTCAAGTCACGATTCCGTCAGTGGTCATGAGGCGGAGCTGCTCACGCTGACACAGGAGCTGCACGAGCGATACGATGAGGCGGCCGAGGCGGTCAACCGCCTGGGGTTTGGGCAGTGGGAGGGGTGGATCATTCACGGCGACTGGCATCCCGGGAATATGGCGTTCCGCGGGAACCAGGTGGCCGTCGTGCTCGACTTCGACGCGGTGCGCCGCAGCCCGACCGTGGTCGACGTCGCCAACGGGATGTTGCAGTTCTCGATTATGTGGGGGGGCGAGGATCCCGACCAGTGGCCCGAGTTCTTCGACCAGGCCCGCATGAGACGCTTCCTGATGGGCTACGCCACCCGGGTCAGGCTTGATCGGAGCCAGCGCCGGTCGATCCCGCACCTGATGATCGAGTCGCTGATCGCCGAGTGCGTGGTTCCGGTGGCGGCGACCGGGTCGCTCGGTCAGATTCCGGGTTTCGGGGTTCTTCAGACGGTGAGGCGGAAAGTGCATTGGCTGCTGGGCAATTCTGCGCGTCTGAGAGAGTGGTTGGCCGAGTAGGAAGTTGCCGGGCTCAGGGATTATTGACGGGGCGCAGCGGCGTGCTTGGACTACAATAAAGGATCACGGGGGGATGGATGGAGCGCGCGCTCCCGGGAGCGTCCGTCGGGGATGGATGACCGGGCGGAAGCGCTGCGCGTCGCTTGGACCCCTGCAACGGTGACCTGACATGCAAACCGCGAGTGATTCAATCTCGACCACCGCCCTGCCGGCTTCCTACCCGGGCCATAAAGCGGTGCCCAAGCGGACCGTCCGGCGTTGGTGGATCCTGGCCGCGATCGTGGTGTTGATTGCTGGCCTGACGCTGGGTCTGCGGTCGGTTGCGGTCAGTTGGGTCGAGCGTCTGATGGGGCGTGAGGAAGCTTCCGGGGCGTACCACGTGGTCGAGCCGACGACGTTGCAGATCACGTTGGCCGAGGACGGGGAGCTGAAGCCGCGCGAGTCGGCCGAGATCAAGTGCCAGGTCGAGGGTCAGAGCACGATCCTGTACGTAGTGGACGAGAGCGCGCGGGTCGAGAAGGGTGATCTGTTGGTCGAGCTGGCTTCCGACGAGCTCGAGGAGCGGCGACGGTCCAAGCAGATGGAGGTTGACCGAATTCAGGCCGATTACGACGCGGCCGTCGCGGAGCTCGAGATCCAACGCAACCAGAACGAGGCCAACATTCAGGCGGCCGAGATCAATCTCAAGGTTGCCGAGCTCGATCTGGAGAAATACCTCAAGGGCGATTTCGTGGGGCAGCTCAAGGCGATCGATCTCCAGATCGAGCAGACCGAAATGGAGATCAGGCGCAAGGAGACCGATCTCGAGGAGAACCGGGAGCTGGCGGCCAAGGGCTGGGTGACTTCGAACGAGATTGAGGATTACGAGTTCGCCCTCAAGGTGGCCCAGATGCAGCTCGAGCGGCACCAGCTTTCCAAAGAGATTCTGCTGAACTACGAACGGCCGAAGGTCGAGATGCAGCGGACCTCGGCGGTCGATCGCGCCCGGTCGGCTTTGCAGGACGAGCAAAAACGGGCCAAGTCGCGCGAGGACAAATCAGTGGCCCGCGTGCGTCAGTACACCGCCCAGTTGGAGAACAGCCGCGAGGGCCTGGCGAAAATCGAGAAGCAGATCAAAAACTGCAAGATGTACGCGCCCACGGACGGCGTAGTGCAGTATCCCGTCAACGACCGGCACCGATGGGGTGGGGGCGAGCGAATCGCGGCGGGCGAGAGAGTCTACGAGGGGCAGACTGTGGTCGTCCTGCCCGATACCAGCCAGATGCTGGTTACCACCCGCATCCACGAAGCCGACCGCCATCTGCTCCGGCAGGGTCTCCCCTGCCTCGTGACGGTGCCCGCGGTGCCGGGCGAGTCGTTCACCGGCACGATCGGCAAGATCGACAAGTTCGCCGACTCGGAAAACCGCTGGCTCAATCCCGACCTGAAAGAGCACGGCGCCGAGATTCTGTTGGACGAGAGCGACGCCCCGCTCTCGCCTGGCGACAGCGCCGAAGTCAAGATCCTGATCGACACGATTGAGGACACCTTGGCGGTCCCGGTGCAGTGCGTATTCACACGCGGCGCGGATAGCTATGTGTTCGTAGGCTCGGGCGGAGCGGTCGACCCGGTCAAGGTGACGCTGGGACGTTCAAACACCAGCATGGTGCAGGTTCTCGAGGGCCTGGAAGGCGGGCAACGCGTCGTCATGCACGCGGATGAGCAGATGCTCGCGAGACTGCCAACGGTCGGCACCGCCGTGGCCGAGAATCACGCCGTACTTGCCAGACCCGGGCAGCGGCCGCCGCCCGGCGGCGCCGAGCGGGGCCAGAGACGACGGAACGTCACGGGGGGCATCACCAGGCCCAGGCCGGCCGGCGGGGGCGAACCGGCCAAGGCGAAAACTGGCGATTGAGACGCGCCGGGCCGTGGCGCCAAACACGTAGTCTACCACGCTCTCGGTTACCTTGACTGAATGAGTATTCACGATTCACACACGCCAGGGCCCGTGGGCTTCAGCCTGCGCGGAGCCTTGATTCCGCGGAGAATCCGGGGCATCCTGGCGCGTGTTTGGCGTCGTGAGGGATGTGCGACTCTCAGACTGACCAGGACAGGGGTGCGCCATGGCAGTCGTGCGATGTCCCAACTGCGGCACCCGCTACCGGGTCGCCGACAAACTGCTCGGTAAGCGCGGCAAGTGCAAAAAATGTGGTGAGCCGTTCACACTGGCCGCGCCACCCGACGAGCTCGAAGATGATTTGCTCGGCGCGCTGGCCCAAGGCGAGGCCCAGGAACGTAGTGCGGCTGCGCCGCCTCCGCCGCCGGCAGCGGCTGCCGTACCTCCCATCGCGCCTCCGGGAGCTGGGCTGGCACCCGAGGGCTTGGCGCCGGCGCAAGGGCCGCCGGCTACCGGATTCGGAACCTATCTGCGCGACGTCGGCAGATCACTGCTGTTCTTCACGCATGGCGGCGACCTGGTTACGTTTCTGATCGTTTCGGTAATCGTGCTCGCGCAAATCCCCATGCAGTTCGCCGGATGCCTCGGCGTGGTGGGCACTTTCATCGTACAGGGCTGGTACATGGCTTACCGGCTGAACGTCGTGGCGGATGCCGCTGGCGGCGAGTCCGGCCTGCCCAACATGACCATTGGGGATGCGTGGGAGGGAATTATTCTCCCGTTTCTGAAATGGGTGGTGGCGTGGTTGGCAGCCTTGCTTCCGTTTCTGATTGGCTTGGGTTACTTGCTGGTGCTGGCTCAAATCACCGTAGGGCAGGCGGGAACTCAGTTAGGGCTCGCGCTGGCCGGGGACTTCCTGTCCGCATTTGACGATTCCAGGAGCGGGGGACTCATCCTCGGGGCCGTGCTGCTGATCACGATGAGCTTCTGGCCGATGATGGTGCTTGTCGTGGCGCTGGGCGGCATGCGCTCCCTGATCCGCTTCGATCTGATAGCGATCACGATCGTCAAGACGTTCCCGGTCTACGTCCTGGTCGTGCTGCTGGTTTATGCCGGCGTGGTCGGACCGTCACTCGTGGTGGGCCTCATCCGTGACGCCGGCGCTGATGACGCCTCGGGCCTTGGACGGAGCGGCACGGGGCTCGGCGCCGAAGCGGCACTCTTGGTGCTGATGGTCTACACGAACATAGTCACCATGCGCGTGATCGGGCTGTACTATCACCACTTCAAGCACCGCTTCGCCTGGTCGTGGGGCTGAGTGACACCCTGCCACCAGCGTTTTCTTTCCAGCCAGACACTTTCAGGGTGGAAGTTGCCTCGTCCGCAGACGTATGATGAATATGGAGCACCGCCAGTTGACGGGATGTGCCGGATGGGGATGCGGGTGGCGGGGCGCGTACTCTTATCGGTAACTCTGTCTGTGCCGATCAGGCCGCCGTCTGCGAAGAGCCCCGTGAGAGTCAGGGAGCGATAACACATGAGCGCGAAGTCTGCCAGCTTGCTAATTCTCCTGTTCTTCTGTTGGGCAGCGGTCGGGGGCTGCCCGACGACCAGTGTGGACGACGGTATCGGCTCGCCGGACAACGCCGCGCCCGCGGATTCGAGTAGCGACGCGACCGATGGCGGGCAGGACAATGGCGGGGCCTCAGGCGACCAGGCGAACGGTTCGGGGGATGCCGTCGGCGACGACGATTCCGCTGGCGACGGCGATTCGGGCGGTGACGACGATTCCGCCGGCGACGGCGATTCCGGCGGCGGCCCCCCGATCTTCACCGGAAGCTACAGCGGCCAGTGGGCTCGCGTGGGGCAGGAATCGCTGGGCGGAACGCCCGGGCCGGAGGAGGAATGGACCACCGATCAAACCATCACCTTTGGGGCCGACGGCATACCCACCGCCTTCATTGTCCCGGGGTATTTGCAGACCGAAGGCGGGTTTGACTTCGTAGCAGAAGTCAAGCAGGTCGGTGATACGGTGACGCTAAACGAGTCGGCGGGCGGAATGAACTACACGCTGACCGTGACGGTTGCGCTGGCTGACTATGGCGAGACAACCGCACGCGTCGTCCTGAATCTTGTTCACCACGGCGAAGACACGAACCCGGCGCTGACTCAGGACGGCACCGGCGTGCAGGTGGTCCAGTACAGCCTGCAGGACGGTCAACTGGAGTACTCGTCCACGACGGCGTATGAGGTTACCTGGTTCTACGGTAGCATTGAAACGACCTGGGACGTCAGTTGCGACGGTACGCTGGCGCCCGATTAGGGGCAAGGAGATCACGCATCGCGGGGGGACGCGTGTCGAATCGGCTTGGTGCAGCAGGATCGGCGTCTGGTTCGCGGGATCGCGGCCGGCGCCGATCTTCCTTTCCGGTGCCAAATCGGGTTTGGGAGCGGTTGCGAGGGCCGCCGACACGCCTCGCGGTCTATCCAAGAGGTTGCCGGGCCCCGTAGAATTCTCAATGAGGGGACATTGTGTCCTCGATTCCCGCCGCTTATTTCATAAGGCGGAACCGCAATGCAGCCCTGCGGGACAACTCCATCGGGCGCACCAGAAAGGGGAGTCTCATGATGGCTAGCTTCAGGATTCTCGCAGCGACTGCTGCGCTGTTGTCTCTCGCGGTCGGACTGGGCGGCTGTCCGTCCGCGGAGGGGCTGCTGTGGAATGCCGGACCGGCGGCCGAGCTCGGTCCGACCGATCCGCCCGGTGATGATGCCGGCGAGGACGCCGCCACTGAGCACACGACCACATTGCAGGATGTGGCAAGGGATATCGCCTCCGGCGATGGCGGTGGGGAGGTGGCCTGGTCGTATGGCTGCACGACGATTTCCGTCAACCCGAACATAGATGTTGGGGACGCGTACGTGCGGACCTACGGCCCGCCCTACGACGGGGGCTGGAGCGGCGGCGGAAACGGAGCCGGGGGGGGAGGCGGTTCCGGCGGCACGGGTGGCTCCGGTGGTTCCGACGGTTCCGGAGGCTCGGACGATGATCCACCCGACGAGCCCCCGGGAGACACTAGCGGAGGCCTCTATGTAGGCACCGTCCAGTGCGCGTACCGCGAGAGCCTCTGGGACGACGAGGAGTTCTACGGCGAGATCACGGAGGACTTGACGTACGTTGAGACCATCGGGTTCAGTGACCAGGGGGTGCCGGCGAGCATCCCCGTGCATCCGTTCATCGGCGACGGTCACACCGACAGGTTTCAGACTACGGCGCGTTTCGTCGGGCAGACCGAGACATTCACGTTTGACTCCGGGGCGCTCGAATATGTCGTGACGATCCACGTCATCGCCGCCACGTATGGCCCCCAGGCGGCCCATGTCGAGCTTGAAATCGACTTCGTCTGGATCGGCGACAACAACTGTTCGATCATCGCCGCGGGCACACACACCCTTGACACGCAGATCGCCGGTGGGAGTCTGACGTACAACGCCTACACCGGGTACGAAGGCGTGTTCACCGCCGCCGCCGACTGGGTCGGCTACGGGACGGCGGAGTACGATTGCAGTGGGACCCTGGCACGGCAATAGCCAGACGCCTGGCAAGTGCCTCTCCGCGTGAGACCGCCCTGGTGGTGTGTCTTGGGCTGCGTCAGCGGACACGAGTTGTCGGCACGGCTTGCCGGAGGGCAGCCGTAACCGCGCGCGGGCTGCTGTCGCTGGTGGAGAGGGGTGGTCGCTCTCGTCGTCGACCGGCAGTGGCAGTTTGGGTCAACCCGAGTCCCCGGGCGCGACGGCTTCGAATCCCCTGAGTGAATCGGGCGGAGCGGATGGCTCCGGCCTGGTCGCCGAGGGCGGTGGGGAAAACGGTAGCCTGGTGGTCGTCACCGCGCGATGGGGCCCGGTTTGCGGCTGGCTTGAGGGCAAGTCTCCGAAGTAGCCTTGCACACACGCCCGCAATTCGCTGACACGCGCGTTAAGTTCACGGCGATCCCGGTCGAGCTGCACCCAGCGGCTGTGCAGCCGGCGGCGCAGCTTCGTCACTCTGGCCATAGCGGTCTCGAACGCTGCGTGCCGCTCGTCGATCGCGGCCTGCCGCTCATCGAGTTCTTCAGCGCGGGCGCCGAGCATCTTGGCCTCCACATCGAGTTCGCTCCGCCGGGTGTCGAGCTGGGCCGCGCGGTGGTCGAGATCGGCCTGGCGGGTGCTGAGCGCCTGGATCTCCACGTCGAGCTTGGTCCACTGCGTGTCGAGCTTGGCTTCACGCTCGGCGAGGGCGGCCTGGTGGGCGTTGAGCGCGTCGGTGTCGATGTCGCTTTGGTTCTGCCGGCTGTCCAGTAGGGCTTCGCGCTCGTCGAGATGCGCAGCGCGGCCGTTAAGCACTTCGGTCTGGGCGTCGAGCTCGGCCCGTCGGCTGTCGAGCTGGGTTTCGCGTTCGTCGAGGCTCGCCCGGCGGGCGTTGAGCGTGTCGGTGTCGATGTCGATCTGGGTCTGTCGGTGGTTCAGCAGGGCTTCGCGCTCGTCGAGGTGCGCCTTGCAGCCGTTGAGCGTCTCGACCTCCGCGTCGAGTCCGACCTGTCGGTTATCGAGCTGGGCTTCCCGGCTGTCGAGCGTCGCGGCGTCAGCGTCGAGCTCCGCTCGCCAGCTGGTCAGCTCGGCTTCTCGGTGATCGAGCTCAGACTTGCGGGCGTTGAGCGTCTCGGCTTCTGCGTCGAGCTCGGCCCGGCGGGTGTCGAGCCTGGCTTGGTGGTCGTCGATGTCCGCCTTGCGCATCTTGACTTCGTATTCAAGCGTGCGCAGTTTCTCGAGGTTGGCCTCGAGCGTGGCCTGCCGTTGGTTCAACTCGGAAGCGCGGAACTTCACTTCCGCCGCCAAGGTCTCGAGTCCGGCCTGCCGCTCGTCCAGTTGCGCGGTCTTCGCGTCGAGTTCCGCCAGTTGCTTTTGGACGGCGTTCGCGCGCAGGTCCAGTTCGGCGGTCCGGGCGTTGAGGTCCTTTTCGATCGCCGCACGGCGTTCCTTCAACTGGATGATGCGGTTGTCGAGCTCAGCCGCCTGGGCATCGAACGTCTCTTTGCGCAGGCCGAGTTGGCACTGCTCGGTCTGGAGGCGATCTTGCTGTTGGCGCAGGGTCGATTTGAGTTCGTTCAGCTCGGCAGCCTGGAAGCCTAGGTCGCGCTCTCGTATCGCAGCGCGCGCGGCGTCCTGCTCGAGTTCATCGCGGCGTCGATCCAATTCGATGCGATGCTTCAGGAACTCGCCGGTTCCGCGGCTGAGCTCGGCGGTGAACTCCTCGATTTGTTGGAGCTTCTGGTTAATCAGCATGGCCTGCTGGTCGAGCTGCAGGCTGCGTTTGTCCAAGTCATGCGTACAGGGGGTGAGGTCGTCGCGCAGCTGGCGCATATCATCTGCGTGGGCAGTAAGGCCTTCGCACAGCTGGGCCCATTTCTCGGCGCGGGCCTCCAGACCTGTGCGATCCTCGTCTGCGGTCATGTCAGCTGCTAACGGTTCGCCATTCGTGACAGACGCCATGCCAGCAATTCTCTCTCGTTGGTCCACGGCTGTCGGAGCAGGCGGGAAGCCGGGGTCAGGTGCGGTGGCTTGCCCGGGAACTCCATCCTTTATCGGGTTATCGTCTTTCCGGAGGTTGGTGGTGAGGCTAAACCCGCCCCACGAAGCAAACTGCTTCTAATTGCGAAGTTAGCGGTCGAAGGGCCAAACGTGGCGGCGTGCGGACGACCGATAAATCAGTTGCTGGCCGATCACGCTATCGGCTGCGGCGGCGTCAACGGGCTGGATTCTCCGAATCGAGATCTCCCGCCGCGACTAGCCTCACCCTCAGGAGGACGTGCATCAAGGTTGGGGAGGCGTGGGTCGCGATAGGGGAATTCCAGCGTGTGCGGGCGCCGATCCGGCGCATCCTGGAGTTCCGTTAGAACATTCTCGAACGCAACTCGCAGCTCGGTCCGTCGGGTATCGAGCTGGGCTTCGCGTTCATCAAGGCGTGCCTCACGGGCGTTGAGCGCTTTGGCCTCCGCGTCCATCTCGGTCCGTCGCGTGTCGAGTTGCGCTTCGCGCTTGTCGAGGCCGGCCTTGCGTGTGTCCAACTCCTGCTCAAGTATGTCCAGTTTCTCAAGGTCGGCCTCGAGCACGGACCGCCGTCGGTTCAATTCGAGCGTGTGGGGCTCCAATTCCGCCGCCAAGGTGTCGAGTTCGGCCTGCCGCCGGTTCAGTTGCTCGGTCTTTGCGTTGACTTCCGCCAGTTGGTCGTCGAGGGCATCCGCGCGCCTATCCAGTTCAGCGGTCCTGGCCTTGAGGTCCTCTTCAATTGCCGCCCGGTGTTCGCTCAGTTGGCTGATGCGGCGCTCGACTTCAACCGCCTGGGCGTCGAGGGTCTCTTTGCGCAGGTCGAAGCGCTTCTGATCGGCCTGGAGCCGCTCTTGCTGCTGGTGTATCGTTGATCTGAGTTCGTTTAACTCGGCGACCTGAAAGCTCAGGTCGCGCTCGCGCACCGTGACCTGCGTGGCATCCCGCTCGAGCGCATCGCGGCGTCGATCCAACTCGATGCGATGCTTCAGGAACTCGCCGGCCCCGCGGTTGAGCTCGGCGGTGAATGCCTCGACCTGCTGGAGCTTCTGGTCGACCAGCATGGCCCGCTGATCGAGCTCCAGGCTGCGTTTGTCCAACTCCTGGGTGCGGGGGATGAGCTCGTCGCGCAGCTGGCGCAGATCATCCGCACGAGCCGTGAGGTCCTTACACAGCTTGGCCCATTTCTCGACACGGGTTTGTAGTGCTGTGCGGATCTCGTTTGACGTTGCGTCGGCTCCCAACAATTCGGACTCAGCCGGTTTGCCATTCGTGACAGACGCCATGACAAGGATTCTCTCTCGTTGGTCCACGGCCATCGGAGCAGACGGGAGGCGCGGGCGTCGTGCGTTAAGTTGCCCGGAGACTCCGTCCTTTATCGGGTTATCGTCTTTCAAGACGGTGGTGATGAAAGCAAACCTGCTGTGTGACTCAAACGGCTTCCCATTGCGAATTGAGCGGACTGCCGGCGAGAATCGCGGCGCGTGGACGACCGATAAACCAATGACGGGCCCCCGCGCTGTCGGCCGTGGAGCTGCACGCGGGCCGGCGCAACCGGGTCGCACTCTCTGTCGCCGACCAGACGCATGCGCAGGTGGACGTGGATCAGCTCTGGCGAGACGCGGTTCGCGCCGGGGGAATCCGAGTGCATGCGGATCAGTATCCGGCGTGTCCCGGAGTTCAACGAGGGCATGCTCAAGCGCGCCGCGCACCGCGGAAGCGCTCCGGCTCAAGGGAGATGCCTGCTGCCAGACGGCCAAGCTTCACATCGCCCTCGCCGAGGATGAAGGCGGCACACGCCACGAGCGCAGCCGACACGGTTGCATCACGTCGCGGACGAGATCCCCGCATTAGAGGTGGTTGCGGAAGGTATTTCGAGGGGCAGGGCGTGCAGTCGGGGTCTACGCCGGTGTGCGCCCGGTTGCGTGACCGGGGGGCTTGCGCTATGTTCACGAACTTGCTCTTCAAAAAGGAGTCACCATGCGTTCAGTTACCGCCGCTCTTGCCCACTTGAGTGTCGCGCTGGTTGTCATATTGGTCGGGCTGCCGTCGCCGGCGGTGGCTGACGTGCGTCCGCACGCCGGCATGTTGCGTTTCCCGGATGTGAGCCAGACGCACATCGTGTTTTCGTACGCCAACGACCTGTGGCTCGCGCCGCGGGCCGGCGGGATGGCCACGCCCCTGGCCAGCCCCCCGGGACAAGAGGTATTGCCCCGCTTCAGCCCGGACGGCCAGACCATCGCTTTCGGCGGCAACTACGACGGAAACCGCGATTTGTACACGATTTCCGTCGATGGCGGCGTGCCGGTCCGCGTTACGCATCACCCCGGAGGCGAGGTCCTTTGCGACTGGATTCCTGGAGCCGGGTTGCTCTTCTTTACGGCCGAGATGGGGCCCTACCGGCGAATCGCCCAGCTGTTCAGCGTCTCGTCGGAGGGCGGCCTGCCCGAGCAGTTGCCGGTGCCTTACGGGGCGCGCGGCGCGGTCAGCCCGGATGGCCAGTGGCTCGCCTACACGCCGCACAATCGCGATTCGGCCACCTGGAAACGGTATCGGGGCGGGATGGCGAGCGACATCTGGCTGTTTCACCTCGAAGACCACGTATCTCGGCAGATCACCGACTGGGAGGGGACCGACAGCTTTCCAATGTGGCACGGGGACACGCTCTACTATCTCTCGGACGCGGGGCCGGACCACCGGCTAAACATCTGGGCATACGATACCGGCGGCGGGGGGCACCGGCAGGTCACGCACTTCGCGGACTACGACGTGAAGTGGCCCGCGGTCGGCCCGGGTGCCAACGGCGGGGGCGAAATCGTCTTTCAGAACGGCTCGGATCTGTACCTGCTTGACCTGCGCACGAAGCAGCCGAAGACCGTTGAGATTCTCATTCCCGGTGACCGGCCCAAGATCCGTCCCCAGACCGTCGACGCAGAAGAGTTTATCCACGATTGGGACATATCCGCCACTGGAAAACGCGCCGTGCTCGAGGCCCGCGGCGACATCTGGACCGTGCCCGCCAAGAAGGGGCCACCCCGCAACCTGACGCGCACCACCGGCGTCGCCGAGCGCAATCCCTCATGGAGTCCGGATAAGAAGTGGATCGCGTATTTCTCCGACGCCACCGGCGAGTACGAGCTGTACATCACGCAATCGGACGGTAAAGGTGAAACCCGTCAGCTCACCGAAGACGGCCAGGTGTTCCGCTACAACCCGACCTGGTCGCCCGACTC
>Ga0180434_10005094_pt1 | contig 15662 bp, 8 predicted proteins | sample SS_ome_7_FD_132453 | JGI IMG/M metagenome (GOLD analysis project Ga0180434, IMG submission 132453) | Hypersaline lake sediment archaeal communities from the Salton Sea, California, USA - SS_1_D_2 metaG | ecosystem: Environmental > Aquatic > Non-marine Saline and Alkaline > Hypersaline > Sediment...
GAGAAGGGCGACTTCCGCCTCGTCCGCGAGGCCGGCCTCGCCGAGACCGGCATGCTCACCTCCTCCAGCGATTACCACATCTTCCACAAACTCGGCTTCAAGAGCCGCCGGGAGTGCATGGACCACTACTGCGAGGTGGTCGACGCCGCCCTGGAGGCCGGCGTCCGGCCGCGGTGCCACCTCGAAGACGTCACCCGGGCCGACATCGACGGCTTCGTCCTCCCGTTCGTCGACCGCCTCATGGAGATGTGCCGCGACGTCCCCGAAGAGAAGAAGGTCAAGATCCGCCTGTGCGACACGATGGGGTTCGGCCTGTCGTACCCGGGGGCGGCCCTGCCCCGCAGCATCCCCAAACTCGTCTACAAACTCAACCGCGAGTGCGGCGTGCCGAGCAGCCGACTGGAATGGCACGGCCACAACGACTTCCACAAGGTGCACGCGAACGCGGCCACGGCGTGGCTGTATGGATGCGACTTCGTCAATACGACCATCTTCGGCTTCGGCGAGCGGACCGGCAATCCGCCGCTGGAAGGCGCCGTCTTCGAGTACATCGCCCTGAAGCACGACCTGGCGGGTATCGGCACGCAGGCCATCACCGAACTGGCCGCCTACATGCGCTCCATCGGGTTCCCGATTCCCGACAACTACCCCCTGGTGGGCCGGCACTTCAACACCACCCGTGCCGGCATCCACGCGGGGGGCCTGAGGCAGGACGAGCAGATTTATAACATCTTCGATACCACCGCCCTGCTCGACCGCCCGCCGCGCGTCGCCATCACCGACAAGAGCGGCGCCGACGGCATCGCCCACTGGGTCAACGAGTTTTTCGGCCTCAAGGGCGACGAGCGCATCTCCAAAATCAAGTGCGCCAAACTCGCCCGCTGGGTCATCGACCAGTACGAGCTCGAGGGACGCCTGACCGCCATCAGCGACGAGGAAATGGAGGCGAAAACGCGGGAACTCCTGCCCGACTTCTGGGCCCGGTACGCCGGCGACGCGACGCGGATCTGAACCGCGGACGCCCGTTCCCGCGCGTCATTCCCGCGGCGCGACGGACCGCGCGGCGCCGGCGCCGTCCCTTCACGCCCGCCACGGCCGGGGGCGGTTCTGCGCCGTGGCGATCGCCTGCCGGGCCAGCCAGCAGTCTTCCTCGATCTGGAAATCGAACATCCCGACGGCGATGAAGTCGGTACCGCTGGACGTGCTGGGCCCCCGTCTCGAAGACCGTGTTGACGCCCTGGGCCTCGGCGAGTTTCGGCGTCTCCAGGACCTTCTTGTCATCGACGTAGGCGCGGAACAGCCGGCCCACGTACTTCGGCTCGCGGGCGGGCATGAACCCGCTGATGAGGTTCCCGCCCACCATCAGCCGGCTGAGGCAAGCGTTGCCGATCGTGCCGACCGGCATGCCGCCGGCCTCAGCCCCCGGCCGCCTCGCGTTCGCGTTTTTCCCGGTCGCGCAGGACGCTGGCAGCGGCCTGCTTGGCGGCAAACTCGCACGCGCTCAGGAAGTCCATGTTCTGGGCCGTGGCGGTGATCGGTTCGCCGCTCTCGGGCCACACCACCGCGAACCGCCCGCTGGGCTCCGGTTTGATGGCCGGCCGGCCGCGCGTCGTCTCGTGCCCGTCGGGTCCCTTGAACCCGGCTCCTGCCGGCGTGTACTCCAGGCCAATCACCTCCAGGCCGACCACCTGGGCACCGCCGTCGTCGTCGCGGTCGAACGCAACGTGGTAGCGATTGCCCTTGATGTACCCGACGACCGGTTTGACTGGATCGCCCATGGCGTATCCCTCCGCTTCTCTGGTGAACCTCGCTTGACGGGGCGGCATTCTACCGCGCATCGGCCGCCGCCGCGCGGAGAAATTTGCCGGCAGATCATGAGGCTCGGACGAAATCGCTCTCGACCCTGATGGGAGAGGGCCGGGACGAGAACGACTGCGCGGGCAGGCGCCGCGAGAGTCTACAGCCCCTGCCGGCACCGCTGGCCGGGACGGAATGCCGACTTCGAACCGACGACGATCGTGGCCGTCGCGTAGCCGTCAAACACTTCCTTGACGATGACGCGGCCGACCTGCCGGCCGGGCCCGCGGCCGATGACGTCGCCGGTGGCCGGGTCCTGGATCGGTGGGCCCGCCTCCAGGATGGCGAACTCGTTGCCCTGCTCCAGACCGTGGTTCCGGCCGCCGTTGAGGACCACCGTGCCGTCGTCGGCCACCTGGGCCACGAGCGGCTGCCACGGCCGGTTGGCGATGGTCCTGGTGATCCGCTTGACGGCCTTCTCGACGACCTTGGCGGTGGCCTTGCCGAGCGGCGTCCGGCGGAACGTCGACCCGCCGAACGCCACCTGGCCGTAGGTGGCCTGGACCGACACGTCGCGGGCCTTGACGGACTCGTCGAACGACTCCGAGGCGACGACCTCGCCGCTCTCGACGTCGACAACATACAGGATGACGCCCATGACGGCCCGGTTCGACCCGCCGAAGATGTCCCAGTGCCAACTGCTCCACCCGCCGGACGACGACGACACGTGGCCGAAGTCCGTCACGGTGCCCTTGACGAGGTACTGACAATTCTTGATGCGTCCGGTGGGGGCCCTGCCCTGCGGCCGCGTCAGGCCCGACGCCTGAAGTTGCTGCTCGCTCACCACGTGGCCCAGTTCCGCCCGCTCGACCACCTGGAACCGCCCGGTCTCCATGAGTTCGTTGACCAGGATTTCCTGCATGCCGCCGCCCAGGTCCCAGCCCAGCGGAAACGGCGCCCGGTTTTCGAACTTCATGACCGCGATGGTCGGCTTCAGGTACCGGTCGGCGTCGCGTCCCCACCCGCCGCCGCACCCGGCAGCCGGCAGGACGATCACGCCGATGGCGATAAGAAGAACTCTGCGCATGATGCGGCCTCCGCGCCCTCACCCACCGTTATCGGCGAGGCGCGGGCGGGAGGTTTAGGGCGAGACGGGCGCGCGGCACGGCAACGGCCGTCACCATTTCGGCAGCGAGGCGTACTTCGGCAAACGGATGCGGTCGCGGACGGCCTCGTTCGAGCACGCCTCCCGCACGCCGGCGACGTCGACGACCACATCGGCCGCCGCCCCGCGCCGGAAGGCGAACGTCCGCGCCGCCAGGCCCGGAAACGCCACTCGCAGGCGGCCCCCGCTCAGCGATTCGACCGCCGGTTCGTCCATCCCGTCCTTCCACGGCAGGACGACGGCCACGAACCGGCCCGTGCGGCTGGGCTTCACGGTGGTCAGCCAGATGTTGGTCTGCGTGAACTGCCTGTCGAGGTTGGTGTTCTTCTCCTTCGCGCCCGCCAAAAGGTTCCTGTAATAGTCCTTGCCGGTGATGGGGTTGCGGCTGCCCTCCTCGGGGCCGATAAGCGCACGGTACTCCAGGTTTCCCTCGTTGCCGAGGTGGCGGACCAGGACATGCACGCCGTCCATCGTGTACCGCAGTTCGCAGCGCTCCCTGTCGTAGTCGAGCGGCGCCTTCGGCAGGAAGTGCCACAGCCACGTGTACCGGGCGGGCTTGACGTCTTCCCTCATGCCGATATCATCCACAATCAGAAAGCACTTCCCGTCGACGAACAGCACGTGCCGCAGGCAGTGCGCCAGGCCTTTCACGTTCGGGTACGCCCAGGTGGCATCCCCAGAGAAGTAGACCACGCCGTCGCGCTCGGCGAAGGCGACGATGCGGCCGGCCATGGGCCGCTCGGGCTTGTGGAAGTTGTACTCCTGGCCGCGGCCGTCGATGAGAACCGCGTTGTGGCTCATCGTGTCGTGCTGGAGCCGTTCGCGGTTGACGGCGGTGGCCCCGCCCACGGCAATCAGCCGGCCGTAGGCGTACAGGTCGAAAGCGTTCTCGCTCTTGAACGAGTGGCTGTAGCCGCCGCGCGGCCGGCAGTGGAACGTCATGCCCACGTTTTCCCTCCAGCGGTCGAACGCGCTGGGCGGAGAGGCCGCCGTCATGACCCAGCCGGACACGTTGAAGAGTTTCGTGGCGTGCGCCTCGGCGTGCGGCCTGGGCAGGTCGCGGGTGGCCAGCATGACGTACTCGGCCGGAAGGTGCAGCGGGCGCGGCGGCACCGGCCGCTGCGACGACTTTCGGAACCGGTGGCAGGCCTCCCAGTTGGCCAGGAACTCGCCGCGGCCCGTCATCATCGCCATCTCGCGGAAGATCGTCGCGTGGATGTCGGCGTACGCCGTGTACCCCTGGTTGCCGAAACTGGACCGGTACGTCCCCACGGGCGAGAGGCGCGACAGGAAGTCGCTCACGCGGGCGTAGTAGGGGTTGAGGTGGAGTTTCAGGTCCGGCACCGTCAGGTTCCACAGGAGCGTGGAGATGACGGTGGTCTCGAACTTCCAGTTGCCGTAGCCGGCCCCCTCGTTGTACGACTCGTAGCCACCCGCGCCACCCGTGACGCCGACGAGATAGTTCAATACGATCCAGGCGTGTTCGCGGGCGGCGGGGCTGTGCTCGTAGGCGGCCACGTCGGCCCCCAGCGTCCACACGGCCGCCTGGTACGGGTGGCTGGACGGCCAGACGGCCAGGCCGTTAGAGGCGATCCGCCCGCGCTGCCGCCACGAGAACTGGTCCAGGTTGGCCCGGATGCGCCAATCGACCGAGGCGATGAGCCGTTCGCGCTCGCCCTCGCTCAATTCGTCCCAGCAGCGGTCCAGGAAGATGGCCAGGCTCTGCGTGATCTGCGTGGGCCACTTGTCCTGGCCGCGCGGCGCCAGCCGGCCCTCGGGGGTCGACACCCCGCCCGGCGGGTACGAGGCCAGCCGCAGCGCGTCCTCCTTGGCGTCCAGGTACTTCCGGTTGCCCGTGAAGGACCAGGCCCATGCACACAATTCGACGCCCTGGCCGACCGCGCTGAACTCCTTGCTCGTCACACCGCAGTCGGGCGTGTCCTTCTCGGAAAGGCGACCGTGCCGGCGGCTTCTCAGGTGCCGGTCGGCGAGCGAACGGATGCGGTCGCGGAGCATCGCCAGGGCGGGGTCCTTGGCGCCGGCCGCCAGCAGGCGGTCCGTGTTTTCGGCATTGAGGAGGACGCGCGGATGGCCCTTCAGCCGGCCCGCCAGGTCCTTCATTGCCGTCCGGTCCCACGCCATGGCCCCGCCGGCCAGCGTGAATTGCCGGACGCGCGACCATTTCTCCTCGGGCGTGCCCACGTCGTACCCGACGCGCCAGTACCACGGCCCCCCGCCTCCAAGGACCGGCAGGGCGTTGTAGAAGTTGATCTTCAGGCCGGCCTCGTCCACGGTTAACCGCTTCATCCCGGCGTCGGAGGCAATCTGGAGGCGGAACGTGTGATCCTCGACCCTGCCCTTCGGCACCACGCCGGGCACGTACGGCCACACGAAGCGCGGCGGGTTGACCTCGCACACCTGCCCGTCGCCCGGGCGGAAGGTGACGTACTGCGGCAGGACCTGCTTCTCGTCGAGCGGGGTGGCGTCGGAGGCATCGAACACGGTGCCGGCCACCGCGGGTTGCCCTGCCCACGCGGGCGCCGTGCACACGAGCGCCGCCGTCACCGTCAGCAACAGACAGACCGGGCGGCTCATAGGACCTCCGTTTCCTCGGCGGCTCTCGGTTGCGCGCGGGATGTCTTCGCACCTACCGCGCTTACTCCCGGCCGGACAAGCCAGCCGGGCCACACGCGCCGACCGCGCTATCCCTCGAACCAGATCGGGCTGGTCCAGGCCAGTTCGTCGTCGGTGCACTGGATGCGGGCGTAGTACCAGAGGCGCAGCGGCACGTCCGGCAGGGGGTCGGCGTCCTGCGATGCGTCGGCCGACCCCGACTTCACCCCAGCCGAGGCCGGCTTGGCACCCGCCGGCGGGGCCTCGTCGGTCCACGCCAGGTCCACCTCGACCTTTCCCGGCTCGGCGCGGTGGACCACCTCGTTATTGCGGAAGAGGACAAGTTCACGGATGGGCCGGGCCGCCCGCGCGCGGACCGAGAACGCCAGGGCCCCCGCCGGCCGCGGGACCACGTCGCCCATCATGGCCTCGCCCGACCGCAGCAGCAGGACCATCTTCGGCCCGCTGGTGCCGAACGTATGCCGGGCGAGGACGGCCCGGAACAGGGCCTCGCGCGTCAGGTCCTCGGCCCAGGCGCCGACCTTGCCCGCCCCGCCGCCGTGGTCCGGGCTGGCGATGACGCCGATGATAAGGCCCCTCGCCCACGCGTCCTGGAGGTACCGGCCGGGCTCCTGCATCGACCGGCCCGCCTGCCGGGGGCACCCCGCGTGCTCGTACGAGCCGCGGGTCTGCCAGATCTCCGCCACAGGCTGGTACCGCGGGTCGTGCTGCGTCCAGTCGGTGGGCCGGTTGCCGAGGTCGGCCAACTGGTGCGGGATGGCGATGACCTGGCCCGGCTCAAACTGCGACCACACCTTGCCGGGAGGGATGTCGCCGTCGCGCGAATCGAAAAACCGTTCGCCGAACGGGTCCAGGAAGATGAGGTTCCGGTGCCCGTACCGGCGAAGGGCCACGCGCTTGCCGCTGCCGACCTCGGTGCCGTGGCGCGGCGGCCGGTACGGGATGTGGTCGCTGGTCCATTCCTCGGCCAGGAAGGTGACGAATCGGCCGGGATCGTGGTTCGCCCGAACCTGCGCCCCGTGAAACGCCCACTGCGGCGGGTCGAAGTTGTAGCCGTGGTCCGTGATGGCCACGAAGTCCAACCGCTCGATGTCGCGCTCGTTGGCCAGGAGGTCGTGGCCGGGCGGGTTCGCCTCGCGCTGGCAGACCGACAGGTCGGTGTGATCGTGGAAATCGCCCCAGTAGAGCGTCAGGTTCGCGCCGCCGTGGGCGACGCTTTCGCGCGGCAGGTCGGCGGCCACAAGGTCCCGCTTCTGGGGCAGCGAGAAATCCGTCGCGGGCATCGCCAGCGGCTCGACCTGCGGCGGCTGGGCAGGCGGCAGGTCCTCCGCCGGCAACGCGCACACCGCCACGCCCGACTTCCAGTCCGGCCGGATGCCCTGCTCGCGCCACGCGTCGGGCAGATCGTCGAACTGGACGACCGCCCGGCCACCGCCCTTGCCCCACACCAGCGGCACCGGCCGCCATCGCCCGTACGTGCCCAGCAGCCGCGTGGGACCCGTCCATCGGTCGCCGCCGCAGCACCAGGCAAGCGCCTCCCAGCCGCCGTGCTGGCCCAGCGACCGCCGGGCCGAGAGCCACAGCCGGCCCTCGGGGTCGAACGTCACCCGCGGGCGGAGGAAACAGCCGGTCGCTCCCACGACGTGCTCGGCGTGGCCCTTGGGGGCCATCAGGCGGTCGCCGTCGACGCGGGCCACGCAGATACGCTGCTCATTAACATAGTTGATCTTGTTCTTCGGATACGACTGGGCCTGCCAGGCCATCCAGACCTCATTGCCGCGAGCCGCCAGGTGCGGGTGCCGCTCGATCCGCGGGTCGCTCGTCAGCCGGCGTTCCTTGCCCCATTGGCCGTCGCGCCAGACGGCCCCGTAGATGTCGGCGGAACCGTCGCGGAACGAGTCCCACGCGGCAAAGAGAGAGCCGTCCTCCAGGGCGACGACGGCGGGGTTGTTGGAGTTCGCGCCGGGGGCGGAGATGGCTTCGATGTGGTCCCGCCCCTGCCAGCCGAGGCGGCCGGCGTGAATCCGTCGGCAGCCGTCGGCGTTCGACTCCCATAGAATCATCCAAACACTGGGCACATTCGCCACAGCGGGATTCGTGTTCGCACTGCCGCGACAATCCAGAACCTCGCACCATGGCTTCCAGTTTTCTCTGTCGGAACCTGCCCCATAAGCGATGCGCCAGCGGCCATTCTGCTCGACGGGGAACGCGACGAGGCAAGCCTGGGTGTTGTCATCGGTCGGCATGGCCGCGATGGCCGGCGTTCCGATGGCTGTGGCGCCCTTCGCATCGAGCGTCGCCACCACCTTCGGCTCGGCCCCGTCGAGGCGATAGACCCGGATCACGCCGCGCGGCTCGGGCCGTTCCAGGGCCGCCATCCATATGCAGCCGTCGGCCGACGCCACCGCCGGGAAGTCGTTCACACATTCCGGCCACGCCAGCGTCTCCTTGTGCAGCGTGACCGAGACGTCGTCGATCCACATGCGGCCAGGGGATGCCTTGTAGGACGACGGCGCGACGATCTGCACCACGCCGCGCGTCGGCTTCGTTGCCGTCCACGATGCCTCGACGTGTTTCCACGTGCGGGCGGGGACCTTGTCGGTCCGGCCGAGGGAAATCCGCTGCCTGCCCACGCGGAGAAAGACCGCGGCGGCGCTGCCACGCTCGCTCCGGGCCCAGAACGAGACCCGCAGGACGCGGCCCGCGGGGGCCTCGAACGGAATCTCCAGGAACACCGCCTTGTTCGCCTCGGTGACCTCGGCCACGAGCGACCGCTTGCCGGTGCGGGCCCGGTCGGCGACCACCTGGTGGGCCGAGAGGTCGGGCGGCATGGGGTCGCCTTCCTCGAAACTGCTGCGGAAGACGACCTCGCCGTCGTCGGCGCCCGGTTTCGGGGCGAGCGTCGGGGCGCCCAGCGCCGGTCCGCCCAGCAGCCACGTGCCGGGTCCGACAGCGACGGCCCCGGCGGCGGTTTGAATGAAGGTGCGCCGGTTCATGGAGAGTCCTTCGTCATTGGTCATTGGTGCTTGGTCATTGGTCATTCGGCATACGGAGCAAGCCGTAGCCCACTTCTCCCGGCCGGACAAGCCGGCCGGGCCACACGCCATCCTGCGGCACGCCGCGGCCTACTTCGCCGGCTTCACCTCAATCGCCGCGCCCTCTTTCGGCTTGACGCTCACCAGGTGCGGCAGGCCGTAGTACTTGCCCTCGCGGCCAAGGTGCGGCGGCACGTCCACGCGGCCGGCCGGCACGTCCTTCCGCCAGACGGTGTCGGTGTACGTCTTCGTGTCGCTGCCGGTCTTCCACTGGAGGCGGAGGCCGGTCTTCTCCCAGCCCTTCGGCAGGCGGGCGTTGCCGCGGTCGTGCACGGCCAGGTAGACGGTCGCCGGCCGGTCCACCGTGAAGGCGTAGGCCGCTCCGGGCGCGCCCATCGGCCCGCGCAGGACCGTCACGCACGGCAAGCCGACGAGTTCCTCCGGCACGTCCGCCACGGGATAGCCGCCCGTGCAGCGGGCCGAGGAGACCGTCAGCGTGCCGACAGCCAGGTCGGTCGGCAGGGGGACGGGTTCGGCGGCGATGCGTGCGGCCTCGCCGGTGGGTTCGAGGGCGCCCTCGTACTCGCCGCGGCCCTGGAGGATGTCGAGGAGTTCCTGGAGGTGCTCCCTGTAGACGCCGCGGGGCGTGGTGCTATGCTTCTTCGCCAGGAACGCCGCCGCCCCGGTGGCGACGCCCAGTTGCCCGCCCGTGTTCATGACGCGGACCGACCCCAGGGCCACGTGCGTCAGGCTGACGTTGCGGCCGGCCATCAGCAGGTTCGCGATGTTCTTCGAGTACAGGCACCGGTACGGGATGGGATACGGCTTGACCTTGTTGAACTGGGCGTAGGTGCGGAACGGGTACTTCTCGTAGTCCTTCGGGTAATGCAGGTCGATGGACCAGGAGCCGTGGGCGACGCCGTCAGGAAACTGCCGGCAGGCCTGGATGTCACCCTGCGTCAGGATGGTGTCGCCGATCAGGCGGCGCGATTCGCGTTTGCCGGCCACGAACGGCACGTGCGAGAGTTCCAGGTTGGCGTACTTGGCCTGGTTCGATCCGTTCTTGGCGTTCGACCAGGCGCCATAGATGGCCCGCAGCAGGTAATCGCGTATCTCCTCGGCGTCCTTGATGGTGTCGAGGTAATGGCCGTACTCCCACGTCCAGTTGCCGCCGGTGGCCTCCATGTCCTTGGCGATCATGGTGGCCCAAGGCACCTCGGGGAACTCGACGGGGTGGTCGGTCCGGCGGCTGCCCCACATGAGGCTGGTGCCGAGGACCATCTTGTCGGCCTTCTCGGGGGCGATAGACTCGTCGTGCCGGTCGCGTGCCTCGCGGCCGACGCGGTACTCGGCCCCCGCCCAGTAGCCGACCCAGCCGTCGTCGGTGCAGTCGATGAAGAAGGGCGCGACGAACCGCAGTTCCTTGCCGGTGCGGATGTCTTTGCCGTCGACGCTGGCGATGCGGCCGCCCTCGGTCTGGACGCGGAAGACGTGCGTATTCAGAAACAGGGAGATCTTCTTCTCGGCCCGGACGATGGCGTGGCGGCGGTCGTCGTACTTGAGGGTGGGGTGCGGCTCGGCGCCGGCGTCGGCGCGGTAGGTGGCGTTGATTTCGGAGACGATGTTCGGACCCGCGTCGCCGCCCGTGTGGACGCGGATCTCGCTCGAGGCGTTGCCGCCCAGGACCGGCCGGTCCTGCACCAGGGCCACCCGGCACCCGAGGCGGGCTGCGGCCACGGCGGCGCTCGTGCCCGCGATGCCGCCGCCCACGACGACCACGTCGAACTCGCCGGCCGACGGCGGCGTCTCGGGCAGGCCCAGCAGGCGGCGGCGCCAGGCGTCCATGGCGGGGCCGGGCTCGGCGGGCGGCCGGGCGCCGGCGTCGGTCGTGAAGTAGAGGGCGTCGCACCGGCCCTCGAAGCCGGTCATATCCACGAGTTCCACGGTGACCCGCGGCTTCGCGACCGCCACCGTGCCGCCGTCCTGCCAGTGCCACGCCGGTTCGGCGGTGCCGAAGACGGCGTCGGCGGGCTTGCCGTCCACCACCACGGTGAACCGGCCGGGGGCATAGTCCGGCTCGGGCACCCAGTCCTTCGTGCGGACCCACAGGTGGTACGTGCCGGCCTTCGGGAACGTCACGTCGGTGCGGGCCGCCTCGACCGGGCGGCCCTGGCCGTGGGCCAGCAGGTACGGCGAGCCCATGACGTCCATGAACTGCTGGTCGATGACCCAGCCGCCGGGATGGTCGAAGCCCTCGGCCTCGACCAGGACCTCCTCGGCGGCAGAAGCGGCGCCGGCCGCCAGGACCAGGGCAATGACAGCGACGCCTGCGAACAACCTCGCGGAACGCATCGTGGAACCTCCCCTGTCAGTCGCGTGCCGGGGCATTATACGGTTGATGCGGGTCGGACTCCACCATCCGGCCGCCTGCCGCGGCCCGAAATGCGCGGCTCCCTTGATATTCCTCACCAACCATCCTAGACTGGACGTACTGGAGACGGGGTCAGAACCACTCGTGACAATATCCGGGAACGAAGGAGCTACGGATGAGCAAGAGCGTTCAGGCGCTGATCGATCAGTTCAAGAGCCGGCAGAAGGAAATCCGCGACGGCATGCCGGAACTGATGAAGCATTTTGCGGGCACGATGCAGGTAGCCTTCGGCGACGGCGTGCTCGACGCCAAGACCAAGGAACTGGCCACGCTGGCCATTTCCATCGCCGTCCGCTGCGACTACTGCATCGCCCTGCACGTGGGCAACTGCCTGAAGGCGGGCGCCACCCGTGAAGAGATCATGGAGATCTGCGGCGTGGCGATCGCCATGGGCGGCGGGCCGTCGTACACCTACACCGCGTTCGTCCTGGACTGCCTGGATACCGTCGAGCAGGAGGGCTGAACGCCGCCGCGGCCGTGGTTTGCCCCACCCCGGTCACGCCAAGAGAAGCGTGACCGTGCCACCCGGGAGAATTTCGCGGGTATCGGCTAAAGTCTTCCGCGCGCCTGGACGATAACGAGGCCAGGTGGGGAGGGTATCCCCGCAGCCGGTCCGCGAGCCGGTCCCCCAAGTCCATCTTCACAGGATTTTGCGGAACCCTCAGGCGTTTTGTGGATTCCAGTGCGCAGAGAGCAGGAAGTGGATACCGCTGCCCTGCGGGCCGGTGTGCCCGGCCAGCCGTACTGCCAACGCCCGTTCCCATCGGCCCCTTGGGCGTAGGGGAGCGAGAAGACGTCTCGCGATCCATGCGGTTACACAGAGGGAGGACTGTTCCATGAAAGCGCACCGGATGGTCCTGGCGGCCATGCTGATGGCCGGGGCGCTGCTGACGCCCGTTCGTCTTCGGGCGGCCCAGATTCTGACCAAGTCGAAGCAGAAATTCACCGGGCAGATCGTCGAAGAGACCCCGGAGAACATCACCATTGCCACAGCCAGCGGCAAGGTGACCATTCCGCTCACGGAAGTCCGGATGGTCATCCGCGACACGGTCGCCAAGAAACCCAAGATCGTCCCCAAGAAGATCGAGCCCGCCAAGGCCCAGGAGGCGTTCGAAGGCGCCAAGACCGCCATCACGCAACAGGAGTGGGCCAAGGCCGGCGGCCTTCTGGCGGGGCTTCTGCAACTGCCCGCCACGGTATTTCCGCAGGAGAAACGCCTGGCCGCCACGGCCGCCCTGGTGACCTGCCATCTTCAGATCAAGGACGCCAAAGGCGCCGCCGCGGTCTTCCGCCAGCGGGCCGGCCTAGTCTTATCCGAAAGCGACAAGAAACGGCTGCTCGCCACCGCCGACGCCCTCGACGAGGCCGAGACCCCCACCGGCCTGGACGTCACCTGGCAGTTCGTCCAGACGTACGACGACGCCATCGCCGCCGGCATGAAATGGAAGACCGAGGGCCTCCTGGAAGACGCCAGAAAAATCGGCGAAGAGGCCACCAACCTCAACACCTGGACGTGGATGCAGCGGGCCGCCGACGCCGCCCTGGCCAAACTTGCCGAGGGCGACCTGTACACGCCGGGCTTCAGCGGCCAGCACCGCGAAGAGGCCCTCAGTTACCTTGCGGATAACGCCATCAAGGGCGCCGAGACGGCCGTCGAAACCTGCACCACCGAACGCAAACTCACCATCACGCCGTACTACCTGACCAGCGCCGCGAGCGTCAACAGCGGCCGCGTCTACAACGAGTACGCGGCGCGGTACCTGGCCCGCCGCCAGGCCGCCGAAGACGCCCTCGACAACATCGAACGCCTCGCCAAGGACTACAACGTCCCCGAGATCTACGGCAAACGCAAAGAGAAGATCGACGGCCTCAAGAAAAGCCTGGAGGAACTGCGGTACCACCTGATGGTGCCCGGCATGCCCCGGCAACTGCTGATTGCGCCGCGGCGGATCGGGTCGCAATTCTAGCCGTCCAATGCGGCGGTATCCCGCGCGGGGACCTTCGCAGGCCGCCTCGCTCGCCCGAGCCGTTTCCGCAGAATCCGGGGCTTTCTGCGCACCTCCCGCAAAAGTGCAGGCCATCGCAGGCCTGGTGTCGTACAATGAAGCGGAAGGGGGGCTCTGGGAGCGTTATGTACGGTACCGTCACATTGCTGTTTGCGCGTCGTAGGGCCGTCGAGGCCGTTGCCGCCGCCGTCGCGGTGGCGCTGCTGGCCGGGCCGCTGGCGGCCGCACGCGTCATCACCAAGGAAGGCGCCGTTTTCGAGGGCATCCTCCTCGACAAGAACAGCGAACGCGTCGTCGTCCGAACCAGCGGCGGCGGCCAGATTACGATCCCGGCCGACAAGGTCCATTCCATCGAGGGCGAAAAGGAAGACCCGCCTCCCGAGGACCTGCCCCGCATCGTCCCCGCCGATATCCAACCCCGCATGGCCGACGACGCCTTCAAAGAGGCCAAGGACAGCCTCCGGGCCGGCAAGTGGGAACGCGCCGGCGCCCTGCTGGCCGGCCTCCTGGCCCTGGACCCGCCTCGCCTCGACAAACAGGAACTCGCCGAGGCCGCCGAAGGCCTCGTCACCTGCTACCTCCAGGTCGAGGACCCGGTCGGTGTCGGCAAGGCGCTGCTGAAGCGCACGCAGTTCGCCCGGACCGACGTGGAACGCAAACGCTACATCACCGCCGCCGAAGGCCTCCGCGCCATGCGCGACATGCGCCTCGACGGCCGGAAACCCCAATCCTGCCGGGAACTCGTCGACGTGTCCGTCAAGTGGAAAGGCGAGCAACTCATCGACGAGGCCCGCCAGTTGGCGAAGAACGCCTCCCTCCTGTCGGTCCGCGGCCGGCTCGAACGCACCGCCCAGCAGTGCAAGGACAAACTCCAGGAAGCCGACCAGTACATCCCCGGCTCCAGCAACCGGCACCGCGACGCGTTCCTCCGCATGCTCCCCGCCAAGGTCATGCAGGCGGCCGACCAGACCATCAATGCCTGCACCAGGGAACGCAATTGGCTCCAGGGAAACCGTTGGCGCAGTTGGGCCGACAAGGACACCGTCAAGGCCTGGGCCGACCGGATCATGGCCTACCTCTCGGCCCGCGAACAGGCCGACGACGCCCTCCGCAATCTCCTCAATGCGCCGTCCCTCAAAAGCCTGTACGATGCCGACCACGCCAAGAAACTTCTCAAGCAACTCGACGATCTCAAGTACTATCCCGGCGGCACCCTGCTCATCCTGCCCCGCAAAACGGGCCAGCCGAGCAGGCGCAGATGACGCCTGGCGGGATTCCGCTTCGCACGATGGGCCGACGTATCAGGGCTCCGATTTCGTTCGGAACTTCTGCCCCGGCAGCGGGTCTCAAGAGAGGGGAGTTCGCCGGCCTCTTGCATCCCCCCGCCGCATCCGGTATAGAGGCATGCGGATGCCCATGCTGGCCGCCGAGCCGCGGCGCCGGCTCGTGACATGAGCCAAGTCCACCCGGAGGGCGACGTGATGCGTGCCGATGTGCTGCCGTGTCTCTCCCGCGCCGGCGGGCCGCCGGCCCGATGGCGCGTCCTGGCGTGCCCGGCCGTCGCCTGCGTCCTGGCCCTCGCGCTGGCCGCCCCCCTTTACGCCGATACCGTGACCACCAAGTCCGGCGAGACGTTCAAGGGCACTATCGTCGAGGAAACCGACGAGCACGTCGTCCTGGAGAGCATCGCCGGCAAGGTGACCATCCCCCGCGCCACCATCGAGACCATCGAGAAGGCCGGAGGAACCCCGCCGACCACCGAAACGGGCAAACCCAAAGACGCCCCCCCGCAGATCGTCCCGGCCAAGGTGGACCCCGAGAAGGCCCAGGAGGCCCTGCAGGAGGCCAAGGCCGCCCTTGTCGCCGGCGACTGGGTCAAGGCCGCCGAACTTCTCGAAGGCCTGCTCCGCCTGGACAATCGTGCCTTCGGCGCCAAGGACCGCGAAGGCGCCACCGGGGCCCTCATCACCTGCTACCTCCAGATCAAGGACGCCCGCGGCGCCGCCCGGGCCATCGGCCGGCGCGCCGCCCTGGCCGACGACGCCAACAACAAGAAACGCCTGCTCGCCGCCGCCGAGGCACTCAACGAACTCAACACCGTCACGATCGGCGACAAGACCCTGACGCGCTTCGGCGAAGTCATCGAGGCCACCATGCCCTGGAAGGCCGAGCAGTGCCGCAAGCAGGCCATGGAAACCGTCCAGAAAGCCACCGACCTCAACCGCCAGGACGCCATGAAGAAGGCCGCCGACCTCGGCCTCAAGCAACTGGCCGAGGCCAACATCTACGTACCCGGCTTCAGCGACACGCATCGGACCGAGGTGCTCGAAGCGCTGGTCAAGAACATCCTCGACGCCGCCCAGGCCGCCTGCGACCACTGCGAGAAGGTCCGCCCGGAACTGACCAAGCACCGGCTCTCGAGCATCGTCAACAAAGCCGCCGCCGTCCAGTGGAACAACGTGGCCCGGAGCTACCTCGGCAACCGCCGGGCCGCCGAGGACGGACTCAAAAATGTCAAACCCTTCGCCACCCACTACGACGTGCCCGACCTGTACACGTCGCAGGAGGAGACGATCAAGAAGATGCTGGCCGAA
>Ga0180434_10005095_pt1 | contig 15661 bp, 15 predicted proteins | sample SS_ome_7_FD_132453 | JGI IMG/M metagenome (GOLD analysis project Ga0180434, IMG submission 132453) | Hypersaline lake sediment archaeal communities from the Salton Sea, California, USA - SS_1_D_2 metaG | ecosystem: Environmental > Aquatic > Non-marine Saline and Alkaline > Hypersaline >...
CTGCAAGCACCCCCGAGAGCCCAGTTACACTAATCTCGTCTGCCCCGCTGTTCTGGTGGGAAGCTGCATGGGCCTGGGGAGGATTGTCTGCGGTAACATCTGCCCCAGTAGCAACTCCATCCAGCTTATTGGCTTGATCTGCGGTCATCAAACCCTTCTGCCCGGGAGAGCCTGCCTCTGCGCTCTGGATATCGTCGGAGCCGTCCGTATGCCGGGCTGCGTGGGCATCTGCCGCTGCCTGGGATGCAGTGATTAGGTCCTCCACGGCCTGGTACCCGGGAAAGCTCTCAATGTGGAGTGAGGACAGCCATGCCCGGACAGTGCTAAGGGTCACGTCATTCTCAGACTCAACATCCAGCCACTCGTGACCATCTAGCAGATCAGCATTGAGGTTGTCTACTAACGTAGTGGAATCTACTATGAAAGGCGCGGTACCCTCAGTAGCGTCCGCATAGAACTGCTCTGCACGAACTTCTATGGACCCAAGGTCAAGGTCCCCGGAGGGGGCCAGTGCAATTTGAACATCGTGATTTGAAATTGCGACCTCGATAGCCACGTCTCCCAGCAGAGTGATATCACCAAGGACATAGCTGCCGTCGGCATCAAAGAGCGCATGTACCCCCTGATGCTGGTGGTCAATCGGGGCAGGGTCTAGGCTATGGCCTCGCCAAGCCTCGTCGGCTATGTCCCTGGGCCTCATTATGGCGTCCCCGCCTCAACGTCAAAAGCTACTAGACGTATCTCAAAAGGCTGTGCTGGTCTATCACTAGAGATCGCCCACTTATGGTAAGTGGCCCTGACGCCACCCAACTTGAGGCGCTCACGACCTGCCTCATTAGTTAGGTCTACCGTTAGGTATCGGTCTGTGTACCCTGTCTCTCCCTCTCTGTCAGAGTGGTCAGAAAGGGGTAAAGCCTCCGTGTTGAAGTCGGTGTAGTGCTGGTATCGTAGCGATGAGGGCTCATCCTCGGGAGCAAACACTAGATGTGTATACATAGCTCGCTTGATAGCATTGACTACTCCGAAGTCTATCCATCCTGACTCGTAGCGGGCATCAATTCCGCCAACCCAATACTGGTCTCCCTCTTCTGGGACCCAGTCTAAGGCATCTACGTAGAGGTCATGGAGACCGTTGGAGGCTATCCGACAAGTCTGGGTAACTCCATCAGACTCCCTCTGGACAGTTACATAGCAACCATCGAGGCCCAGGACTTCCGGGCTACCGTCCGTGACTATGAAGAGTGCCGCATTATCAGTTATGGTAGCTGGGCTTCCGTCGGAGGCGCTGGAGATAGTCCCAGAGACTGTACCTGTGACGGCTGGAGTACCAACGCCATCGGTATGCCCTACCCCAAGCTGCCACACATATCCGTTTGTATCCCCAAACAAGACAATTTCATCACCAGAGTCGTCTCTGCCCATGACCATGGACCGAATCTCGTGATTGAACTCCCAGAAGTACAGTGCCTTGTTTGCATAGTCATAGATGGCTGCCTGAGAGCAGCCCAGGGTATCTGAGTCTTGCGGAATTGTTACGATGTACAGATTCTCGGCAGACCAGTCTACTGCACAGGACCGCTCAATTAGTCCCTTGTCATCATCCCTTGGTAGACTAGAAAAGATACTCTGATTTGCAAGGGAGAGAGGGTTATAGCGGGGCTTCCCTCCGGTATACTCCACTATACCCTCGTTTCCAAGCCACCGGGCAATTCCATCCGTGCACTCTACAGCTGTCCAATGAGATAAGCAGCCCATCCCCTTGGAAATACACTGTATGTGCCCGTAGGGCTCCTGGGGGTACAGGTCCCATTCCCAAAGATAGACCTTCCTACGCTTGAAGACTAGACAAGCCCCGTTATACTCACACCCTCCAGTGACTCTATCCCCGTCTCCATGCTCAATGTATCGACGACTAGAGGCAGGAACCCTGTTTGGGTAGCGAGGCTCGGAAGCATCTGCTGCATTGGAGTTACCACAGAGAGTATAAGCCTTCCCGGAGCCAGTTGAGCCTGCGTAGGCAGTGCCAAGGATGATAGTGGGCGGCGAAGCTGCTAGGTCAACATCGTCTATTGCGTAGGCCCGCTTATCGGCTGTGAAAACAATCTCCTTACCGACTAGTCCAAGGCCTAGGACGATATCAGCATCTCCAAGAGTCACCTCAAGGGACCCGTTGGTGGCGGAAGCATCCGTACCCTCTTGGACCCTGTCTCCCAGCAGAATGAGTCGGTCTCTTACGTGAACGAGATATGGGCGATTCTCGGGGAATCCTGTGGCCGTGACAAGACCCTCATTAGCAAAGTCCAGGTCCTCGTCAGCTATAGAGTCAACTAGGCTGGCTGGAGATGCTATGGCCACCTCTCCAACTCTTGCCATGACTGGCCACGCCCCTCCAGCCACTGTGCGGTAGACTCTCCAGTGGGTAGTGTGGGAGTTCCGGGCCGCAGGGAACCCACTAATAGTGACCTGGCCACTATTAGCGGTCACTTCTATATCAGTCTCGTTAGCCGGAGACTCGTCGTCTGTAGTCTGAGAATACTCCGTGTACCGATAGACGTAGTCTCCTGAGAGGGCATCAGGAGACCCCGGGGTGTCAGCGGCGGAAGCGCCATCATCGGGCCTAAACATGCTGCCTGGATAGACACCCCTGGCTATTGGATGGTACTGGTAGATGCTCTCTAAACCATTGGCGAGCATCAGACGCTTATTCACTACAGCCTGTGAGAACAGAGAGTTAGGGTAGTCTAGTGCCTGAAGGACACTCATTACTCTGTAGTCCTAACATAGTGTATTTGGCTGGCCGTAGTATTAGCATTAGCTTTCAAGCGGACTGTAATAGGCTGAGGATTTAGCCCCCAGTAGTCAGCCAGGGCAATGGCCGTATCGTCTGGCGCGTAGAACTCCGGTGATACGGCGACCATGTGGTAGTTGACCTGGTTTGGGCTGAAGGTTAGCTGTATTAGGCACTCAATCTCCGTTACACCTGGCAGATCATTGCCAGACTTGGCCCCCAGGAAAACCCGATGATGTGGAGAACCCCCGTAGTCATAGAAACTTGCTCCAAGTGAGATAGCGGCTACGGGATATCCTACCCTAGAGGACTCAAGCTCAATGCTCACTTGCCCCCCACCTGACACGCTAGAGAGGGCAAGCCTGGCGGCTACCTCAATAGACCAGCTAATCGCCTCGTCATAGGGAGCCGACGGGAGTGTGGTGTACCACTCTGCTATTCCCTCAGAAATGCCAGCATCAGCGTACAGGTCTCCCCCGCCCACGACCATCCGATTAGCGTCCTCTATATTCCAGTAGCCAGACACCGAGTCGAACTCGTCGTTGGGGTACAGGGGTAGCTCGGGCTCTGCTGGCTCAACGGGGTCAAGCGGGTCCGAAGGAACTGGCGCTAGAATGATCCCGCCGTTACCGCCTGCAGCGCCCCCCCACGGTGTAGGCCCAGCCGGGTCCCAGTCACCAGTCTCTCCAGAGAATAGCAGCAGCCCCTCTCGGATATATCCACATACCCCAGAGGGGAGAGCTAGCAGGCTAACTGGGCCTCTATACTGAGACTGAAGCTGGCGAGCAAACCCCGGCCTCTTGCTTACTACCCCTATCTTAGGGGAGTAGACGTTCCTAGCCACTGCTACCGGGACCTGGGTAGGGTCGTATTCAGAGGGGCTCTTCAGGGGTGCCCGTACCTCAACAAGGCTAGACATCGCAGATCGACCCCCCAATGACCAAGGTCACATCGTCTACGGAAGCCAGGGCAGACACGGCTCCCGTGTACTGGATGTGAGCATGGCGTGTAAACCCTGGGCGCTTAGCAAGAGACCCAGAGACTGGGGAGTAGACATTTCTCGCTACAGCGGCAAAACCCAGAGGGACATCGAGGGGATTGACATCTACGATAGCTCCACCGAAGGAGTCTACTCTGACTTCTGGAGACAGACTCACGGTTACCTCCCTAGCTGGTCAATCCTCGTCACTGGGAGGAGGTCTGCCGCCCGGGACCGATTACGCTCTAGCTCAGACATAACTCTGTCGAATTCCATGTTGCGGACAGTGTTATCCCTGTGCATAGACTGGACAATTCGAGCAAACAGAGCCCGATTCTCCTGGGCTACGGCTCGATCTGTGTCATGCATGAAAGCTCTGTCCAACGCTCCCAGGACTAGGGCCTCCGACCACTCCTCAGGGAGCAAGGGCATCCTGTCCAAGGTGGGTCTAGGAGGTTTTACATACGTCATGGCATAGAAGGTAATCTCAGAGTCGGGCACAGGCCACAGTGCGTACTTTAGCCCTCCGTTTGATCCCCTGCCATAAGGGACGAACTGCCTCGGCGTCCCCGTCGTGGTGGCTGCTCCCGGCTCAACCTCAAAGAACCTATCGGCCGATACAGTTCCCATGGACATGTACCCACCCGGGTAGTAAACCAGTCGTACCCGTCTTACATACGGTGGCATCTCATACCACATCTGCCCGGCGGTGGTCCGTCTAGTCACGAGATACTGGGCCCACCACCAGATCGGAGACATGGCCCATATCTCCTGTTCGGCGGCTCCAAGCATGTCCAGAAGTTGGCTCTGGCTAAACTGGCTATTACCCGAGCGGTCCAAACGAACTCTAGCCTGCTCCACAAGCTCCGAGTAGGTGTAGCCGTAGGGGTCAGGTATTACTAGCTCTGGGAACTCTACAACCGACACTAGCGCAGCCGCCTCAAACCCAGAGACCACTACATCGGAGTCTGTCTGTGCAGAGCCCTCATAGACCTGGAAGCCAAAGTAGCCAGCCTCTTTCCAAATCGGAGAAACTTTGTCAGTGTAGGACACATCCGCTACGTCCATGTCGTCCAGGTATGCGTACAGAGTAACGTAACTCTCGCAGTCCCTGACATCCAGCTTAAGATTGTGTATAGCCGTGTCAGGGGAGGATGGGACCACAGTCGCAGAAGTCACGACTGTAATTGTCCCGCTGTCATTCTTAGTCAGGGCCAGAGTCCACGTACCATCCGCATTGCTAGTCAACCGGACGCCATACCAGCGGTTAGTCTGGTAAGGGGACCCTTCTGTGTCCTCCTGTGCTCTTGCGAACAACTCGATATAGGGAGCCCCATCACAAGCCTCTATCGCAACCTCTGCCTTGACTGAGCAACTCGGCTCCGACAGTTCGTCCACAGAGACAGCCCGCGCGGTGACGGCGAAGGAGCCACCAGCTACTTGCCTGGCAGACTGGTCAACGATTTGCAGGCTGCCTGCCTCCACCCTCCAGGAGTCCCCAAGGTCTGCGCCATTGCCTCGGTCGAAGCGATCTCTGAACTGGACAACTATTGCCATGCGTCCCCCTAGAACGCGCTCTTGGGAGCCACGTTATAGTCATTCTCCTTGATGAAACGCTTAAGCTCAGAGTGGTCGTTAAGACGACCGTCATCTGGCCGACCCTGACTAGACTCAGCTTGTACTTTCCAGAAGTGCTCTGATGGGATACTGCCGATATGTCTCATTCGCCTACCTTTGGTTAGGCCTCCAGTCTTACGAATTGCTTTAACGTGTTCCGCGTAATGCTTTTCTCTGACATCCCCTGGTATACCTCTCCCCTCGTCATCGTAGGACTCGTTATAGAGTACTTCCAGGGGAGGCCTAGCTGTGGGAGATCGCCTACGACTCTCCCCGAGACAGACAAGTTTCCCGTCGATGAGCTTATACTTGATGCAGGGGACCATGGCACCTCCTGTGTGAGGGGAGAGCCCGAAGGCCCTCCCCCCACAGGTCTTAGCTACGCGACCGAGCCATAGACGTTGCTCAGGTTAGTGATGTACCCACCGCTAGCGGGGGCACGACACTCTAGCGTGAGCTCGCCCTCGATCATTGCCTTGTCCGAGTTGCCAACCTTGGCCAAGGGGGTGAAGACAACTGGCCTCAGGAAAGCAAACTGCCACTTGTCCCTCTGGAGCGTCAGGACATGACGCTTGTTGAGGTACCTGTGGAGCATCACAACCTGCATCCCGAAGTCACTGTCGTACACGTCGATGGTGTTCACCAGTCGCCTAGCATCTAGCGCGATGGTCCTACGTCTGATCCCGTCACCGAAGCCACTTATCTCCCGCTTCTGAACGGAGTTCACGTAGGTGTGATCCGGCTCCCCACCCTTGTCCCACACACTGGCGAGGTGATCGTTGTAGATCGCCTCAGTGAGACGGGTGTATGGCGAGCCAGAGGGGTCTGTGATCGTCCCCTCATAAGCAGAGGTCAGGCTCGTACCACACGGGTCATCGCCATTCATCTGCATCACGCCGCACATCTTCCGTGCCGTGATCGGCGAGCCCTGGGCGTTACCCACGACGGCCTGGTCGGCCTTCTCAGAGTGGATGCCCGCGAACTCGATGAACCGCGACAACTCCTTAGCCTTCTTGTCAAGGTGGTAGGCGAAGTCGTCAACTCGACCCGCCGCGTTAACCTTGCGCTGCGTCTCGGACACATCCAGGGTGACTCGGAGGATGTGGGTGTTGTTGTACAGCCTCTTGGGGTTAGTCGGCAGCGCAAACGTGGCGTCATACGACTCCGGCGTAGCCTGCACGTCCGAGTTCCCGTTAGCGGGGTCCCCAAAGCTGGTCAGGACGTCTAGAAGCCAGTCGTGGCTGATCGCCTTAGCGGCCGACTTCCCAAAGGACGACAGAAACGGCGTCTCTGCCGGGGAGATGTTCGTTATGATGTCCAGGAGGTCCTCCCGGTTACCCCCTGCCGCACCGACAGCCCAAGAGCTAACGGTGTTGGCGTTTGCCATGAAAGCCATTTTGCTTCCTGCCTTTCGTTAGGTGGCGAGAAGCTCCCTAGCTCTGGCAGCCAGGACCTCTCTCATCTTAGCCCTGGCATCTGCGGCCTTACCCTCATTCCAGAGGGCTGCAGCCTCGGAGTTCAGTCTCACCGAGTCGAGAGCATTCTCAGTCGGTTCCTGCCGGGACTGGTGACCTTCGGCTCCCCCAGTATTTGAGGGGCCACCCTCTGCTCTCGGAGCCGGAGGGCTGGAAACGCCATCTTGGCTCGCCCGCAACTCACTCTCTGGGACTATGAGTCTCATAGCCTCTGCTGAGGAGAGTCCAGGCACATCAGCCATCTTCTTAGTAACAGCGTCCCAGTACTTGTCTACTAGTCCAGGCGCATACCCTTTCTCAGAGGAGAAAAGGGCCTCAAGACCCCTCCTGCGCTCGGCCCTCTGCAACTCAGCAACACGATTCTGTAGGGAAGCTAGCATAGAATCATGGGGAGCCATCTCCTCTGGAGCAGGCTCACCGTCCTGGGAGGAAGTGGGCTTGACCAACTCAGCCTCTAGAGCCTCAAGCCGTCTGACAAGGGCGTCTCTCTCAGACTTTGCATCCGAGATTGCCTTGTCCTTGATGCTCATAAGCCGGTCAAACTCTTCCTTAGGGACTACTGTAGCAGGCTGAGGGGCGGGTGCCTCCGGGGCCCTAGCTGCAGGGTCTTCCGGGCCACTGTCTCCAGGAGCGGGCTCCGGGGGACTCTGGATGCCGAGACCCTTCCTAACGGCATCAGCGGCTGCAGCAATCTCGCTACTTGGACTGGTGGGGTCCATACTACACCTCCGGGTGACAGGTCCGGTTATGTCGGGAGGCCGCCATTGGCCTCCAGAGAGTTCAGTTCAGCCTCAAGCTGGCTAACGCGTTCTGCCGAGAGCTTGGGACCACTTAGCATTGACCTTACTTCCGTCAAGGCTCCAGTGCAGCGCAGTACGACCTCGGTAGAGGAGGCTGGATCAATGATTCTGCGAATAAGAGCCTCCTCCCGGACTCGCAAGGACTCCTCAAGCTCCTTCCACCCAGAGCTAGTGTGGAGGGAGCTAAGACGCCTGAAGAACTCCAGGCGCGTCAAGATGTCCACCTTGCGAGCTTCTTTCTGGGACTTTGCTAGGGTCTCTCTTTCAATCAGGTCAGGGAAATCAACCATGCTACCCTCCTACCCCCATGTCACTAGCCCGCATGGCCGCGCCGGAGCGCGCCACACCACTGAGTGACTGAGGCCCCGGGGCTTGCCGCCCCCCTCCTGGTCCACCCCCAGCAGCCATCCCTGCACCCTGTGCCATCATTTGGTCAGGCTGGACAGGCATAGCAGCCTGGGACTTTTGCTCAAGCTGGAGAATGTGGTTTTGTATGTGCGCAGCCAACTGTCTCTGAGTCAGTTCTTCCTGCCTCTCGTACAGTTGCGTATCCATGAAGCCTTGGTGGACCTGGAGGTGTATCAGGTCCTTATCTGCAGGCTTGACCAGAACTTGGTCCGCGTGCCCAGAGATTATCGCCAAGTTCTCCTCTCCTGGGGTCACCTGGTCCTCCGGTCTCTGCGAGTCTGGGAAGATGCGGTCAACATGCTTGTACCCAAAGGTCTGGGTAAAGCCTAACTTCATCAACTCCTTGACATCCACAAGTCCAGGGTTAGCTACAATCAGGTCCCCCATAGACCCGAGATAGCGGGTCATCTGGGCTGCGTGCAGCCCCACTAGGCTGATCTCCGGGAGAGTCAGGATGTCTATCCTAACTTGCCCAGCAATCTGCTCTGGAGATACCTTCTTGATCCCGGCACGGATACCGTCCAGGCCGAGGATCGAAATCTCCTTAGCCTTGGAGATGTACTCCTGGTCCAGGGCATGGAACATTTCCAGCATTGGGGACAGCGCGAACACGCCAATATTGTAGGCCGTCTCCTCTATGCGGGTATTAGCCTCCTGGGCCATGGTAGCCACCTCGGTAGCCGTAACGGCACCACCGGAGCCCCCAGATCGCTGGCCCTGGTAGAGACTTGGCATCCCGGTGACCTCTTGGATATCTCTTTTGATGGCCTGCTCCGTACTCTCGGCAGCCCTGTCCATGGAGGGCTGGTAGATAGGCTCTATGGACCCCCTCTCTCCCCGGAAAATCTGCCCAGACCTGGCAGTTAGCTCGTTGCCAGAGTAAGCGAAGTCGTAGGAGGCCCGGAACATCGGAGACAGGTTAAGATGTGCGGCCTCTAGACGCAGGTTTCTCGTGTCATCTAGTTCCATGCACAACCGTACTATAACCTCAACTAGCCCCTTCGAGTAGAAGCGGTTAGACGACCTGTTGCCATGCCCACTAACGTAGGGGCGAATCCCATGCCACATGGGGTTCCGACGAACCTGGAGAACAGTGTGGTCCTCGGCTACCGTTATCACACACTCCACAAAGTTACCGTCGTCGTGGAGGTCAAACCAGCCCCAGTACTCCAGAAGTCGGTACTCGCCAGGCCGGGCATTCGTCGGACTCTCAGTGCCACCAGAAGCATCGTGCCTCCGGTCACCATAGCTCTGTGCATAGAGCCCGCCTGCTCCTGCGCTTTGCCCCCGAGCCTCCTCTGCCTCCTCTGCCTTACGCTGCTCCGTTGCTAGCAGCTTGTCCACATTCTTGTACAGGCCGACCATCTCCATCTGCCTGAGATGCTCAATGGTCCTTACGAAAGCCTCGGCATTGCCCGGCGACTCCTGGAGATCAAATCGGAGAGCGTCCGTGTAGAAGTCATAGATATCACGAATATCGAACGTAGGATGGTCCTCGACCACTACGCTTGGTACCCCCCGCCGCATTGTAGGGGTCTTGCTGGTTATGACAGGGCCATTTGTGGTGACCTTAGGCGCTCCTGCCTGATTATAGACTATGCTCTTTGCTCTATACTTCCAGTACACCTTCCCCGGGCAGTCACCGTAGATTAAGACATCCCGTATGAAGGCCGATATCTTCTGCTCAAAGTGGTCTTCATACAAATCGCTGTGCAGAACCTCCTGGATACTACGAAGGTTCTGGACAGAGCTTTCGGTGGAAGCTGTGGGCCTGAACCACTCGGCAGAACCAGTCAGGCCTCGTCTAATGCGGGGGACAGCGGCTTCAACGGCCTTATAGGGCTCAGGTACGTGAACACTCTCCGCACTGGAGGTATACTTAGACAGCGGCGTTCCGTCCCACAGTTTATAACACAGAAGCCACTTGTTCTCCAGTCTTGTGCGCTGATTTCTCATCCGTTCTACATCTGAGACCACGTGGCGTAGGGCCCTAGCAGCTACATCTTGGTCATCAGCGTAGTTAGTACCCGAGACAAAACGGTCCCTGTTGGTGGAGACCTCTTCTGCCACGATCTTGTCTTGGATATCTTTAGACACCGGAGAGAGCCTCCTTGAATGGCTGGCGGGGCATCACAGAGTCCATAGGTCCTCGGACTGGCGAAGCGTTTACCACTTGTATCCCCTCACTTTCACATCTTACCACAAAACACCCCAGGTTGTCAAGCACTTTTTCTAAGGAATTTTGGGTTAACTTGCAACCTTCCCTTTTCCCATCCCCAAAGAAGTGGGAGTCTTTGCGGCTATACCCAGACAAATCTACCCCTAGGAGCACAATCTTGGCGGCCCCCATACGCCGAGCAAGCTGTACAGCATAGACAGAAGTATTTGAAGAAAGTTCCATGTCGCCTGTCAGTGTCCACCCACTTGAGGTTCTAAGACCAAATGTGAAAGGGGTTACGTCGAGGTTCCGAAGTGCCCCCTCAATAGCCCGGAAGGCGACCACCTTCCCCGCGAAGGCTGAAATCCGCTGAGCCTCTGCCTCCACTACTGTCCGGTCTACCAGCAGCAGATACTTTGGGAATTGCCCACTCACTGCTAGGGGGTGGCGCAGTACCCGGTTCACCCCAATCGTATTTCTGCCCAGGAGGGGCCTTAGGTCCTGAAGTCCCAAGCTGTAGGAATTGCCTAACACGAACAGGGTCTCTCTTTGATGTGATCCGTTTAACGTATCGCTCGAAGAACTCATAGTAGTCCATCCTCTCGAAGCTCTGGAACTCCCCCTCTATAGGAGACAGATTATACACCTTCCGGTCAGGGTCATGCTCTTTCAGCCATTTTGCGGCCTCGTTGAAGTAGGACATAGTGTAGGCTGTATTGAATGGAAACGCCCCTTCCGCCCGACCGCGCCCGAAGAAGTGGGACTTGTCCTCGGACTGCCATGCCATATCTACACCTATGAAGCCTATGGGATTGCAGCCCATAAGATACGCCCACTGTAGCATAACATAGGCTATGTTAGCACCTGTCACAAGCGGGGCAGTTGCGTCACCTGCTAGCAGAGGGTAGCTTATCCTAGTCTTCACCGCTTGAGCACATCCATTCCCGGGGTGGCGAGAAGTGACTACTCCAAACCGAACCCAAGGGAAGTCTGGGATAGGCTGGGCAGTAGTGCGGCGGCACACAACGGAGGAGTCAAAGATACTGTCAGGCAGCAGAGGGACTGAAGCGCTTGCTCGGATATGGCCCATCTCCTGAATGTAGGGAGCCCGGTCACAGACAGTGAAGAATGTGGGGTGGTACAGCCGGAGCAGCCGATTACAGCCTATGGTTATAACACTCCCCAGACGAGACAAGTCCAGGTCATTCAAGGACCATGCATTGCCAATGCAGATAGCTGGCCAGCCTCTGGCATACCCGGTCAAGGCTTGGGGAGATATCCCCCCTACTTGCCTAGGTCCACTGGCTTTACAGCCTTTGCCAGAAGTGGGGCGTAGCACCTCTCCAGGAGAGTCCTTGGGTCCCAGTACTTCTCCATCCACTCCCTCGCGTACCCACCTATCAAGTTTACGGCATAGCGATGCGCTAAGATAGTTTGCAAGGCCTTCCGTAAATGGTCCAGGCTTGTAGTCAAGAACGGGAACTCTCCTGACGGGCACTGCGAGACTGCCTCTAGGCATAGTCTTGTCTCCTTGTCCATTGCATTGACAGCTACCTTGCCCATGGACGCTGCCTCAAGCGAGGCCCGATGATAGCCCCCAGTCACACACTCATCTATCACAATATGAGCATTCCGCTTTCTTTCCATGCACTCCCAGAAGTCCACACCACTGCCAGTATCGACATCTAGATCGAAATCGCAAAGAATCCCTAGGGTCTCTTCCGGCCCCTTGTTATTCCCAAACAGATCACTCTTAGGGGGGTGCTTCCCCGAGTGAGACGGGAAGTAGGCTACCTTAATCCGGTCAAGCGGAACACTCTTGGGCCTGAATCGCTCATCGTAGATGTCCAAGACATTAGGCAGGAGGTCAAACTTCTTGCCCCTCCAAGTTCTTGGCCAGTACTGAGCGACTACACCAAAAGGTATCGGCCAATCTGAGGTAGGCTGTGCCCCTATCAGACTGGGCTGGGAGTGGACCATGCGGACACAGGGGAGCCCCCGCAGGACTTCAACCAAGTGGTATGGCGGGATGTTGTGTATGACCACCACATCCGCCTCCCCAAGGTCCCCGGCGGATGTGGTGGTCAAGGTCTTATAGACCTCCCTGTCCCGATACGCCGTAGGGACCTCACAGCAGGCGGCATCTACCCCTGGCATGTACTTGTTCATCAGGTCGGTCAGGATTCCGGGGACCCCCACAACTGGCGTCCTAGCCACGTGGACTACCCGCATTTCCAGGCCTCCTTATCAACTAGAACCAAGAGAAGTCGGCCAGAGCACAGAATCTTTGCTCCCGATCTCTGGAAATCCTCGGGGTAGAAGCGAGACAGGTGCCTCTCAGCCTCATTACCGTGGAGAGCCCCCCTGTTGGGGTTAGTGTCAAAGTTAGGCGTCTGCACAAGGACGTACTTGGCTGGAATCTTCCCTAACACCTCCCAAGCCTCTTGCTTGGGGAAATGTTCTATTACGTCCCCAAAGTAACACAGGTCATACGTGAAGCTCTCCCGCGCCTTGTCTGCTAGGAAGGACCGGATGTCCGTCAGATACACATTGGAATAAACTGTGTAGTACAGGTCTGTCACATACCTGGGGAAGACTTCGACGGCATCCACCCGAGCTTCCCAGTCCTGGGGTTCCACACGGCCCCACCAATGGTCCATATACTCCCTCAGGAGAACTCCATACTTCCCGAAGCCTGCGCCCAGGTCAAGTGCTGACCTAGGGCGTAACTTTATGATAGTTTTGCAGACCTCAGACATGCAGTCTGGAGCGCTGGTAGGCATTATACTCCTCCATAGAACCGCTTGTAGGTCTCTATCTCAGCCTGCCTAACTCTTTCTAGCTGCCCCGGACCATACTGGCAGTCATCGTAGAGCCCTACGTTCTTGGGCGGAAAGGCCCTCAGCGCCTTCTCGCTAAAGGTGGCCCCCACTCTCCGAAGTAGGGCTACTAAGTCATCAGCTAAGCACTCTTGCCGAAGAACATTTCCGCGACATCCAGAGACAAACCGATAGAAGTATCTACTAAGATGGCCTGGCATACTCGTCAGGTACCTCTCTATGGCCTCCTCGAATGTGGGAGCGTACCATAGTTCCGCCTGAGCATGGTCCCGAGTCCACCTGTGCCCATTCTTCTGCATCTTGAACCGCCAGCAGGACTGCAGCCACGTTTCAGGCTTCCTAACTAGACAGAAGGGTACTCTGCCAGCCTTTAGGCTCTCCGGGACTTCCTGGGAAGTTGCGTGCTGGTGGTAGCCATCAAGCATCTTCCAAGGCAGCCCAGCCGAGGCCAAGGCGAATCTAGCCCAAGTACCGCCACACTTAGGGGTGTGGTAAAGAAGTAGCTTATCTCCACAGTAGAACGGCATTGCTAGTCCTTCCTGAACCACGCTGTCAGGCGGGAAACCTGGACTTGTCGGCAACTATGCTTAGAGAGAAAGTCCTCTACGGCCCCCCTTGCCAGCATCCCAAGGTTTTTGGGGCAGTAGTCATGCACAGCTATGAAACCGCCTCTGGACATTCTAGGCCATACCCACTCTAGCGCCTCTAGGGTAGGCTTATAGATATCCAGGTCTAGATGTGCTAGCGCTATCGGCCCAGGCAAGGGCACCTTCTCTAGCACATCTGGGATGAACCCCTCGAAAATCTCAGTATTCACGAGACCGGCGATACTCACACGACAGTCTATCAGTTCTCGACCACCTTGGTCAAACCGACCTTCTGGGTACAGCTTCCTGCCTACAGCCCCGTCTCGCTCCCCAGGCTTAGACATGCCTCTAAAACTGTCTATTCCATAGCAGCGCTTCCCAAGGGTCTCCGCTATGAAGGCTAGCGGAATCAGAGTCTGTCCTGCCAGGACCCCTAGCTCAATGAAGTCACCAGGTATCTTCTCTGCTCGAATTTTCCTGACGAGGGGCAACAGGGAGTCAAGTGGGTGGGCGGGCTTACCTAGCATTATCCCTCCGGGGAGGGGCAGGGCTGGGCAGAAGAGGAGGGAGAGGGCTGCCCAGCCCAAATCCCCTACTTAACAGGCTCTCGCTCAATGGGGGCATCACGTCCCCCTACCAGTGTACGAAACTCCCTGCTCTGGCTACGCTCCATCGCCTCGACTTCCGCCAGGCAAAGATCAGATGGCTCCCGAGGCCCACAAACATACTGGAGACCGCCAGCCGGGGGGTTAGAGATGGGGTTATACCCGGCCAGGGTCTCTATCTTGGCAGTCTTCTCTTCGGACTCTGAGACTATTGCCTCGATAGCCCTTCGACGAAGTTCCGGGTCCTCAATCCCAGCTGCTGCAACTAGAGCCTCTTTCATCCCCATGAGCCCCTCCTACCTAGCAACTCTCGTTGCTGCCCAACCAAAGAAGTCCCCGCCTATGGGAGCCTTGCTCTCCATTGGCTCTGGGGGCCCCTGGTACCTCCCATTGCTGACCATAAGAGGCTTGAGGTCCTGCCAGACTGGTGTCTGCTGTGGTGCTGGGAACAGCCGGGCACCCTCCTTGCCACGCCTGTAGATGTCGCTCAGTGCGTCAGGGATGTCATCATGGGGGTACCGAGGAAACCTTAGTAGCTGGTCTGCTATCTCTCCAGTAACCTTCCCAGAGCCTGCCTCGTAGGACAATAGAGCCGGGTCTAGTTCAGTACTCCAGTACAGTTTTCCTGCCGCAAACGCTGGCTGAAGGCCCTGCACCCGCATATACTTGCTCTCTCTGGCCCTGCCCGTGATCTCCACTAGGCGCAGACGAATCTGCCGATTCCGTAGCTCTGACTGGATCATCTCAGAGAACACGAAGTTCATAGGTATACGCTCTAAGGAAGCCGCAAGGACACCGTGCTTGACTGTCATGGCGATAAATCGGCTCACAAACTCGTCAGGCTTCCAACGACCTATCTGGACATCTAGCACGTAGGCATTGTCCAGGGAATCCAGCCCAATCACTACTAGCACTGAGTAGTCATTAGTCTCGTTGGTCCCTACAGCCGTATCAGTCAGCAAATACTTGTTCATATTGATATTTTCATAGGCGTAGGGCCGGATCACCTGGAATTGCCCTTGGTGGAACAGAGCCAAGCTCTTAGGTACTGGCTGGTTTCGATACTGACAAGAGAAGATGTAATCCCCCTGCTCCTTTGCCTGCTGCTCTAAGAAGGCCCCGTCTAGGTGCTTGAAGCACGCAGACCCGTCGTCGCGGTAGCAATCCAGGATCAGAGTATCATAGAACGAGGCCTGCCTGTCCTCTAGTATCCACCCATACAGGTCTCCATCGTCGTACCTTGTCCCATTTACCAGTATCAGGCCGTCAGGCTCCAGGATTGACAAAAGAAACTGGTACCACTCCCTGGTTTTCTCAAGCTGCTGCTTAGTCTGGGAGTTCTGGAAGGATACACAGTCATCCACTATAATCAGATCATAGTGCATCCCCGTCTTGGTCTCTGAC
>Ga0180434_10005097_pt1 | contig 15657 bp, 10 predicted proteins | sample SS_ome_7_FD_132453 | JGI IMG/M metagenome (GOLD analysis project Ga0180434, IMG submission 132453) | Hypersaline lake sediment archaeal communities from the Salton Sea, California, USA - SS_1_D_2 metaG | ecosystem: Environmental > Aquatic > Non-marine Saline and Alkaline > Hypersaline >...
AGTACTTCTCAGTTCCACATTTGTCGTTCGGTTTATCACCAAGCGTGGAGTCATAGCAGTCGAGCGACTTATGGGGATGGTGCTGGTGGCCCTGGCTGTCCAGCTGTTCCTCGACGGGCTTTCGGTATACCTGGGTTAGCTTATGAAACCGTATGAGAACCTGACTCGCCTCGGCAGGCTGCGACGGATGAGAAAAGTTGCCGAGGCTGCGCTGTCGCGTTACGGCTTGTCCGGCGCGCGCTTGAGCTTTCTCCAGTATGAAGGCAACTTCGTTTTCCGGGTCGATGCCCCGGGGACCGAGAGACGCTTTGAAAAAAAACGCCGTCAACCTCAGAGGCGGTATTTGCTCCGCATTCACACGTCTCCCTACAAAGCGGGAATTGAGTCTGAGCTCACCTGGCTTGCCGCGCTTCGGCATGAGGGCGGCGTACAGGTACCCGAGCCCGTGCCGACGCTTGAGGGCATGTTGCTTACAAGCCTGTCGGTACAGGGTGATACGCGCGAGTGGCATCTCTCCCTGATGAAGTGGGTCAGCGGCAGGCGGCTACGCAAGGGTCTTTCAGCGGCAAGTGCCCGGGCCTGGGGCGAAGCCCTTGGACGGCTTCACAGATTTGCGGCTACGTGGCGGCCACCGAAGGGGTTCACCCGCATGTACTTAGGCTGGAGCGGCCTGTACAGGCAGGCAGGGGGGCTCTGGTATCCCGCCGAGGAACTCACGGCATTGATGCCGGTTCGATACCGGGAGGCCTTCCACATCGTCACAGACGAGGTACGAGGCGTCATGGATGATCTTGGCGAAGGACCCGACGTATTCGGAATGGTCCACGGAGACATGTATCTCGAGAACGTGCTTTTCAAGTCGGGTGAGGCACGGATAATCGACTTCGACGACTGCGGCTTCGGCTACTGGATGTACGATATCGGGGTGGCACTCTCCGAGTGGCCCTGGACCCCCCGGTGGCAAAGGATCAGGCATGCCCTGCTCGAAGGCTATAATGCGGTTCACCCGCTGCCGGCATCACAGCTCGCCCATCTCGATCTCTTCATGGCCGCACAGTATGCGGTGCTGACCCTCTGGGGCACGGCTTTTATCAAGTCCAATCCGGGGATGCGCAGAGAACATGAAGCATGGAGAAACAGGGGCGCCGAGCACCTGCTTCGCTACCTCGATCTCCACAAGGTAGGATGAGCGACCTCTTTCGTCGCTTGTTGGAAGGGCCCAAATAGAAAAATGGAGTTCCCCACTGCGATGCCGTGCGCGAGGTATCCGTGAAACTCGAGGTTTAGTTTTTCCCAGGAGATCAGCCCACGACCTGGCGGATCACGAACAAAGCAGGGAACTCCATTCGGCTTCTTCTCTATTCAGTTGTCGCTATACAGATGCTGCAAGCGACATGCCAGAAGAGCGACTGCACTAACAAGAAACCGACACAGGCCGCGAGCTCGCCGCGCCTTCTTCTAAGTGTATGCAATGCAAGCGATTAATTCGATGTCCGCAGATGGGATTCTAAAAAGAGATACCGGGCCGGCCCGCTACGACCTCCGGTTAACCATGCGTTGGCCGTTGATTCGGGCCATAGCACCCAGTCAGCTGGGTCAATTCCCTCAACGCGGGGAGGGGAATGCCATACTAGCGTAGAACTCCTCTTTGAAGTCCGGTTTCGAGAAGAGCTCGACATGCTCGGCGGCTGCGGCGATGTCATCGGCCTCCCGGCGCGCCGCTCTGGATGCGAGGAATATCTTGGCCCCTTCGATCGCCGAATTCCCGATTATTCTTATCCTGCCCTTGAATTCACTCGGCACAAGGCCGATCCTCCTGATGTGTGAGGCGCGGAGAGCCGAGCCGAAACCGCCTGCTATGAGAAGCTGGCGGACATCTCCCAGGTCGATACCTGCTGCTCGGGCGAGACTCTTCACGCCGGCACACATCGCCGCCTTCCCCAGCTGCACCTCTCTGATGTCGCCCTGCCTTACTCTTACCACAGGCTTGTGGCTTAACGCGAACTCCCTGCCCCTCTCACCCGCAAACACCCTGGCGGCCAATGATTTTGACTTTATCTCGCCGGGCGTCTTGATACGACCGTTTGGCTCGATCACCTTTACCCGCAAGAGTTCCGCCACCGAGGCAATCAAACCCGAACCACAGAGACCGACCGGCCTTGTCCCACCGATGGTCTTGAGATCAACCTTTTTTGCCGAGACGCGCACGTCCTCCACAGCACCCGTAATCGCCCTGACCCCACTGCTTATTCTCTCGCCCTCGAAGGCGGGCCCGGCCGCGGTCGAACAAACAACCAGGCGGCCTTTGGCCGCAAGAGCAATCTCACCGTTCGTACCCAGGTCGATAGCCATGGTGGGCACCCCTCGCTTGTGGAGCGATTGGGAGATGATGAGCGCTACGAGATCTCCGCCCACAAAACCTCCGAGCGACGGCGGCATAATCAACCGGCATCCCGTATAAAGATCCATACCGCTCCGGGCCGCAAGGGCCTCGACCGAGTTCATCAGCCTGGCTCTGTAGGGAGCCCCGCCAAGATCGGCCGGGGACACCCCGACAAGTATGTGCTGCATCGCCGTATTTCCGACCGCGCTGCATATATAGATGCGCGTGGGGTCAACACCGAGCGTCTTTGAAAGCTCCCGGCTGAGTCCGTTGATGAGATGGACTATTTCCCTCTGGAGCATGTCCATACCACCTGACGTCTTGGCAAAACGGATGCGCGATATTACATCATCTCCATGGATTATCTGGGGGTTGATTGTCGATGCCATTCCCAGCTCTTTGCCGGTGAGAAGGTCAACCAGTGAGCAGACAACCGTATTGGTACCCACGTCAATCGCCATGCCGTAACACTCTGAGGCTGTATCCCCCGCTTCAAAGCCCATGATCCCGTCATGAGCGGCAACGACCGTGGCATTCGTGTGAAAACCTAGTCTCCACTCATGATCCATCCTGAGATCACGGTCCATGAGGTCAGGGTCGGCCATACGCAGTGCGATTTCGTCGATCCCTATGTTGAACTCCTTCTCCATCTTCCGTCGACGCCGGGGGTCCTTCTTGCCCAAGAATACCTTCATGATACCTGGATCGAACTTGTATGATCGCGACGTCCGACCCTTGGTCGAGATCTTTTGTATGTTGATTCGGGAGGACTCCGGTATTGTTACCTCCGCGTCACCTTCGAGCCTTGCCATGCAGGCAAGCCGGGCCCTCTTCATTCCTCTCGGCAGCAGGGCCTTCTCATCCGGCTGGATCGGAGAAACCTTACCTTTGATCTTAACAACACATTTTCCGCATCTTCCGTGCCCCCCGCACGGCATGGATACCGGGATTGCCGCAGCGAAAAGCGCCTCCTTCACCGTTGAGCCCGATACCACCCAGACCTCTTTGTCATCAGGCTTGAAGAGTACCCTAACCGGTTGTTTGCTCACCATCACTCTCCGCTTCTAATGGAACAGCACAAGGGGTCAGATCTTGAAAATTGAATTCTCAAGGCGAATTCCGTTTTCAAGATCTGACCCCGTTGCTATTAAACTTTCAAGATCCGAGCCCAATATCGGCGCCCCCAATTCGAATCATATATCAAGTCAGGAAAACAAATTCAACTTCCACCCATAACATCAGATCTGCCTGATGTCAATCGGTTTGCCGGAACAGGTTCAGCACGTGTTTTTCATATGCTTGCCACTCATATAGCGACGATGTAGCGTCGAGGTTCCCTGCCCGACGAAGAGCGAGCTGCTTCCCTCCGACATCGTCGTTCTGTAGCGTCGGGGTTGCACCCCCGACGTTGCGGGGGCTCTCCGGCCCGCGGCCCTGCCTTCACAAAACGATTGCCAAGGTTCAGTCCGAAGCTATAGGCTCTTGTCTGACAGACGAGCAACGGAAACGCAGATTTCGGAATCCAACAGTCATTACGGAACCATAAGGTCGGAAACTAAAGGCCGGGGGCAAGGCTGCCGGCTGGTCAGGGAGGACGAGAATGAGCGAGAGAAAGAGCGGTATCCTCCTGCACATCAGTTCACTCCCCTCCCCTTTCGGCATAGGGGACCTGGGGCCCGGGGCCTACAGGTTCGCCGACTTTTTGGCGGAGTCGGGCCAGAGATTCTGGCAGGTTCTCCCCTTGAGTCCGACCGATCCCATCGAGGGTAACTCACCTTATAGCAGCCCCTCCGCTTTCGCCGGCAATCCTTTGCTCATAAGCCCTGAACACCTTATCAACGACAGGTTCCTGTCGGAGGATGACCTTGACTCGGTCCCGGCTTTTCCCTCCGAACTTGTAGACTATCCAGCAGTTATCGCTTACAAGCAGAGGCTCCTGGATGCAGCATTTGAGAGATTCTCTCAGGGGCAGGACCGCGCGGAATTCGAGGGCTTTTGCTCCGAGAACGGTCACTGGTTGGAGGACTTCGTGCTCTTCACGGCATTGAAGGAGTATTTCTCGGGGCAGGTCTGGAGCGACTGGCAAGCCAAGATAAGAGACCGAAATGCGGACGCCCTGGCATCCATGAGGAGCCAGCTGGCACGGGAGCTGGATCGGCACAGATTCATACAGTTTCTCTTCTTCAGACAGTGGCACGCTCTCAAAGCTTACTGCAACGAGAGGGGAATCGAAATAATAGGCGATATCCCCATCTACGTGAGCTACGACAGTGCAGACGTCTGGGCGGATTCCCATATCTTCAAGCTTGACGGGAACAAGAAGCCCACCCATGTTGCCGGTGTGCCTCCCGATTATTTCAGCTCAACCGGACAGCTCTGGGGAAGCCCTGTCTATGACTGGAACGTGTGCAGAGAGAGCGGGTTCAAGTGGTGGCTGCGGCGGATGGAACATGTTCTCAGTCTTTACGATGTAGTGAGGATAGACCATCTGCGCGGGCTGGTGGCTTACTGGGAAGTGCCGGCAGGGCACAAGACAGCAGTCCACGGCGTCTGGGTAGAGACACCGGCCGGCGAGTTCTTCGACACTATGCTTGGCCGTTTCCCCGACTTTCCCATAATAGCCGAAGACCTAGGACACATAACACCTGATGTCAGAGAGGTAATGGATCACTATGGTTTCCCGGGCATGAAGGTGCTGCTATTCGCCTTCGGAGCCGATGAACCGGAACACCCCTACCTCCCTCACAATTACCGGCCCGGCTTTGTCGTATATACCGGTACACACGACAACAACACGGCCCGCGGGTGGTTCGAAAACGGGGCGTCTCCTTCCGATAGGAAGAGGCTCAGCCGCTACGTCGGCCGTGAGGTGACGGCGGAGACCGTCCACTGGGAGCTCCTGCGTCTGGCGATGTCATCGGTGGCCGAGACCTCGATCGCGCCCATGCAGGATATACTGGGGCTCGGTGAAGAGGCGCGCATGAACCTTCCCGGAGTGCTGGAAGGCCACTGGCAGTGGCGTCTGACCGAAGAGGGGTTGAAATCCGAGATTGCTGCCGCCGTCCGCGACCTCACCCACACATACGGCCGCCTTTAGACCTGCTGAGGCCCCTCTGATACGAAGGTGGCAGGATTATCCAAGGGGGAATCGAATACAACCAGAGCGTGCCTTTGTGAAAGAGATCTTAGGAACACCTGGTAGGGCCGGCGATGTCACCGTGATCTGGTTGGTTTACAGATCCCGGCCGTGCGTTATGAGAATCTTCTTGTCCGTGCCACAGGTACCGGCGAGGCGGAGGGCGTCGGAATCATATCCTGCTGCGCCGCATGCTTCGTGCCCTGAGATAGATAGGCTTGCCGAGGACTTGGCAGGCTTCCTGGCGGGTGAAGCCATTACGTTTGGGCTCGACCTCGTCCGCATGGACCTTTGTTCACCCTTTCAGCAAAAGGTGTTGCGCGCCGAGCATGGCATACCCCGTGGCCGGGTTAGCACATACGGTCGGATTGCCCGGCACCTTGGGAGCGCAAGGGGCGCGCGTGCAGTGGGGAACTGCCTCGCAAGGAACCCCTTCCCCATTGTGATACCCTGCCACAGGGCCATCCGGTCAGACGGCACACTAGGTGGATATCAAGGTGGGGCTGAGATGAAGCGCGCCCTTCTCCAAATGGAAGGCATCGTGTTCGACCACCGCGGCCGAGCGGCCGTAAGCGACCTATACTACTGATGGTCCGCCTCGGTTTTTGCCTTACACGGGAAACCACGCAGGAGACGCCGGCGCAGGGGATGGTGGAGCTGACGGGGATCGAACCCGTGACCCCTTGTCTGCCAGACAAGTGCTCTCCCAGCTGAGCTACAGCCCCAACCGTGCTTTAATATAGCAGACCTTAAGTTGATGTCAATAGTTATCGCCGACGTCGGGAGCCAAACCTCGTAGGGCCGAGACACCCGACGCTAGGCTTGACACGGTGGTGTGCCGAGAATATTATTATGAGGGTGCCGGAGTGGTGAAACTGGCAGACACAGTGGACTCAAAATCCACCGGACCTCACAGTCCATGTCGGTTCGAATCCGACCTCCGGCATATTCCTTTATAGGAGGGTGTTATGGCCAAGGTCGCTGTAGTTAGAACCCGACCCGAAACAGTGCTGGAAGACGTCGCCAAGGCCATGAGAATGGCGGGCTACCGTGAGGCCCTGCCTCAGGACAAGGAGCTGGCCCTCAAGATAAATATATCCTGGCATCACTGGTACCCCGCTTGCTCCACTACGCCATGGCAGCTCGAGGGGGTCATAAAGACCTTGCTCGAAGATGGTTATCCCAAGGAGAAGATATACGGGGCCCATAACCGTACCGTGGTTGTGAGTGCCAAGAAAGGTGAGGTTGCTAACAAGCACAAGCAGGTGCTTGATAAGCACGGCATACGGAACATCCATCTCTACGAAGGCGAGGAATGGATACGTTACGAGCCCAAGGCGAAGATGCTTGTTCTGGACTCAATCTACCCTGAGGGCATCCACATACCGAAGCGCCTCATAGGCTCGAACATTATACAACTGCCTACCATGAAGACCCATGTCTTCACCACGATTACCGGAGCGATGAAGAACGCTTTCGGAGGCCTGCTCCATGAGCGCCGGCACTGGACCCACTCAGTCATACACGAAACCCTTGTGGACCTCCTGAACATACAGAAAGAGATCCATCCCGGTGTGTTCGCGGTTACCGACGGCACTTTCGCGGGCGACGGCCCCGGGCCCCGCTGCATGGTGCCCCATGAGAAGGACTTTATCCTTGCCTCCTCTGATCAGGTGGCCATAGACGCCATATCGGCTAAGATGATGGGCTTCGATCCCCTCAAGCTCGATTTCATTCGCTTAGGCTACGAGCACGGATTGGGAATCGGCGACCCCAAGGAGATAGAAATCGTCGGCGAGGATATCTCCAAGGTCAATTTCCACTTCACCGGGGCCGAGAACACATTCGCCAGCCGGGGTCAGAAAGCGATTTACTGGGGTCCCCTGAAACCTCTTGAGAAGATCCTCCTTCGGACCGTCATAACCCCTTGGTCTTATGCCGCCTCCATCCTCTACCACGATGTCTATTGGTATAACGTGATAGGCAAGAAGAGGGTCAAACAAGCGCTCAACACCAAATGGGGCAGACTCTTTCAGGAGTATTGAGAACAGCCGGGGTCAGATCCTGAAAATTGAATTCGCTTGTGAATTCAATTTTCAGGATCCGACCCCGGCTGGCTTTGACTAACCCCTTTCGCTCTTAGATATAGCACCAGCGCGTCCATTCCGAACAGCACAATCACCCTGTACTCGTTTTCAAAGATATCTCTGACATCGGGCGGTACCTTGCTCTTCACCTCTTCCCACATCTCCCCAACCCGGGCATGCACCTCACCGGTCTGCTGTTCGAAGTCAAGGGGATAAACCCAGATCCACTCCCGCGCCTCTATGTCATGATAGAGAAAGGGCACTTCAACATGGAAGCGACGCTTACACGAGGGGCAGGTGACGATATTCATCTCCCCGTCCAGTACCTGCTGCCCGAGCTCGGGGGAGGCGGTGACATTGGCGCTCTGCCAGAGCCAGCCCTCGAAGGTGTGGCCGCAAGCGCAGGTTATCTCGGTCTTTCCACCGGTAGACATCATCCCTCCAATCGGGGACTAAACCCCTTCCCGATCAAAACCTTAACCTCGACGCTCCCCTTTTTCAAGGCTTTATCAGCCCGCGCAGAGGCGAAACCACGGGGCCAAGCACCCATAAACTCCCAAACGACTTGACATTGGTAACCTAATCTGTGAGAATACCTTGGTTATCTCGGGACATTCCAACCTTATAAGGAGGTCAAAATGAAAGCGATAGTTGGGATAGTTGTAAGCCTCACCCTGGTTCTTGCCTTTTCGGCTACCCTCCTGGCCCAGGAAACCGCCGAGACGGAGGTAAAGACCGAGGCAAAAGCCCCGGAGAAAGAGGTCGAGAACCCCATGGTACGTATAGAAACCAATCACGGCAACATTATGCTGGAGCTCTTCCAGAAGGAAGCGCCCATATCGGTGGATAACTTCCTATCATATGTGCGTGAAGGCTTCTATGACGGTACGATCTTCCATCGTGTCGTGAGAGGCTTTGTGCTTCAGGCCGGCGGCATGAACGAGGAACTCAAGCAGAAGAAGCAGAAACCGGGCATCAAGAACGAAGCCACCAACGGCCTTAAGAACCTGCGCGGTACCCTTTCCATGGCCAGGACATCGGACATAAACAGCGGTACCTCCCACTTCTTCATAAACCTCAAGGACAATAACTTCCTGGACCATACCGGCATGAGCCCCCAGCAGTACGGTTATGCCGTATTCGGAAAGGTGGCCGATGAAGCCAGCATGAAGGTGGTCGACAAGATTGCCGAGGTCGAGGTAGAGAACGTAGGTAATTTCCAGAACGTGCCGGTCGAGCCGGTTGTCATAGAGAAAGCCGTGGTCGTGGGTGAGGAGAAAGTGACGGAGGAAAAAGAGGAAGAAGGCGAGGAGCCTGCCAAGGCCGAGAAGGAACTCAAGAAGGAACCTAAGAAGATGGAGGAAGAGGGCGAGTAGGCGCCCCATCTGAGGCGATCTTTGGAGGATTGAGATGGCAAAACTCAAGTTGGCTCTCTACTGGGCGGCAAGTTGCGGGGGCTGCGAGATAGCGGTACTGGATATCGGCGAGAAGATACTCCAGGTGGCAGAGAATGTGGACATAGTATTCTGGCCTTGTGCGATGGACTTCAAGTACAAAGACGTAGAGGCGATGGCCGATCAGTCGATCGACCTCACACTCTTCAACGGGGCCATAAGGACCTCGGAGAACGAGCACATAGCCAAACTGCTCCGGCAGAAGTCCAAGATCATGGTGGCATATGGTTCATGTGCTTGTGAAGGCTGTATCCCGGCACTGGCCAACCAGTCCTGCCGCCAGGAGATTTTCGACTATGCCTATAACGAGACGCCCACGACGGTTAATCCGGAGAGGGTCCGGCCTCAGACTTCGGTGAAGGTGAAGGAAGGCGAGCTTACGCTTCCGGCTTTTTACGATACGGTGAAGAACCTTGAGCAGGTTGTCAAGGTCGACTATTTCGTACCCGGTTGCCCGCCTGTTGAGGAGCAGACCTGGGCCGTACTCGAGACCGTTCTTAAGGGTGCGCTCCCGCCAGCGGGAGCTGTGGTAGGAGCCGGCACGACAGCGCTCTGCGAGGAATGCCCAAGGGAACGCAAGGAGAAGAAGGTAAAGAAGTTCTATCGGCCCTGGGAGATAGTGCCCGATCCGGAGCAATGCCTTCTTGACCAGGGCATAATCTGCTGCGGCGTCGTCACCAGGGCCGGCTGCGGCGCGCAGTGTCCGAGTGCCAACATGCCCTGCAGGGGTTGCTATGGACCTCCTGAGGGAGTGATCGATCAGGGAGCCAAGCTGATCGCAGTGCTGGGCTCTATCATTGATTCGAACGATTCAGAGGAGATTGAAAAGGCATGCAGAAGCGTGGTTGATCCACTTGGGACCGCATACAGGTTTGGCCTCGCGAATTCCATTCTGAGGAGGAGCAAACTGAGATGAGAAAAGTCACGATCGATCCCATAACCAGGCTTGAAGGGCACGGAAAGATCGAGGTCTTCCTTGACGATAAGGGCGAAGTGGAAAATGTCTATTTCCAGGTACCCGAGCTGAGGGGCTTCGAGCGATTCTGTCTCGGCCGTCCGGTGGAGGAACTTGCAAGAATCACAACGAGGATTTGCGGGGTTTGCCCTGAGGCGCATCACATGGCCAGTTCCAAGGCTGCGGATGCGGTCTATAATGTCGAACCCCCTCCTACTGGAAAGAAGATTAGAGAGCTCTTCTACAACACCTTCATGGTGACCGACCACACCACCCATTTCTATATTTTGGGCGGTCCCGACTTCGTCGTAGGCCCGGACGCAAGCCCTGCTGAGAGGAACATCCTCGGCGTCATCGGCAAGGTGGGTGCCGAGGTGGGGCTCAAAGTCATCGGGATGCGAAGCCACTGCCACGAGGTCCTCAAGATGATGAGCGGGCGGAGCATCCATCCCGTCTTCTCCATCCCCGGCGGCGTGAGCAAGGGAGTTACCGAGGAGGAAAGAAAGCGCATCGAAGAGGTGGCCAGGGAGGCCGTTGAGTTCGGCAAGTTCACGCTTCAGGTCTTCGATGACATAGTGCTCAAGAACTCCCACTACGTCGATCTCATAACCAGCGACGCCTATGCGCACAAGACCTACTCAATGGGGCTTGTGGATGAGAACAACTGCACCAACTTTTATGACGGCAAGATCAGGGTGGTGGACCCCGAGGGCAACGAGTTTGCCAAGTTCGAAGCCAAGGACTACCGGGATCACCTCGAGGAACACGTCGAGCCTTACACCTACCTCAAGTTCCCCTATCTCAAGAACGTGGGTTGGAAAGGGCTTGTGGACGGCATGGATTCCGGTGTCTACAAGGCCACACCGCTTTCGAGATGCAATGCCGCCGACAAGATGGCCACTCCGGTCGCCCAGGAGGCTTATGAACGCATGTACGAGACGCTGGGCGGCAAGCCCGTGCATGCTACGCTGGCCACCCATTGGGCGAGGATCGTCGAGATCTGCTACGCCGCCGAGCGCATGCTGGAGCTAGTTACCGATCCCGACATAACCAAGGGCACATCCGATGCAACCAAGGGGCTTGAAAAAGCCATGGCCAAGGCATACCGGACCATCCCCACCGAGATCCCTTCAGAAGGCGTAGGTGTGGTGGAGGCCCCCAGGGGCACTCTCTATCACCACTACAAGACCGACAGCGACGGCATGGTGACAGATGTGAACCTGATTGTCGGTACCACCAACAACAACGCCGCTATCGCTATGTCCCTTAAGAAGGCCGCACAGGGTGTCATAAAGGGTAACGGCGAGATCACAGAAGGGGCCCTCAACCTTGTGGAGATGGCCTTCAGGGCGTACGACCCCTGCCTTGCCTGTGCCACACACTCCCTGCCCGGCCGGATGCCGCTTGAAGTGGTAGTCTACGATTGCGATAAAAAGGAGATTAACCGGAAGCGCCGCTATTAAGCGCTCATCGGGATTCTAAGATTGGAAGCAGCCCCCCTTCCGGGGGCTGTTTTCTTCGTAGATTTCATACCGCCCGCTCCCGCTCGAGCACGGTTTTTGTGCGATCAATCGGCGTAGCGCCCGGGGAAGCGTTTGTGGATATGCGACGTGCCGCCCTGCCTTAGGGCTTCGGCCTCTACCACTATATGATTGAAGCGGTGTTTTAGCTCATAGAAACCGTGCCACCAGGCGTAGTCCGGTGCCATCATGGCCGCCCCCATTCTGGCCCTTCTTCCCTCATGGTGCCACAACTCATAGAACTCCCATTCCAGGTTCTCGTCGAAGTAAAGCGCCGGGGAAAGAAGCCCCCTATCGTACAAGTCGTCCATGATCTGCTTAGCGGGTGTGAAGTATCCCTGGTTATAGTTGGAGACCACGCTGTCGAGATTAGAGAAATGGTCATCGGTCCACATCACGGAATGGCACTGCAGGCAGACCTGCTTCATCTTGTCGCGTTCCACCCTCCAGTCCGTAGCCGCGGGGAAAGGTGTGAACTCGCGTGGTCTTACGGTCAACGGAGCCTGGGTCTCCCAGGCAAGTCTCTCCGTCACATCATGCGAGCTTGGTACGCCCGGAGCGGCCGACATGTGACAAGCGGCACAGGTGGGAGCTCTATAGTCCCGCCCTGCGGTCCAATTCCGGTCATCGGGGTCCCAGTTCCACTCTTCCACCTCGGCATGGTAGATCGTGCCGTGCTTGGATTCTTCATATATCTCGATCTGCGGGTGATCGGGCCCCAGGTGGCACTGATCGCAGGCTTCGGGCTTGCGGGCTTCCTTGATTGAGAACCTGTGCCTGGTGTGGCAGCTCGAGCAACTCCCCAAGCTTCCATCCGGGTTGATCCTCCCAACCCCTACGTTTGGCCAGGTGCCCAGAATGGGCCTACCTTCCAAGACCTCCACCACGGTGCCGTGACACGCGTAACACCCTGTGGCCCGCTCGATGGCGTTGTTCATCCCGTCATTGAGCCAATAGTCTATCTTCCATATAATCTCATTGGTATGGGCATGCTTACTCCGGGCATACTGCCCGGCCTCTTCCGGGTGACAACCAGCGCAGGTCTTAGGCGTCACCACGACGGCTATGGGCTCCGGATCGTGCTCCAGGTGGGCTTCGCTTAAGAAACCGGCCTTCTCCTCGGTCTTGTGGCAATCGTAGCACCCCACACCCACCCTGGCGTGGACACCGGCCCGCCAATCCCTGACAATGCCCGGGTTACTTTCCCTGTGGCAGTCAATACACCTGCCACCGGCCAATACATCAGGCCTTGATTCGGGAATCAAACGAAGCGGAAAATCCCAGCGCCAGACACTGATGCATCCGAGAATGAGAAAGATGATCGCGAGGTTCACGTAGGCCATCCTGACAAAGATGCGGTGGGCCGGCCCGGTGACCCGGCTCTTCTCCTCTCGAGCCGACATCTCTCCTACGAGTCCGGCCTTTTGAAGCACCTCCTCACCGTGAGGCGCTCCTTCGAGGGCGCCGGTGAGATCTTGCCCGGCGCCGTGCTTGCCGAAGTGCCGTCCTCCCTTCCACTTAGGGCTCTCTGTGACGTCATAGATCCGGCCCTCGTAGGCAATGTAAGCCGGTTCACCGCCGGTACCGTCGAAGCGAGAGATATCTGAGAGCGTGCCGCCCTTTGCTGCCGGAGCAGACCGCTTCCCCTTCACCTCTCTTGCCATACGCCTGTGAATAGCGGTCACCGCTACCAGCCCTATAGCCACCATAGCGATGAACAGGAGTATTTTTATGAAGAGCATGAGGCCGAAGGTGTTATCAAAGAACTGCTCCCAGCGATCTGTGCGGACCCAGGTGAGGTAGATGCCTGTCACGGTTAGCGTGAGCATACAGGAAAGTCCTAATGCGCGTTCAGCCTTGGGGATTCCCCCGACAAGCTGCCTGGGCCCTACGAAAATGTGTATGTAGAAGATCGCCCCGAAGAAGACCACTGCCGCGAGCATATGAATATAGCCGACAATGAATCTCAAGGTCTTGTGAAACGGCGACTGAAGGGACTCCGCCTTATCGAGCACTCGCTCCGAAATGGGGTATTGATATCCGTTTCTTATGTATGCGAAGCCGGTGGTTGTCAGTTGCCCGCCCGTGGCTTCCTGATGGCAGAAGTTACAGCCCTTTCCGGTTTCCCGCGCGTATTCTTCCTTGGCCTGTAAGGAAGAGATCGTCGCCAGCAGGATCAGCAGGACTCCCACTGACAAGAACATCTTCCTGGGGAGTCCAGATGCTATCACTAGGCACCTCCTTGTAGGATCTTTCGATACCGTCCGGACAGCCACCGGGCTTAAACCCGCCCGCTCCAGATCCTTGACCCGAAATGCCTTGGTGAAGATATCACAAACCTCGACATCCTTTCAATCGCCATGATAGCAGGATCAGGCTTTCAGAGGTTCGGCGAACTGCGAGTCATAGGAAGTTCGTTTTCCCGGCTTGACGCTAGGCAGGGTTTTTCTGGGGGTTTAGGACCGGCGGGAATGGTGTGCATTAGGGGAGTTTGGACGACATCGCGCTATTGGGGGCAAGATGTGCTTTTGGAACCGCCGGTGGCGCTCCGGCCGGCGGCGTGAGAGGGTTATCCGGGCAGAGTGATCCCTGTGATGAGCGCTGGGGGCGCGATGGATCAGTAGAGTCCCTCCTGCCGGGTAGATGGCGGAGGCCTCTCGTGGGTGAAGGCCCTTACTGCACAAAGGCATAGGTCACTGAGGAGGGCTCGGTTGTATCTGAAGAAGGGTCTAATGATCTTAAGCGTGGTTAAGACCACCTGCCGGTGGGGGACCTTAAGCAGGAGATGTCGCCCGAGCCAGATGCTCCAGGCTTCCCTGCGCTTGGCGTGGCAGGACGGGCAGAAGTTTCTGGTCTTACACGAGGAGGCTCGTCTACCGTAAACAGGAAGTGACTAGTGTAAATGGGGTGATACACCAGCACATAAGTATGGCTACTCTAACCCAGTCAACCCGAAAAGGCTGTTGAGCCATTCACCTTTGTTTCAAAGGTCCTGGACCCTGTTCAGAGCTACTCGGCCTGCGAGGTCACCGGTAGATGGCGGGATACTCTCTTGAGTAGCTGGGCCGGAGCCCCGGACAATAAGGCTTTCTGAGAGAACTGTCCGCGCCAACGTTCAGAAGCTAAGATACTCGTCGGGCGCGGAAACCAGACCGACGTCGGGCACAGAGACCAGAGCAACGTCGGGGATGGACCCCCGGATCAACGTCGGGCACGGAGACCCGACGCTACATGAAACCTAGCAGATGCGGGGGAGGACTTCGCCGGAGAGGGGGCTAAGGATCCTCTTCCCTCCCACACCGGTCTCGAGAACCACCATACCGGGGTTCCGGCTTACCACGCGCCCTATGACGGCTGCGTCTTTCCCATAACGAGAGCGCCGCATTACTTCAAGGACGGCTTCCGCCTTGGTTTCAGGCAGAAAGGCCACGAGTTTGCCCTCGTTGGCAAGATAGAAGGGATCGAATCCAAGCATGTCGCAGGCCTGTGTGACTTGGGGTTTCACCGGGACTGCGGCTTCGTCGATCACAATACCGGCTCCGGACTTCTGAGCGATCTCATTCAAGGATGTGGCCAGGCCGCCCCGTGTGGGATCCCTCAAGACATGGATGTCGTGTGTCGCATCGAGCATGGAAGCCACGAGTCTGTTAAGAGGCGCCGTATCACTTACGATGTCGGTCTCGAAATCTATGCCTTCGCGTTTCGAGGCCACGGCTATGCCATGGTCCCCCATGGTACCGCTCACCAGTACCGAGTCGCCGGGCCTCGCGTTGGCTGAGGAGATCTTGATGTTCTCACCGATCGTTCCCACACCGGCCGTGTTGATGAAGATCTTATCTGCCGAGCCCCGCTCCACCACCTTGGTGTCCCCGCCAGCCACAAGGACGCCGGCCTCAGCCGCCGCCTGCTTCACCGAACTCAGGATCCTGTGAAGATGCTCCATGGGGAGCCCCGCGGCGAGGATAAGGCGTAAGGTTATGGCAACGGGACGGGCCCCAGCCGTCGAGAGATCGTTTACGGTCCCGTTAACCGAGAGCGAACCGATATCGCCGCCCGGGAAGAAAATGGGGCTTATGACATAGGAATCGGTGGTAAGGGCAAGCCGCAAACCATCGAGCTCAA
>Ga0180434_10005098_pt1 | contig 15653 bp, 11 predicted proteins | sample SS_ome_7_FD_132453 | JGI IMG/M metagenome (GOLD analysis project Ga0180434, IMG submission 132453) | Hypersaline lake sediment archaeal communities from the Salton Sea, California, USA - SS_1_D_2 metaG | ecosystem: Environmental > Aquatic > Non-marine Saline and Alkaline > Hypersaline >...
GAAGCGCGCAAAATCAAATCGGTCAAACGGATGAAAGAAATCATGACCGATTATTACATCCGGGCCAAAACCGCCGCCGAGCGCGGCGAAAAAGTGGCCTGGATCACCAGCGGCGGGCCGGTGGAACCGCTGATCGCCATGGATGTCATTCCGGTGTATCCGGAAAACCACGGTGCCATGATCGGCGCGTCCAAGATGGGCGCGCCGCTGTGCGCAGCCGCTGAAGCCATGGGCTACACCGGTGATTTGTGCTCCTATGCAATGTGTGACATCGCCTGCGCCCCCATAAACGGCGGACCCATCGGCGGCCTGCCCAGACCGGACATGCTCATCTGCTGCAACAACATCTGCGGCACCGTTCTGAAATGGTATGAAATTCAAGCCCGCTATTTCAACGTCCCGCTCTTTATCCTGGACACGCCTTTCTGCCACACCGAATTTTCAAATGCGGCCAGAACGTATGTGCGACGGCAGTTCGATGAATACCTTCAATTTCTGGAAGCCGTCTGTCACAAACCCTTTGATCAAGACCGTCTGACCGTGGTCGGACGGCGCTCTATTCAGAGCCAGCGGCTGTGGCAGGCGGTTCTGGACACCGCGGCGCACCAGCCGGCGCCCCTGAGCGCCTTTGACGCGTTTTTTCACCTGGCCTTGATTGTCACCCTGCGGGGGACCGATATCGCCGTCGATTATTACGCAGGCCTGCTTCAGGAAATGCAGGATCGCATTCAAAAGGGCGTGGCAACGGTTCCGCGTGAAAAATACCGCCTGCTGTGGGACAACATTCCGATCTGGCACCGCACCCGCTGGCTTTCCGAGAAGCTGGCGGCCCACGACGCCTGCCTGGTGGCGGACACCTACACCTCGGCCTGGTGCGGCACGCTTGCGTACATGGATGAAAACGACTTTTTGAACAGCCTTTGTGAAAGCTACACCCGCATCTATCTGAATATCGGGGTCGATCAGATGGCCCGGCGCGTCGTCCAGATGGTCGAAAAATATCATGTGCACGGAATGGTGATGCATTCCAATCGCAGCTGCAAGCCCTATTCGCTCGGCCAGTACGATATCCGCCGCATCGTGCAGCAGGCAAAGGGCATTCCAGTGCTGCTGATTGAGGCGGACATTGTCGATGAACGCTGTTTTTCCGAACAGCAGATCAGTACCCGCATCGAGGCCTTCATGGAAACGCTGGCCGGCGGCGTTTGACAGCGCTGTACCGTTTTGAAAAAATCATCAGGCTGGGGTATGCATGAAAGATAAAATGAATTCAGCCGACGACCATCAGATTCCTCTGTACAGCAGCCGCATCACCAACATCTACCTCGAATATCTGGCCCGCCACTATCCACGGATCGATCTGGATGAACTGCTGCACCGCTCCCACATGAACCGTTATGAAGTGGAAGATCCCGGCCACTGGTTTACCCAGAAACAGGTGGATTCCTTTCATGCATCGATCGTGGAAATGACCGGAGATCCGCATATTTCAAGAGAAGCCGGACGGTTTACTTCTTCAGCAATCAGCGTGGGCGCCGTTCGTCAGTATGGACTGGGATTGATGAGCCCGCTTTCCGTCTATCTGATGGTGGCCCACTTTTATCGACTCATGACCAAGGGTGCCTCGGCGACGGCCAAAAAATTAGGACCCAACAAGGTGGAAATCACCGTTGTCCCTGAATCTTCAACCAGCGAAAAACCGTATCAATGCGAAAACCGGATCGGCACCTTCGAATCGCTGGCAAAGGCGTTCACCGGCAAATACGCCCGGGTCAAAGAAATCGAGTGCTTTCACAGGGGAAACGGCCGATGCCGCTACATCATCAGCTGGATGAGCACACCCGCCTTGAAATGGCGCCGTCTGCGCAACCTGTCGATTCTTGTCAGCGCCCTGATCTCACCGGTGTGGCTGCTGCTGTTGACGCCGGTCTGGTGGGCTCTTTGTTTTGTCAGCACCCTGGCGCTGGTGATGCTGATCGGTTTTCGCGCCGAATACCTGGAAAAAATGGAGCTGGCCGGCACCATTGAAAATCAGGGCAATGCCGCCAAAGAGCTGGTCACGGAAATCAACACCCGCCACAGCCGGGCCATGCTGGTACAGGAAATCGGGCAGGTCACATCCAACATCATTCACATCGACCGCTTGATCAACGGGGCGATCGAAGTGATCCAGCAGCATCTTGATTATGACCGGGGGATGATCTTTTTGATTGATCCGCAAAATCGGATGCTGCGGTATCAGGATGGTTTTGGTTTTCGGGCCGAGACGCGCAATTTTGTGAGAGGCGCTGTGTTCCCGCTGAACCCGGAAGACACCGATGACGTCGTCGTTAATGTGTTTAAAAAGCAGAATCCCTGCATGATCAACGACATGGAAGCCGGACGGAACAAAAGCGCCCGCGGCCTGGGTTTTTTTCGACGGATCGGCTCGGCTGCATTTGTCTGTACCCCCATTGTTTACGAAAAAAAGAGCCTCGGCGTGATGCTCCTGGACTACAAGAGCGTCGGCCGCGGTTTGACGCAGAGCGATGTCAGTCTGGTGCTGGGGTTGGCGGCCCACATCGCGGTCGGGGTCAACAACGCCCGATTCCTGGAGCGGCTCAAGGAAAGCGAGCAGGCCCTGCAGCGCTCGCGGGATGAACTCGAGGTGCGGGTTGAAAAGCGCACCGCCGAGCTGGCTTCCGCCATCAACGATCTGAATGTCGAAATCAATGAGCGCCAGAGGACCGAATCCCAGATGCTGGCCACCATCCGCGAAAAAGACATCCTGATCAAGGAAGTCCACCACCGCGTCAAGAACAACCTGCAGATCGTGGCCAGCCTGCTGGACATGAGCCGACGCCGGGCCCGCCATCCTGAAACCGTGGATTCGCTGGCCGAAGCCCACGCCAAGATTTTCACCATGTCCCTGATTCACACCCAGTTGTATCAGAGCGACCGTTTTGACGAAATCAACATGGACCGCTACCTGCAAAACCTGATCAGCCATTTGACGCAGCTCTATTCCCATGATACGCCCGTCCGAACCGTCATCGACGCCGCCGGCATGTTCCTTTCCGTCACCCAGGCCATCCCCTGTGCGCTGGCCCTGAACGAACTGATCTCCAATGCATTGAAATACGCGTTCAACGGTCATAAAGACGGCCTGATTTCGATCCGCATGCAAAAGAAGGCGCCGGACGGATTCGTCCGTGTGTGTGTTCAAGACAACGGCTGCGGCATCCCGGACAGCCTTGACATCGAAAACACCGATACCCTGGGCTTTAAACTGGTACGCAACCTTATACTGAAACAGTTGAAGGGCCGGATGGAAGTCCAGAACCGCCACGGCACCCAGATCGACATCGAATTTGCGGAAACGGCGGGGTAGGGGGGTGCCGGAGGCCGGAAGTCGGAGGGCGGAAGTCAGAGGTCGGAGGGCGGAAATAATTTTGAATTTTGAGTGTTTAATTTTGAATTACGGATCGCGATCGCGATCGGGATCGATCGAAAAGCATGAATAAACATCCAATCCAATTTTTGGTGTCCAAGTGCCATTTCTCTTCGATCCCGATAGCGATCCCGATCCCGATTTCGATTTGGATTATCCCAACAGTGCCGTCAATGGTTGATCAAATTAACGCAACGAACCCAACCAACCCAACTAACCCAACATCATTTCACCCGGAGGCGCAGAGAGACAATTTAAAATTCAAAATTTAAAATTCAAAATTGCTTTTCCCTGGAACCCAACTAACCCAACATCATTTCACGCGGAGGCGCAAAGAGACAATTGAAAATTCAAAATTGCTTCAGCGCTGTCATCGAGACGGCGGTGAATGCCATTGTGGTGCTGGACACCGGGGGACGGGTGGTTCACGGCAACCCGGCGGCGCAGGATCTATTCGCCGATCCGGCGATGAATGCGGCCGGTGTGCACATCGATGTGCTCCTGCCGGACAGCTGGGCGGGCATGCATGTCCTGCTTTCCGCGTCCTGCCCGCATATTTCCCGCAGGGTGATGATCAACGGCCGTCCCATGCTGCTGAATGCGTCTGTTTTTTTTCAGGGGAGCAGTCGTGCCGGCATCCTGTGCCTTTTTCAGGATACGTCCGCCTATGAGCATACCATCAGCCGGCTCAAACACTACAAAGAAGTCAATGATGAACTGGATGTGATCATCAATTCCTCCTTTGACGGGCTGTGGATCTGTGACAATCAGGCGCGCGTTTTGCGGGTCAACCCCGCGTCCCAGAAAATGAGCGGCGTCACCGAGGCGGATGTCATCGGCCGGCCCATGCAGGAGCTGATCGACGAAGGTCTTTTTGACCAGTCCGCGACGCTGGCCGTTCTGGAAAAAGAAACCGCGGTCACCCTCAACCAGCGCTTGAAAGACGGCCGCCGCATCCTGGTGACCGGCAACCCGATCTATGATGAAAACGGCGGTATCCGGCTGGTGGTGGTCAATGCCCGCGACATATCCGAGTTGAACCGCCTCCACGCCGAACTGCAGAAGAGCCGGGCCTTGACCCACCAGTTTCGTTCGGAGCTGTCCCATTTTCATCGCATCCAGAATCTCGGATCTCGATTTATCATGCGAAGCCCGGTGATGCAGCGGGCGTTTGAAACCGCCATGCGGGTTGCTCCGGTGGATTCGAGCGTTCTATTGACCGGGGAGTCCGGCGTGGGCAAGGGGCTGATATCGGAATTGATTCACGAAGCCTCCCGCCGCCGCAAGGGGCCCCTGATCCGCATCAACTGCGGCGCCATTCCCGAATCCCTGATCGAGTCGGAGTTGTTCGGCTACGAAAAAGGCGCCTTTACCGGGGCCCTTGTCGAAGGCAAGGCCGGATATTTTGAAATGGCGGAAGGGGGGACTCTCTTCTGGGACGAAATCGGCGAACTGCCCCTGTCCGTGCAGGTCAAACTGCTGCGCTTTCTGGAAAGCAACGAGGTCACACGGGTCGGCGCCACCCGGCCGCAGAAGATCGACGTGCGCATTATCGCCGCCACCAACCGCAATCTTGAGCAAATGGTCGACAGCGGCCGGTTCCGCAAGGATCTTTTTTTTCGATTGAATGTCGTCCCGATCGCCATTCCGCCCCTGCACCGCCGCGTAGACGATATTCCCGCTTTGATTCTGTTTTTTCTCGACCACTTCAACCGTAAATACCAACGCAAAAAAATCGTGCTGCCCGAGGCGGTTGACTGCCTGTGCCGCTATTCCTATCCAGGCAATGTCCGGGAGCTGCAAAACCTGGTGGAACGGCTGGTGGTGCTCACCCCGGAAGACCAGATCGCCCAATTGCACCTGCCGGAAAAAGTGCGCATCGCGGAAGAGGGGGATGCCGCCTTTGCCGCCGACGAAAAATACGATTTGAAATCCGCTGTGCAGGGCATCGAAAAACGCCTCATCACACGCGCCCTCGATTCGGCTGTGTCGCAGCGCCAGGCCGCCGTGCGTCTGGGGATCGACCACACCACCCTTTCCCGGAAAATCCGCCGCTATAAAATTCAGACCGGATCGCGCGTTTTTCAATCGCGCGATCCGGTCTGAATTTTGTAAGGGTATGCTCAATTGAACAGCGGCAGTGGTTTAATAATGCACCGCGGTGCGTTATTGCAATTAGCTTGATAATAATTTAAATATAGGTAGTTAGCAATTTTTATATAGTGTTTTAGTAAAAAATGATGCAAAAATGCACCATTTTTCTTGCGCTTGGGTCTGATACTGGAAAACATTTACGGTTGCAGCTCAAGACAAGTGGCGCGGCGGCGGCGGCCTTCACGGGCGGGTGAGAAGCGTCAAACCGGCATGAATAGAGGCTTTGAACATGTCAAATGGTTCATTTGTTAAATCTTGTTCATAAATTATCGTATTGTTTTTGTTGACGCCGCTTCGTCCGGCATGAATGTTGCTTTTAGGATGTGTTATCATCTGTTTCCCTGAAACCGTCCAAAAGGATCGCCTGTTGCCGTCTTTTGAATCGATATCCGCATCCGTTGTTCCCGAGGACCATCAGGCGACCATCATATTCGAAGAAATTCCGGGTATCGCCACCCGGGAAAACGCGCTTTCCATATTAAGGCGCATCGGAGTTGACGCCGTCGAATTTCAAACACTCAGACAACGCAAACCGTCGGTTTTCCAGTTTCACATCGCCCCCGATATTTTTCACGAAGTTGTGCTGCGGTTGTCTGAAAACGGATTTGAAAATTTAAAAGCGTTCAACGCCAGACAGCGCAGAACCAACACCTGACACAGGACAAGCAGGGAATGAATAAAACCGCTAGCGCGGCGGCGGCCGTGTCGTTGATAACCGAAGGGACAACCGTGATGGTCGGCGGATTCGGGGTGCCGGGAACGCCGTTTGCACTCATCGACCGCCTGCTGGCCCAGGGAACGCAGCATCTGGTCCTGATTAAAAATGAAGCCAACATCGCCGGCATGGGGGTTTCAAAACTGATCGAGGCCGGCCGGGTGGACCATTTGATCACATCGCATCTGGGCCTCAATCCGGCTGCGTTGGACCTGATGAACAGCGGGCGCATCACCGTTGAATTCAACCCCCAGGGCATTCTGGCCGAAAGAATCCGGGCCGGCGGCGCCGGCCTGGCGGGATTTTTGACCGACATCGGCATTGACACTGAATTGAATCAAGGCAAACGGCGTTTTCGGCTCAACGGCGCCGACTACCTGGTGGAGACCGCCCTGCGCGCGGATGTGGCCCTGATTCACGCAAGTTGCGGTGATATCTTCGGCAATCTGGTGTACGCAAAAGGCGCGCGCAATTTCAACCCGGCCATGGCCACGGCCGCGGATGTCGTCATCGCCGAGGTGGAGCGCTTTGTCGATGCGGGCGGCATCCCTCCCGATCAAGTGCACACACCCGGTGCTTTTGTGGATCATGTGGTACCGCTGGCGGAGCTGACCGATGAATACGGCATCCTGGAGGCCTATGTCTTTGGATAGCAAAACCAAAATCGCCATACGCGCTGAAAAGGAAATCCAGTCGGGTCAGGTGATCAATCTGGGCATCGGCATCCCCACGCTTATCCTGAGACACATGGATCCGGCCAAGACCGTGCTGGTCCATTCGGAAAACGGCATCCTGGGAATGGGGCCGCACTGCGACCGGGCCCATGCCGACCGCAATCTGATCGATGCCGGCGGCGGCTATGTGCACACCGTCAAGGGCGCTTCTTTTTTCGACAGCGTTCTCTCCTTTGCATTGATTCGCAGCGGCCGGCTCGACATCGCTTTCCTGGGCGCTTTGCAGATTTCTCAGTGCGGCGATCTGGCCAACTGGAAAATTCCGGGCAAGCACACCCCCGGGATCGGCGGCGGCATGGAATTGGCGCAGAAAGCCCGCCGGGTGGTTGTCACGACGACCCACACCAGCCGCAACGGGGCGCCGAAAATTCTGCAAGCGTGCACCCTGCCGTTGACAGCGAAAAATTGCGTGACACGCATCATCACCGAGCTCGCCGTCATCGACGTGATGGATCGGCGGCTGGTTATCAAAGAACTGGCGACGGGCGTGGGTTTGGAAGAAGTGCGCCGAAAGACCGACGCTCCTTTGGTGATCGAAAACGAAGCGATCCCGCGTTTTTGAGAGCGCCCGGCCGCATTGTTCTTTACAAACAGCTAATCGCTGATCACTGACAGAGTGAAACGATGACACTGAACGCCGCAGAAGAAAAAATCGTCAAAACAGTAGAAAGCCTGCGGGACGGCATGCTGGACTTCACCTGCCGCCTGGTGGCCCAACCGAGTACGCTGGGAAAGGAAATATCGGCTCTCGAACTGTTTGAGCAGGAGTTGCAACGGCTGCCCCTGTCCCCGGTGCGTGTACCGCTGGACGACCCGGCCCTCAAGCGCCACCCCGGGTATGCACCGGTGCCGTGGGACTACGACGGCAAATACTGTGTGACGGCCGTACGTGCGGCGGATGCGTCGAACGGCCGCAGTGCGCTGTTCAACGGGCATCTGGACGTGGTCGACCCGGAGCCGATCCATTTCTGGGACACCGATCCCTTTGTTCCTGAAATCCGCGGCGGCCGCATCTACGGCCGCGGCGCCGGGGACATGAAATCGGGGGTGGCGGCCATGGTCTACGCGCTTTACGCGGTGCAAAAGGCCGGCCTGGGGTTGGCCGCGCCGGTTACCATCGAAGGCGTAATCGACGAGGAGTGCAGCGGCAACGGGGCCCTGGCCTGTCTGAACGCCGGCTATGACGCCGACGCCGTGCTGATCCCGGAGCCCTTCGGCCCCACCATTCTGACCGCCCAGGTCGGCGTGCTGTGGTTCCGCATCCGCGTGAAGGGCAAACCGGTCCATGTACTCGAAGCGCCCTCCGGCACCAATGCCATCGAAAAGTGTTTCCCGATCGTTCAATCGCTGCGGGTCCTGGAAAAAAGACTCAACCAGGAGCGGGTGCCGGAAGAATACGCTGATATTCCGCATCCGTTGAATCTGAACATCGGCGTATTCAAAGGCGGCAACTGGCCGTCGACCGTGGCGGCGCAAGCGGAGCTTCACGGCCGGTTGTCCTTTTTTCCGGGGGTCGGGTATGCAGAAACCTGCGGCCGGATCGAGGATGCAGTTGCAGCGCTGGTGCAGCAGGATGACTGGCTGCGCCGGAACCCCCCTGAACTGTCCTTTTACGGCTTTCGATCGGAAGGCCATTCGGTTCCGTATGCGACGCCGGCCTTTGCGGCGCTGAACCAGTGCCACCAGAGCCTCACGCAGCAGGATGCCGCGGCGCACATCGCCACCTGCACCACGGATCTCAGCCGTTTTCAGGCCTACGGCGGCGGGCAGTCCACCTGTTATGGTCCGGAGGGGGGCAATTTCCACGGGGCCAACGAGTGGGTGGACATGGAAAGCATTGTTCACACCGCCAAAACCTATGCGCTGTTTCTGGCGCGCTGGTGTCGTCTGGTGGAATAGCCGGACAAGCGGGCGGCGGCGCAGCCGCCGCGGGGCGGCGGGCTTTTTGATTTTCCGGCGCCGTTCGACGGTGTACCGGGCATACATCCGGGGAGGAGACACATGCAAAAACAATCGTGGAAACCATGGGCGCTCTTAAGCCCGTCCCTGACAGCGGTTTTTCTGCTGCTGGTGGTGCCGGTGTGTTTTATCGTTGTTTACAGCTTCTGGCTGCGGTCGCCGACCGGCGCCGACATCCCGGCCTTCCAGTTCGGCAACTACGCCAAGTTTTTTGAAGATTTGTTTTATCCCAGCATTTTGTTCCGAACCATCCGGGTGTCTTTGGAGACCGTTGCCCTGTGTCTGGTCATGGGATACATCCCCGCCTACTTTTTCTACCGCACCGAATCGCGCAACAAGTCGATTATGCTGCTGCTGATTATGCTGCCGTTCTGGATCAGCTTCATTATCCGCACCCTCAGCTGGATCAACATCCTGGGAGACACCGGTCTGATCAACCACGTGTTGATCCGAATCGGCCTTCTGTCGGAACCGCTCGGCATGCTCTACAATGAAGGCGCGGTTCTGCTGGGGTTGATTCAGTTTCTGCTGCCGTTCATGATTCTCAACGTTTACGTCAGCCTGGAGGGCATTGACAAGAGTCTGTTGGAAGCGGCCAGAAGCCTGGGGTGCACCGAATGGCAGGCCTTCAAAGAAGTGACGCTGCCCTTGAGTCTTCCCGGCGTCAGCGCCGGGTGCCTGCTGGTATTCGTCCTCACCGCCGGCACCTATCTGCCGCCCATGATCCTGGGGGGGCCCGGCAACGACATGATCGCCAACCTGATCTTCAAGCGGGTCATCGGCACGCTGGACTGGCCGTTTGGATCGGCCATCAGCGTGGTGCTGCTGACCCTGCTGGTGATCATCATTTTTACCTATAACCGTTATCTGGGCATCAACCAGATTTTCAAAAGCTTCAAATAAGGACCGGGCCATGAAAAACATCATTTCCGGATGGTCGTTGATCCGCCTGTACACAATTCTGGTGTATGTGTTCATGTTCACCCCCATTGTGGCGGTGATCATTTTGTCCTTTAATCCCCAGCAGTTCGGATCCTTCCCCATGGAAGGATTCAGCTTCCGCTGGTACGTAAAGCTGGCCCAGAATCAAACCATTCTGGGAGCGTTTAAGAATTCCCTGATCCTGGGATCACTGACCGCTATTGTGGTCACCGCCATCGGCATCCCGGCCGCCATGGCGTTTGTGCGCTTTGATTTTCCCGGCAAAAACACGCTCAACACCCTGCTGTTGACCCCGATCATGATTCCGGAAGTCGTGCTGGGGGTGGCGCTGCTGCTGTTCATCCGCTGGCTGCAGCAGCCCAAAAGCTTCCTGCTGCTGCTGATCGGGCACGTGGTGCTGACCCTGCCCTATGTCCTTCTGGTCGTGCAGGCCCGGCTGGTCGGCATCAAGCGCGAATACGAGGAGGCGGCCCAGACGCTCGGCGCCAACCCCTTGCAGACGTTCAAAGAGATCACGCTGCCGTTATTGATGCCGGCCATTTTCGCCGGCATGCTCTTTTCGTTCACCATCTCGTTTGACGATGTCACGGCGACCCTGTTTTGGGCCACGGCAAACAACCAGACAGTGCCGGTCAAGATATTCGGCATGCTGCGCAACAGCATCAGCCCTGAAATCAACGCCCTGGGCACGGTCATGATCGTTCTGACCATATCGATTCCCCTGGCGGCCGGATATCTTTCCCGCAAATTCGCGAAAGGGGGTGAAAAAGGCAAATAAGCTTCGTATCCGGTTTGGTTTCAATCGCTTCATTACCGATCGCGATGATCGTTAACCCCGCAAAGGAGAGGAGGAAAACCATGACAAGAGAAATGGAAAAGCAGTTGGACAACGCGTATGAGCGACTGCGCAACGGCGCGCTGTCGCGGCGGGATTTTATCAAATACCTCGGCATCGCCGGCGCAGCGGCCGGACTTGTGGGCGGGCCCTTCGGCGGGCTGGTGTCCAGGGCTTACGCCGCCAAGAGCATCCGCTTTGACGGATGGGGCGGTGTCGTTTCGGAGGCCTTTCGCAAATACGCCTTTGATCCCTTCACCGAAGCCACCGGCATCAAGGTCATTGACGGTGAATTCGGTGATGCCGACACGTATTTGACGCGCGTCAAAGCTTCATTTCCGCCCGGCGGTGAATTCAACCTGGCCCACTTGAGCGGTGTGTTTGACTATGCGCGCTATGTCGGGCTGGAATTTGACGTCGTGCTGGATGAAAGCAAAATCCCAAATTTAGGTTATGTCATGCCGGCCATGATGACGCCCTATCGCGCCATCACCAAGGGCAAACTGTCCGCGGTTCCCTACGACTTCGGCCAGACCGGCATCGCCTACAACACTAAGTACATTTCCAAGAGCAAAGCGGAAAAAATGGGGGCCTCGCTGCTGTGGGACAAGGACCTGAAGGGCAAACTGGGCTCCTGGACGGACTGGCGCACCAACATCTGGTACGCCGCCTTGAAGACAGGCCAGAATCCCAATAATATCAAATATATGGATGTGATCTGGTCCGAACTCCGCGAACAGCGCGATCTGATGAAAAAATACTGGGCATCGGGGGCCGAACTCATGAACCTGCTGGCCAACGAGGAAATTTACGCCACCGTGGCCTGGTCGGGCCGCGTGGCCGCCCTGCAGGCCCAGGGACATTCCATCGGTTTTCTATCACCCTACAACTGCATGTCCTGGCAGGAGTGCATTTTCGTACTCAAGGGCACGGACCTGGATGTCGCCTGCAAACTCCTCAATTACATGCTGGCGCCGGAAGCCGCCATCGCCGTGGCGATCGGACAAAAATATCCCTCGAGCCTGGATCCGACCAAAGTCGACATGCCCCAAGAGGTCAAGGAGCTGCCGGCGTTTGATCCCACCGGCAAACTGGAAGGCTACCTGTTCGCCGATCCGGAATACTGGAACGGCCACCAGGTGGAATGGGCCGAAAAGTGGGACCGTGTCCGGGCAGGCGCCTGATAACGGGACGACGGCGGAAACCATCCGCCCCTTTCACAGGAAATCACAGGGTCGGCCGGGTGGACGGCGGGGATTGCTTCCCGCCGCCGCCGCGGCCCTGCGGACACCGCGTGCAAAAAAGGAAACGACGTGAAAGCAAACACATCTTCCTCCATGGTGCGTTTTAAAGGCATTGTAAAACGCTTCGACAATGTCGAGGCGGTTTCCAAAATGGATCTGGACATCCAGGAAGGTTCACTGGTGACGCTGCTGGGGCCGTCCGGCTGCGGCAAGACCACGCTGCTGCGCATGCTGGCCGGACTGGAAACACCGACGCAAGGAGACATTTTTGTCAAAGAACGGCGCATCAACGACACCCCGGTGCACAAACGCAACCTGGGAATGATTTTTCAGAATTACGCCCTGTTTCCCCACAAAAGTATTTTTGACAACGTGGCCTTCGGCTTGAAATACCGCAGCGTTCCCAAAGACGAAATCCGCAAAAAAACCGAATGGGCCCTTAACATGGTACAGCTGCCGGGCGTCGAAAGCCGCTATCCCTCCCAGCTCTCCGGCGGCCAGCAGCAGCGCATTGCCCTGGCGCGGGCGATCGTCATCGAGCCCGACGTACTTTTGATGGATGAACCGCTGTCGGCGCTGGACGAGAACCTGCGGGAGGAAATGCGCCGCGAAGTGAACAATCTGCAGGACAAACTGGGCGTCACCACCATTTTCGTCACCCACGACCAGCGCGAAGCGCTCAGCATGTCGGATAAAATCGTGGTCATGAAAGACGGCAAGATGCAGCAGGAGGGGTCTCCGGAAGCGGTGTACAACCGACCGGTCAACCATTTTGTGGCCGATTTTTTAGGCCACTCCAACTTTCTGCCCGGTACGGTCGAGCGTGTTCAGGAAAAACGTATTCATGTCAAACTGAACAACGGCCGTCAGTTGATCGCCGAATCCGACAACCAATGGCAAACCGGAGACAGCGTGGAGGCCGTTGTCCGTGCGCAGCGGTTTGAACCGTTTGACGCCGGTAAAACCGCCGGTTCGAAGCCGGACAACCTGTTTGAGGGTATCATCAGAGACCGCAGTTACATGGGTGGCGAAGTCAGCTATTTTGTCGAGCTCGAAGGCGGCAACGAAATCCATGTGATCAGCATGATGCGCACCAAGGTCCACGACGTCGGCAACCGTGTGTCCGTAACCGTGGCCCCGCGCCACTGCCACCTGATTCCGATGGAAACCTGAGTATGCTGAACAAACCACTGGAAGAAAAATGGCGCCGCAAACCAGCGCCGGGCATCTTTACCATCGATTCGCACACCGAAGGTGAAGTGACCCGTCTGGTGCTCGGCTTTGAAGGGGTGCAGGGCCGCACCATGGCTGCCAAACGCGCCTTCCTGATGCAGCATGCCGACCAAGTGCGGCGGCTCTTGACACGGGAGCCCCGCGGTCGGGACATGCTGGCGGCGGTGTTGACCAATCCGGTCACTCCCGGTGCTGATTTCGGCCTCATCTACATGGATGCCCGCCGCTATCCATATCTGTGCGGACACGGCGCCATCGGTGCGGTGACCACCCTTATTGAAGCCGGGATGTTGAAAACCGAAGGGGAACAGCAGCGCATCCTGGTCGACACCCCGTCCGGACCGCTCGAAACCACGGCCTTCATAAAGGAGAACAAGGTCGTCCGGGTGGCGCTGCGCATGGTGCCGTCTTTTGTCTATCAGACCAACCAGCGGCTCAAGGTGGAGGGCCTCGGTGGTCTGATCGTGGATCTGGTCTGCGTGGGCGGCTTCTTCGTCATGGTGGATGAACAGCAGCTTCCCCTGGCGCTCACGCTGGACAACCGCAAACCGCTGACAAGCCTGGGCATGGACATCATCGCGGCCGCCAATCAGCAGCTCAAGGTTTCCCATCCCACCCGACCGGAGGTCAAAACGGTGGACGTGGTCGAATTTTACGGAACGGACGATCTCCACCACGAAAAGGGCCGCAACATGGTGATTTACGGCGAAGCGCACATGGACCGCTCTCCCTGCGGCACCGGCACCACGGCGAAAATGACGCTGCTGCACCACAAAAGCCTGTTGGACCTCAATCAGATTCATCAGAATTTCAGCCCGTTGGGAACTGCCTTTGAAGGGCGGCTGGTCGCGGAAACAACCGTCGGCGATCTGCCGGCCGTCATCGCCGAAATCCGCGGCAGCGCCTATATCACCGGTATTCACGAATTTGTTGTGGATACGACCGATCCTTTTCCCGAAGGTTTTATGGTATGACCGCCGCCCCTGCCGTTGATCTCATTCTCTACAACGCCGAATTTCACACCCAGGATCCCGCTCGACCCCGGGCCCGGGCCCTGGCTGCAGCCGACGGCCGCATCGTCGCCGTGGGAGACAACGATGCCGTCCGTGCGCTGGCGACCCGACGCACCACCCGCATCGATCTCCAGAACCGCCTGGGTCTGCCCGGCTTCATCGACACGCACTTTCATTTTTATGAGTGGGCCCTGGGCCGCAGAAATGCCGAGCTGGCCGGTGTCAAGAATTTTGACGACTGTTTGGCCGCTGTCTCCCGTCTGGCACAGCGCCGCCCCAAAGGCCGGTGGGTTTTGGGGCAGGGGTTCAATGAGTCGGACTGGCCGGAAAACAGAATGCCGCTGCGCTGGGACCTGGACCGCATCGCCCCGGCGCATCCGGTTGTCATCTGGCGCTGCGATCTTCATCTCGCGGTGGCCAACTCAGCGGCCCTGAAACACGCCGGCATTGACCGCACGACGCCTGATCCGCCCGAAGGCCGCATCGAAAAAGACATAGACGGCCGTCCTACCGGCGTGCTGCGGGAACTGGCCATCAACCTTGTTAAAAAGGCCATGCCCCCCGTCACGTCCGCGGCGGCCGCCGACGCCATTGCCGAAGCCGTTCCAGCGGCCCATGCGCTGGGTTTGACCGGGATCCATGACGTTCGTCTGATGGGCGGCGCCGAAGGAGCCGCTGCCATGGGTGCCTGGCAATTGTGCCGGGAGCGCGGGCGACTGCCCCTGCGCACCTGGGTGACCATCCCCGGCGAATCGCTGGACGCGGCGGTTGCGCTCGGACTGCGCAGCGGCTGCGGGGACCATCGCCTGCGCATCGGCCATGTCAAGTTTTTTGCGGACGGCGGCATGGGCGCCAGAACCGCCTGGGTCATCGAACCCTATCGCGACGCGCAGTACGGCATGCCGCTGACGCCGATGCCTGTCCTGGAAAACGCCGTGCTGAAAGCCCACCGGCACGGGCTCGCCGTCATGATTCATGCGGTGGGCGACCGCACGGTGCGGGAACTGATCAAGGTGTTCGCAAGCCTGAACCGGCAAACCAGGGAAAAAAACCCGCCGCAGCCACCGCCGGTCATGCCGCACCGCATCGAGCATGTGCAGATGATCCGGCCGGAAGACGTCCCCCGTCTGGCCGGCGTCGGCATCATGGCCTCGGTTCAGCCGGCCAACCTGGTGCTTGACATCAACATGATCGATGAATGTCTGGGGCCCAACGGCGTGCACACGTATGCCTTTCGACATCTGATAGACGCCGGCATCGACGTCTGTTTGAGTTCGGATGCACCGGTGTGCGACCCGGATCCTCTGGTGGGTATTCATGCCGCCGTCACGCGCCGGCGCGCCGATGGAACCCCGGCCGGCGGATGGTACGCAGACCAGCGTCTCAGTGTGTCC
>Ga0180434_10005100_pt1 | contig 15648 bp, 15 predicted proteins | sample SS_ome_7_FD_132453 | JGI IMG/M metagenome (GOLD analysis project Ga0180434, IMG submission 132453) | Hypersaline lake sediment archaeal communities from the Salton Sea, California, USA - SS_1_D_2 metaG | ecosystem: Environmental > Aquatic > Non-marine Saline and Alkaline > Hypersaline >...
AGATTTGGCCGACAACCTTCTCTCCGACGATAGGCAGGTAATCATCCAGGCTTTTCATTCAAAAAGTCTCCTGTGTCAATGATCCAGAAAAGAGTCAAATTTATAACATCTCTGGGAGCGGCAGTCAAATGCTACCGATTTGTTTGCCGGCTTGCCTGTCGACTTGCCACTGAATTGTGCAACGTGCAATCAATCTGCGAAGTGATGCAATCTGGCAAATTCAATACAAAAATAATCTATTTAAACAGTGCTTGCATCCAGGAGTGAATGCAATCTTTTGCACGTCCGCGGCCGCCTGAGCTTTCTTATGGCTTTGGCTTCCACCTGACGGATTCGCTCTCGTGTGACACGAAATTGTTGACCGACTTCTTCCAGTGTGTGCTCGTTTCCCTGTCCTATGCCGAAACGCATTTTCAAAACCCGGGCCTCTCTTTGGTTGAGAGATTTGAGAGCGTTCTCTAATATCTCGCCTCTGCTGATCTGAATAAAGACATCTTCCGGCGGAGTTGTTTTCTCATCCTTGATGAAATCTTTAAGAAAACTGTCATTGTCATCTCCGATGGGTGTCTCCAACGAGATAGGATCCTGCAGTTTCAGTATCTTTTGGACTTTTTTCACAGAAATTCTCATTTTTTTGGCGATTTCTTCATAAGTCGGTTCTCTGCCGGTATCTCTCACACAAATTTGGCAAAATTTATTCAATCTGTTGATTGTTTCGATCATATGCACGGGAATTCTTATCGTGCGGGCTTGGTCGGCGACCGCCCGGGTGATGGCCTGTCTGATCCACCAGGTGGCATAGGTTGAAAATTTATATCCCCGCTTGTAATCGAATTTTTCCACGGCTTTGATCAAGCCCATATTTCCCTCTTGAATCAAATCCAGAAAATCAAGTCCACTATTCAAATACTTTTTGGCAATGGATATCACCAATCTGAGATTGGCTTCGACCAGCTTGTCTTTCGCTCGTTGACCAGCTCTTTTTTTCCTTGCTATGCTGGTCAGGACACTGTTCAGGCCCGCCGCATCGAGTCCGATTTCTCTTCTCAACTTTCTATAGAATCCATCCATGCCTTTTTTCTTTTCTTCATATTTGCTTCTTGTTCTGGCAGACTGAGATTTTGCTAAAGACCGCGCCAATTCCTCCCTGCTGTTTTCCAACTCCAGCATCACCTTGTGTTTATCTTGAAGTTCCTTGATGACCGTTTCAAAAAACACGGGCCTTATTCTGAGTTCGTGAATAGTGCGGAATATGCGCACAACAATGCGGCCACGTTTCATCATGTTTTTCTTTCTCAAAGGCACAGAATTCAACCTTTTGTACAAATTTTGAATCGCCTGGATGTGATTTAAAATGCGCTCCTGTTTATTTTCAAAATGGTCTGTGCGAAAATCTTCTTCACAATCATCGAATAATTTCAGAAATCTCTTGGAATCTTCTTCCACCTTATCTTCAATTTCCATAATTTTATGAAAAAAATATCGCGTATGCATGAGAGCCTTGGTGGTTTTCCTCTCACTCCACTCAATCCGCCTGGCCAGGGCTTTTTCTTCATCACGACTGAGAAGCGAAACACTTCCCATCTCTCTCAAATAATGTTTCACAGGATCTGAGTTGTAGCTATACCTTAACTTCCCCAAAAGTCATCCTTTCAATCATAGTTTCATTGTTTTGCATTTAAATGCATTTTTTTAAAAATCACTCGGGAAACTTTTTCGCTGATTTCCTAAAAAAATCAATCAATATGCCTTTATTCTGTGCGATCACTTGTTTGGAAGCCTGTCTTTTAGTTAAACCGTTGTCAAGTCCTGCTCTTACCTGCCTTAAGAGGTGGGCCCGCAACAAGGCAATGTGTTGTTTGTGGGATATCAGAGTTTTCCGAATGACTTCGGACTCATCGCTCTCTTTCCTTTCAAGCACTAATCGTAAATCTTGAGAATTTATGGCTGCCTTAAAACAGATTTCAGACACGAAACGAAAGACTTCATTGACTGTTTTTTTATATTCTGAATCCTGCATCTTTTTACTCTTCGATTCGAGATCATCCTTTGAAATCGACGTCTTGACCTCACTGAACAGATCCAATAAAAATTCTTCTAACGAAAATAATGCGGCTCCATTCATGACTTGTTTGGGGGTGATTTCATTTCTCATTTTTTTTGTCCAAAATCATTGTTTATATTTATCTTTATTCTGTTTGGCTCATTCCTATTGTCTTGTGCACTTACGACTTTGGTTGAGGAATTATTTGCATAGGCACAGTCGAAATTCGCACAAGTTTTTCCGTAACTGAGCCCAAAAGAAATTTTCTCCACCCTGTTGTACCGTGACTGGCCATGATAATGAGATCAATGTTTTTTTTATTGGCAAACCGGGCTATCTCTCCGGCCGCATCCCCTTGAAGAATGACAGTTTTCGCAATCAATTCATCCCCAACTTTTTTGTCTATCACGTCTTGAAGCGATTTCTCCGCTGACAGCCGAAGATTTTCGAGGTAATCGGAAACATTAAAACTGGGTCGGCCCTTAGGAGGGGGGACAAAGGGCGGGAGAGGCGTAATAATATGGGCCAAATACAATTCAGCTTTATGCATGGAGGCCATTTCTTTCGCCACTTTAAGTGCTTCATAAGACGCAGCACTAAAATCCGTTGGCCAAAGGATTTTCTTTATATTCATCGTCTGTCTCCAAATTCCTTCCCTCCAGCCCAAAATAAGATAATAATGATAAATCTTGGAATCTTCCCGGATTGTTGGATGTGGAGGGGAAGGATATTAAGGGCTGGATTAAATGAATTTTAAAATCATGTATTCAGATGATATCAAACCTCATTCTTTGAGTCAAATTCAGCTAAGAGTGTGATCGAGAGACCATCCCCAAATGTCAGCCATTCTTGGATGAGCGGGAAATAAAAGAATTGGCAAAAAAGGCTAACAATACGGATTGTGAAGCTTAAAAGCATGGCCAGGAATACGAGTGCACAGTTTCCATCAGCAAAACCATTCAGCGGAACGCATCACAACATACCAGGCATGTATTTTGCTATATCAATTTTGTGTATGTTTAAAGGAGTTTACACTTTGGCTGTAATTTACATATCATGTATAGAGGCATCGCTCAGAAATTTTGAGCGCCAAGGTCCACATCGACAAATCAGTGGGGGACGTTTCTCCCTATCTTTCTAACCCGGCCGAGAGGTCTGCTGCTCCGGCCTATCAGAAAACCGATGATTACTCCTAACGCTACAGCCATGGGTAGCAGAATGATCTGGGATACGCTCAACTTCCAGAAAAACAGGCGATAGGTAACGACCCGCGTGTTTTGGAGGAGAACGATGATAAACAAAGCGGCCAGAATAAGCACGGCTATCCATTTGGGTTTCATGTTAAGCTCTCCTCTCTGCCCAAGGGCTCCAAACGACTGTCTTCATTGATACTTAACCAGCCTGGCGTTGATAGCGACGATAACGGTGGAGACAGACATCACCAGAGCTCCCAGGGCCGGAGGCATGACAAAGCCGAATGAGTAGAGGACGCCCGCTGCTAGAGGAATGGCGATGACGTTGTATCCCGTCGCCCAGGCCAGGTTCTGTTTCATCTTCCTGCGAGTGATACCGGAAAGTGAGATGACATCCACCGCATCCCGGGGATCGCTGTTCACCAGAACCACATCCGCTGTTTCCACAGCCACATCTGTGCCGGCACCGATGGCGATCCCGACATCCGCCTGAGCCAGCGCCGGTGCATCATTCACTCCATCCCCCACCATAGCCACTCTTTTTTTCCGCTCCTGGAGCTCTTTGATTTTTGTCGACTTTTGATCGGGAAGAACTTCGGCAAAATATGTATCCAAACCAAGCTCTTGAGCCACGTGTTTAGCCGTGGCTTCGTTGTCGCCGGTGATCATGGCGATCTCGAGATCCATTTCTTTGAGCCTCTTGATGGCCTCTCTGGACTCATCTCTTATCATATCGGCCAGAGAGATAATCCCCAGCAGGCGGTCCTCCAAGGCAACAAAAACAACGGTTTTTCCCTGGGAGGCGACTTCCCTGGCCTTTTGTTTTGCCTCATCGGATGAGACCTTCGCCTCCTCCAATATGCCGCTGTTGCCCACATAAACGGTCTCTCCCCCGACATTTGCCTTGGCGCCCTTCCCGGGCACGGCTTCGAATTTGTCCGCTTTGGCCAATTCCAGGTCTTTATTCCTGGCCTCTTCCACGATACCTCGTGCGATACTGTGCTCGGAGTTGCTCTCGACAGCGGCCGCCTTCCTCAAAAGATCATCCTTATCCGTTTTGCCCAGGGGAATGATATCCGTAACGCCAAATTCTCCTTTAGTCAAAGTCCCCGTTTTGTCGAAGACGATAGCGTTCAGATTCCAGGCACTTTCAAAGGCGGTCCTGTTCCTGATCAGAAGCCCGTTTTTGGCCGACAATGCTGTGATGACGGCGATAACCAGGGGAATTGCCAAGCCCAAGGCGTGCGGGCAGGTGATAACCATCACGGTAACCATGCGCTCCAGGGCAAAAACAAATTCCTTTCCGAGCACCAGCCAGCTCACCAGCGTTATTGTTCCCACCGTGAGGGCAATCATCGTCAGCCAGAATGCGGCTTTGTCGGCGAAATCCTGGACCCGGGATTTGCTTTCTCCGGCCTTTTTCACCATATCGACCACATGAGCCAGGTAAGAATCTTTTCCCGCTTTGGTGACTTCGACCTTGAGCGCACCCGTTCCGTTGACCGAGCCTCCGACGACCTCGTCTTTCTGACTTTTCCTGACGGGTTCGGACTCCCCGGTGATCATCGAGACATCGAGCTCGGATTCCCCCTCTGTAATCCGTCCATCCACGGGAATTTTCTCTCCCGGCTTGACGAGAACCACATTCCCTTTTTCCAGTTCCTCGATCTCGACATCCTTTTCGGTGCCGTCCTCCTCGATAAGATGGGCTTCAGAGGGCATCATTTTCGCCAGCTTCTCCAGGGCCATGGATGCGCCCATGACCGAGCGCATCTCGATCCAATGCCCAAGAAGCATGATATCGATCAGGGTCACGAGCTCCCAGAAAAACACTTTCCCTGCAAGCCCGAAGACGACCATACTGCTGTAACCGTAGGCCACGGTAATGGCCAGGGCGATGAGGGTCATCATTCCGGGCTGTTTCTTTGTCAACTCATCGACCAGGCCTTTGAGAAAGGGCCAGCCGCCGAAAAGAAAGACAAAGGTTGCCAGGGCAAAAAGCACGTACCTGTCTCCGGGGAACCGGAAATCTATACCCAGTAAAGACTGGATGAGAGGAGAGAGGATGAGCACAGGGACGGTGACTGCCAGAGAAAACCAAAACCGTCTCTTAAAATCCTTCAGCATATGGGCATGATGGTCGTGGTGGCCGCTTTTGTGGCCGGCGTGTTCATGATCATGGTGTTCCTTGTGGTTATCTGTGTCCATCGCAATACCTCTCAAAAAAATATTATGGGGAAATTTTTATTAAATCCCAGATCAATATTGGATCAAACAGATTAATTTTGCTCGGTTTCATTTTCGCTCGATCAGTTTTTTTAACGCTTTCCAGCTTCTGGTGTTCAACACATCTATCGCTCCAGTCATCCCCGGCGCGCTTGCCCAATTCGTTATTTCATGAAATTCAGTTCATCAATGCGGTGGGCGTCGGTGGAGATAGCCAACTGAACGCTCATCTCCTTGACCATCTTCCAGTGTGAATCATCGAAATCTAAGCGGCCGGGATTGGCCTTCTATTATTTGTGGATCTTTTTTCGAAATGCTCGGCTTAGGCTTGTCTTGGAGGTAGATCGGGCTTCAATGTGAAAGCCAGAATCAATAACGTCAGGGCACCAATGAACAATCCGATGTCCAGACGGACCTCCAAACGAAGGGCTCCAAAGAGGCCGTAAAAAAGCCCGACAAACGCTAAGAGGAGTGACCAGGCACGGGATGACATCCCATTCGCCAACAATGCAAAACCTATGGAGATTGAAAGAGTAGGACAGGGTATCAATCCAGTCGGCGCCGCGTACAGATATTCAAACCAACTGCCGGATTCGAGAAAATGCGGATAGACCCAACCGAAAATGACCAATAGAATGCCTATCACGAAGCCCCATGCAGGTGCAGCCCGGACTTTTTCATTGGGCAACCGCAGGCCCACAATTATCAGTAACAGAGCAAACAGCAGAAAGACAATCCCGTTGAAGGGATTGTGGTGAATCCAGGCAAAAATGCTTACGGATAACAGCGGTACAGCTAAGGCCGCTGCGGCGAGCCGCCTCGGGGGTCGCCACCCCGTGATGAGTGCGGCAATAGCGACGGCGAATATTATGTGCCAAATTATGGACACAAAAGTGAAATTGTTCGAAATCGTGGCAAGGCCTTCGAGAATTTCATTGGGTGTAGGCATTGTATTCCCTCCTATCGTTCAAGTTACTTTTCTATATTTTCAACTCTTTCCTTTATGAACTTCTCTACAGCTTCAGCATATGTGACCGGATGGGAGAAACGGAACATGTGTCCTGTCCTTTCTAGAACGACCTCCGTTGCATCCGGAATGCCTTCCAACATCTGACGTGCTGCATTTTTCCCTATCAAGCGATCATAGGAAGGCGTGATGATCAATGTCGGGACAAATCCCAGGGTGCTCCGGAAAAACATGGGACTGTGACAACAGTCAGAGCAGTAGTATTTGCCATTTTTGAGTCATTTTTTATTACAGCGTATACTTAAAAATGGGTGATTGTCCAGGAATTTCCAAATGGATTTGAATGTTCATTTGGGAAATAAGCATGTTAAGGCTGGCAGCGCTACCGGGATTCGAACCCGGGTCTGATGGCTGAGAACCACCTGTCCTAGTCCCCTAGACGATAGCGCCGCACTGTTTGGGGAATCGGCAGAATACCAGATGTAACCCTGGTAAGTCAAGGATTTAGACTTGTTGAGACTTGTTTTTGAGCCTGCAGTATTTTACGCCATTTTGCCATAGTATCAGCCAAAATCAGCAAAATCTGGATTATATTTGGAAGATGTGTCAGATTTTCTCAAGTTCAATGATGCATTATATAAAATACAGGAGATAGCCAACCTTGGCATCAAGGTATACACACAAAGAATTCCTGATTACCTCCGAGGCTCGAGCGAAGCTGTCCTTGACATCTCTCTTAACCTGACTTATATTTCTCATCGGTATCTTAGGGGGAATATCGCGACAAGAGTTTTCACTTTTATCTCCTTTTTTGAAGCTTGATAATGAGCATGCTCGAAGATTTGCTTAGGAGTAAGGTTACAGGCTTTTTCTCTGAGGGACCGGGAGATTACTTCGCAAAAGTCATCAAAGCGATCAAAGACGTCGAGATGTATCCTGATGTTCATGTAATAATAGGATCATCCAGTCAACCGAGAATAAAAATCAATGGCAGAGAATATTTGACATTCGCATCTAATAATTACCTGGGGTTGGCAAAAAATGACGAGTTGATTCGGATCACACAATCAAACCTTCAGAAATACGGAATCGGATCAGGAAGCACTAGGATGCTATCTGGAACTCTGGATATTCAAAATGAACTTGAAAATAAGCTGGCAGATTTCTTCGGGTATACGGACGCTATTACGTTTTCTTCTGGTTTTTTGGCGAATGTTGGCGTGATCAGAATGCTTGTCGATCCCTTTCCCTATACAAAACTTCTCTCTCATGGTCAGAAAAGCATAATCATTAGCGATGAATTTAACCATGCGAGTGTAGTCGATGGCATCCGGTTATCAAAAGCGGAGAGGGCCATATATAAGCATAACGATATGAACGAGTTAAGTCATATTTTGGGCAAAAACAAGCATAAAAGAAAACTCATTGTCACCGACTCTGTATTCAGCATGGATGGAGATATCGCAGATCTTCCCACCATTACAAAACTTGCCGAAGAACACGACGCTATGGTTTTTCTTGATGACTCACACGGTGTTGGTGTTCTCGGGCCTCATGGCGAAGGAGCCGCCCATCACTTTGGGATCAAGAACGGGATTCATGTGCTCATGGGAAGCTTTACGAAGTCGTTCGGCAGTATAGGTGCCTATGTCGCTTGCTCTAAAGAACTGGATGAGTATCTTCGTGTGACAGCAAGACCCTATATGTTTTCTGATCCTATCATACCTTCGGTTGTAGCAAGTCTGATCAAGGCGGTTGACATAATCCATGATGGTGATGACAAACGACAGAAAGTCATTGGTGCCGCTGCTTATCTGAGGGCGGAACTCACAGCGCTGGGTTTTCACGTTCTCGGCGATACGGTGCCGATCGTGCCCATACTGATAGGTGATGAGAAAAAAGTCATTCGGTTCTCGGACGAACTTAAGAAAATCGGCATTCTGGTGCCAGCTATTCGAAGACCCGCTGTTGTCGAGGGAAAAGAAAGACTTCGGATCTCTCTTATGGCTACCCATAAAAAAGAGGAACTAGATTTTCTACTCCAAGAATGTGAGAAAATAGGAAAAAAAATCGGCATCGTTTAAGAAACTATCTTTTACGAGCAGTGGCTCCCTGGCATTGTAGATAGTCCAGAATGAGGCAGGTATTATGGACCAATTAGTTTTTGGTATCGCTGTTGTGGCAGGTATGCTGGTGATGCTGGCTGTGATCATTGGATTCCTGGTGCGCGCCAGAGAGCTCGGCCCTGCCCGTGAATTTTCAACGGTGCATCGACCCGAGAATATGGCGGATCTGCCTTTTGTAACGATCATCGTCCCAGCCAGGAACGAGGAACGAAACATCGCAAGCTGCGTTGAATCGCTCATGGCCCTGGACTATCCCAGCTTTGAAATTTTCGTGATTGACGATCATTCCACCGATCGCACCGCCGAGATTGTTCGAGAGATTATTGAACGAGACACCTCCCAGCAGGACACCCAGCTTTTTCATCTTTCTGATGATCAGAAAGAGAGAAGAGTCGAATGGGCCTGCCGAAAGTCCTATGCGCTCTGGTATGGAGCACAGCAGGCACAAGGAGAATGGGTCCTTTTTGTGGACGCGGACACGCGTCAAAAGACTGACACTCTATGGCGCGCTATAAGTTTTTCCCTGCGGTATGACCTCCAGGCCTTGTCTTTGTCTGGGGTGTTCGTAAATCCCGGTTTTTGGGGTGGAATTCTAGAGGCAGTGCTTACTCCGGCCATTTTTCTTGCCATCCCCTGGCATCGTGTCAATAACCCTGGCGAACCTGCAGCATGGATGAATGGGAACTTTATCCTCTACAACCGGATGGCCTATTTCAAAGTCGATGGCCATCGCGCGGTCGCCGATTTCATCCAAGATGATCTAGCTTTAGCACTTCACTCGAAAACAATGCGCGTACGCTTTCTTTTTTTACCGGTGTCATCCGCATACGAGTGCCGCGACTATGTGGGGCTCAAGGAGGCATTTCACGGTTGGACGCGCCGTCTGGCTGTGGGGGGGGCGTGCCTCCACATGGGGCATGGTTCCTATGCTTTCAAGGCAGCCGTCCTTTTCATCGTGGGTGTGTGGCCTGTTTTGGCGGCAACAATAGGGTTTTTCAAACCCTTCGCGGGGCATATGCTTTTGGGCATGAGTTTCGGTGCGTGGGCGCTTGTCCAGCTCGGATCGGTGATTCTCCTTCAAGGAACTATCCGAGCCTTTATGAGAATGCCGGTTTGGCCGGCAGTGCTCGCCCCTTTTGGGGCGAGCATCGGAATAGCAGTCGTTGTAAAGGGATACCGAAACCGATATGTGAAAAAGTCTATCGAGCTTCGCGGCCGGGTACTGGATATCAATGATAAAACCGACTAGAATCTCGATGAGTAAGCGCGATGACAGTCTGTACGAGGCTTCCCTTCACGAAGTCACGCCATGGCCTGTTTTCATTCTCGGTCTCTCTCGTTCCGGCACGACGTTCCTTTATCAAACGCTTGCAGATGTCTTCCCCATCGCCAGCCTAACCGTCTATCACGTCATCGAATACGACCGGATACTTCTCTATCATAAAGAGGGAAAAGCGGCGGCTGCTGCGCGGGAGCTCGACAAGATGTTCCGCAGCTGGAACATGGCTACCCGGTTAACCGACAGCATTCCGCTGTCTCATGCCATGCTGGAGGAATACGGCTGGGTGCTCAAGCGCCGGGCCGGAGCTTTCCACACCAACACAAAAACCGCCTCGCAACTTCAAGAGATTTGCGGGAAACTGCAATTCATCTCTCCTTCCGCTAAGGCCATTCTCCTCAAGAATCCCTGGGACACCGGACATGCAAGCAACATCCTGGATATTTATCCAGACGCCCGCTTCATATTTCTACAGCGGGATCCTGTGGCGATCGTGAATTCCCAGTTCCGGATCGCAAAATATTTTAGTGAGACAAAAGACCCCTTCGTGAATATGCTCCTCAAGGGAATCCCCTTGGGACAAGCATGGATGTGGTTGCAGCGGGCTGTGAGAAAGGCAGCGGGCAAAAGATGGCATGCCCGGGCAGCTCTTCGTTACATTCTCCGCACGGTCACCAGGGAGTTGTTTAGGCTTGAGACTTCTTGGGATATGGTGGCATCGCATCAGCGCATAGCCTTTGACTATACAGATCTGGTGAACGACCAAGCTGGAGTACTTAAAAAAGTGTCGGCTTTCCTCGGGCTCCCTCCAAGAAGTGATCCTTCCCCCGAAAAGCCAAATCCGCGTGCTCCTGTTCTTCTCCCTGAAGTTGCCGCAGCCGAAGCCGTTTTTCGTCTCAGGCTGGAAGAGACAGGGATCGCTCAGAAGCCTCTAGATGAAATTAGGAAACCCATATCCAGGATTCAGGGATAAGTCCTGGAAAGGATTTCAGACAATTTTTTGAGTGGCGACAGGTGCTTTAAAAGCCCGGTATTCCTCAATACGGCAGGAAGGAATGAGCCGGTTTTGAAAGATCATCATGTTGATGCAGTCATCGCAGACATTGAGTTCTCCATCAATCAATTCGAGAGGTTGCTCGATTGCGATGGGCAGTATGTAGATCTTTTCGAATGCATGCCAGGGACGCGAGATAAGGACCTTGACAAATTGGGATAACGCCCTTCTTACAGCCGGATCCAAGGCTGCCAACAGAAAGATCTTGCGGCCGACTTTAGTCTTTTTGGTGATCGATACATACCGGCCCTTGGCCAGATGAGTTGCGACTTGAATGATCTCGAGTGCTTGTGCACCGAGGGATCCGTATGTGTGCCTGTTGGATCCGACCACGACAGAGACAAGGTATTTGTTTGTCTCCGGGAGCGCCTTCCCATTGAGGTACCCGCAGGGGGAAATAACCGGGAACCGCTCCTGTACTTTTGCCAGGATGTCTTCAGATGTAAGATTGACCTCCTCGGGGTCTTCCACCTGGTTCGGAATATTTTCGGGAAGGAGCCTCTTTCCCTTCACAAAAAACGCTACGTCATCATCCAAAACGATCCCTCGCAGCGCAATCAATGTCATGTGGTGGACCATCCGTATGTTCCGGACTGCCCATCCGACCACATCGGGTATTGAGTCGATATTATCTCGGGTAACTGTCACGTTAAAGCCGCAGCCAATGCCTTTAACGCTCAAGACCATTTCCGCAAATGACTGCCGCAGTTCATTGAGCTGGGCCTCTGTCCATCCCTCCCATCCCGGTCGGTTTTGCCCGCTGTCGATATGGAAATTGAACCGGGCAAGCCCGGCATCGGCAAGCTTTTGTATTTTGGGGAGATCGAGACCAACGCCGTTTGTCATCAGGAAAGGTTTCATCCCTTTCTTGGCAATGAATCTGACGACCTCAAGGAGATGAGGATAGGTCAAAGGTTCACCGCCTGAGATCTTCATGTCGTCACAATTTCTGATTGCCTGGCACTCCTCGATTTCTGCCAGCACATCTTGAAGCGGTCGATGACCTTCGATCGTGCGACGAAAGCACTGAGGACAAGAGAGATTGCAGAAGTCGGTAACATCAACCCAGCCCCCGGGATTATCTGTAACAGACCACGGGAAGCGATAGATGTGCTTTCTGTTTAGGCTCACTTTAAACCTCCTCGAAATCTATCTCTCTAAGGGCCTGCCATTAGAGGTGTTTTCTATAAATACGGAACCACTTGTAGACTTTTCCCCCGAGTTTTTTCATCTCCCCCCGTACCTTCAGGTTGTACTCCAACTCATGATGCGAGTCCACGAATTTGAAACCGGACTCGATCGCAGCGCTCATTGTGGCACACCCGATCATCGCATCCACACCCTTGCTACGAAAATCACTCCTGATTCCTCCGACCAGACTATCCAGTTGTTGAGTTCGGCGTCCTGCCCGAAGGATCCATAATATCCCGAAGGGAAAAAGACGCCCTCTGGCCCTGCGGAATCCTTCGGCCAGGTTCGGCATGGCGATATTGAATCCGATGACTTCATCCCCTCTCACCGCGATCTTGACAAATCGAGGATCGAGAACAGGGAGGAATCGGCGGGCTAAGTTTATCATTTCCTGCTCATCCAACTCATGGTATCCGTAAAGTTCCTGGAAACAGTGGTTCATTAGTCTCAGTACAGGGAGGATATACTTTTTTAGCTCTCTTCGCTTGGTGAGTTCCAAAACACGGCAGACTTTCTTTCGGGCTGCCCGCTCAGCAATCTTCTGGTAAAAAGCGGGAACCTCGCTTGGCAGGGCCACTTTATAGACGGCGTAATCCATTTCTTTTTCGTATCCCTGTCGCTCCATAAGATCGGGAAAGAACTCGAAGTTATAATAGGTGCCGATCGATGGTTCGTATTCAAATCCTTCGATCAAAAATCCTTGCGGATCTTGGTCGGTGAATCCCATAGGCCCTATGACCCTGGTCATCCCGTGAGCTCGAGCCCAGTTCTCAACAAAGCTCAACAGGACGTGTGCAATACGGTCGTCGTTAGAGCACTCCAGACAGGCAAATCGCGCTTGTTTTTCGCTCTTGGCATTGTTATAGCGGTGATTGATGATGCCCATTATCCTGCCTGCAGGCTTCCCGCCATCCATCGCCAAGGCAAGGGTGATATCCGAATAGGAACAAGCCAGATTCTTAGAAGGCTGAAAAAACTTCCATTCCTCGGAATAAAGCGGAGGAACCCAACGGATGTGGTTTTGATGAATTTTGAAAGGGAGTTTGATGAATGTCCGGAGATCCCTGCGTGTCGTCACTTCCCGGATGGTGAGTGTCATGAAGGCTCCCCTTCTTTCACAGATTTCTTTGGTACAATGACAGCTTGAGTGCCAAATTTCATGTACGAATCCAGGACGCAGGCTGACACGAGCCGGTCCTTCCACAACGTCTTGTTGGGACAGCCATCACAATGGTCCTGTTCGCCGTTGGGCAAGATATCAAAAGCCTGTTCGATGTTAATTGCCTGAGTATAGACCCTTCTTGCCAGGACCCGGGGATTGCGAAAGATAGCCCGTATATAGGCCCGGAAAGCGCGGCGAACCTCACGGTCGAAGACAGAATAAAAAAACAGGAATACGGCTTTACAGTTGAGGCTTGGCCTGGGAAAAGCAAGATAGCTTCCCCTAAACCAGTGATGCGCGAACTGCAGGAGCTCCATGCTTTTCGGTCCGAGGACACCGAACATTTCACCTTTTGTTCCGATAAGACATCCCATGGCCAGTTTCAACGAATTTGGGCGGGTTGTTCCGCCTAAATACGAACACAATCTGAATTGAGGGATGGCTATGCGGACTTGTTCATGGATGTCTTTAGACATCAGCCTCCGGTATGGCTCAGGTGAGTAGTAGACCGTCTTGCTGAGGTCGATTTTCTCTCCACCCACGTAAAAATCGAAAGGCAGGTCATCTTCGACCAGCCGAAGGGCGGTCAATGTGTAGGACTGAACGCGGTCGATGTTTCGGAGAGCCCATGAGACGACATCAGGCAAGTCCTTTAGCGTGTCCGGAAATACCGTGAGGTTGAAACCACAAATCATCCCCCCGGCCTCTCTGACCATATCAGCCAATTCCTGTCGCAGAGCGTTGAGCTCCTTTTCGCTTTTCCCGATCCATCCCGGGCGCGTCTGGTGGCTGTCCACATGAAAGGTGAACCCGAACAGGCCAGCTTTTTTAAGATCAGAAAGCCATTCTGGAGTAAGGCCTACTCCATTTGTCACGAGTACTGGCTTATACCGGTGACGTTTGACTATCCCTATGATCTCGACAATCTTCGGATGGGTCAGAGGCTCCCCACCAGCTATGAACATCCCGTCTGAGCGCCTGAGTTTTCTCATCGCTTTCACTTCATCCTCGATCTGGGATAAGGGTTTATCACTATGCGGGTCATTCGTCGTGAAGCAGGCATCGCATGTGATGTTGCATTTGCGGGTTGGTTCAAGCCAGGTCATGGCATTATCCGAGGCCGACCAGGGCATACGAAATAGAGTCCAGGGATCGATCCGGTTTTGAATCTTATCTTCCATGGCTTTACCTCATATTATTTTTTTTGGATACACGCCGACTGGGGCTTTTGAGCATTGGGCTAGCGAGGATCTGGGGGCTTCGATGGTAACGGAAGGCTGCGGCCCCATAGTTCCATCCCGTTCCGAATGCAACAAGCACAACAAGGTTACCGTCACGGACTTTACCATCTTCAACAGCTTTGGCTAGCGCAAGCTGGACAGCAGGTGCCCCAGTATTCCCGACCTCCCGGAGGCAAAGATACACTTTTTCTGAAGGAATCCCCGCAAGTGCCATCCCACGTTCAATGATCTTGATCCCGGCCTGATGCGGTATAAACACATCCACATCCTCGAGCTTCAATCCGGTCTTATCCAGGAGCCCCTTTATCCCCGCATGCAAAGCTTTTGGAGCGAATTCTGAAACTCTTTTCCGGTCAATAAAAAGGGACTGATAGTCAGGATAGCACCCAGCTCCGAAACCCTGTCCATCGGTCTGGCTAAAGATACCGATCAACCCTGCATCCGGCGATGCCCCCAGGACGCTCGCCGCTGCTCCGTCCCCGAAAGTCATGGCTGTGTTTTTGTCACTGTCATCAAGAAATAAGGAATTCCATGCAGCCCCAATAAGGAGAATATTCCTCTTCATCCCGGATCGAATCATCCCCTCAGCTATCTGGAGAGACACAAGGAAGGAAACACAGCTTCCAGCGATAGCTATGCACTCACATGACAGAGGAATCCCTCGGCTCTTGAGGAGATACTGGAGATGAGCGGAAATATCATAATAGTTTTTCTGCGGTCCCTCTTTTCCGGGCAGAACAGGAGGCGAGTCCGAATAGAAGATCAAGCTGTCAATTTCAGAGGCATCGAGTCCGGATCTCTCCAGCGCCTCCTGGCATGCTTCGGCAGCGAGGCTTTGGAGGGATTCCCCATTCGTGATGTATCTTCGATTTTGTATTCCGGTCAGCCTTTCGATGACTCCGTGGCCTAAGCCTAATCGGTCTTCCAGCTCAGTGCTCGAGACAATCCGGCTCGGCATTCTGTAACTCAGAGAGAGAAAAGTGATCCCGTCTGTTCCCATCAAACCTTCCTAAGCAGGATTTTTGATATCCTGATTATTCGTCTTTTATAGTCGAATAATTTTACAAAAACTTCTCGAAATCAGATAGTCATCATCGCTTTGTTTATAGCTCTCTTGCTGGCAAAAGGAATTGGTATCCAATACTACTTTCCATCAATATATCCT
>Ga0180434_10005101_pt1 | contig 15646 bp, 29 predicted proteins | sample SS_ome_7_FD_132453 | JGI IMG/M metagenome (GOLD analysis project Ga0180434, IMG submission 132453) | Hypersaline lake sediment archaeal communities from the Salton Sea, California, USA - SS_1_D_2 metaG | ecosystem: Environmental > Aquatic > Non-marine Saline and Alkaline > Hypersaline >...
CCTGGCCGTCCTGATATCGATCCCCCATGTGGTCCCCGTGATCTCCTCGATCTGGATGGCCTCGATGTCCATCGTGAAGACGTGGAGACGGGGCAGGAGCCAACCCTCAGGACTACGGGCCCGGGTGAACCGATTCCGCCTTACCCGCGTGAGGATGATCGTCCGGGATTCCTGATCCGCCCGGCCGATATACCTGCCTTTGAAATAGATCGGGTAAAACTGTTTTCGCCGGCCCATGATCCTTGCTCCGTTACCCTCGCCATACTGAGCGATGGGTATCTTTGCAAAGATTTTACCATATAAACTATGGGGCGTCAAGTGGGATCTGTGGGGATGTGGGCGAAGATCCGTGATGCCCTCAGATCTTCGCCCCTGGGGTGGTCCTGGCTTCTCCAGGGAGGAGGGGCTCAACTCATCCTCAATTCGGACCTTTGGCATCCTTCCTCCCTCCTGGGCGCTTCCAGACAAACGGGGAATAAGTTCCCCTTATGATGAATGAATCCCCCCGGGCCAGCCAACAGGGTTTTGGTTTTGTGTAACCGGGGGGACGTTACAATCTCCTGAGATCGGGTTGACGTGGACCTTAGCAGGGCGGGAGCCTATCTCCGATGACCGCTCATCAGATCCCGCCTTGTTAGTTTCCTCCCGTCTCAGGAGTTGCTTCCTCAAGAAGTTTGAGGTACAGATCCCGGCAATCCTTCTGCCTGGAGATCCGTCTCAATCGTCCCAACATCGAGGACTCCCCATCAGGACCAAACGCCCTGGCCGCCTGGAGCGCCTCCTCGATGTTCTTGATAGCGAGTTCCCAACCCCACGCCCTGCCACGATGGTCCCGCCATTCATTGCGGGAGGCGACCTTGACGACTTCGACGAGTTGCATCGTATAGCTAGCTGTGCAATGGATGAGATGCGCCAGGGCGATATCGGTGCGCACCCGCTTCAAGGGATCGGCATCATCCAGGATCGGCAAGGGCGATGCCTGCTCTGTGGGCATCATCCCTCGTTCCTCATTGACCGTCAGGTTGCGGATCGATGGAGCCAGATCCCGACCGCAATAGCAACAAGTATCGAGTGGCCGGCCCTCCAGGTCCATCCAGACCTCGACGATCTTCCCCTTGATCCCAGGAGGGAGGGGGTTCTTTCCAACTCCATCCAGGATTGCCGTCGCCTGGATGAGCGTCCCGGGGCAAATCAAGCCTATGTGGTTCTCATCCTGCCCGGGTATGGGATGTTTGCGGATATGATACCTCAACTCCGTCAGATTTGGAATTCTGATCGGTCCGGTTGAGAATATCCTCTCCACGAGGGCCTCTGCCACCGTCTGAGCGTTGATCTCATCGGAGATCATCTGAGTCAGCGCCGCCTTGAGTGATACGGTCATAATGGAAAAACCTTTCTCTCTTTGTCTCGATCGAACCAATGGACGTGCCCCTCGTAGACAACGGCGTACAGATCAAAGTGAGGGGGCGGGATGGATCTCCAATAGAGAGAGCCATCTTTCCGGGTGAGTCCCTTACGGACGGCGATCCTGAGGATCAACGTCTCGTGGAGGGCGACCAGATCCACCGTCGAGGGCCCTGCGGGGATGAATACCTCAAAGCCCATAGCGAGGAGCCTGGCCGCCGTCAACATGACGGAATGAGATCCGACCAGACCGGGGAGAGCCGGCTCCTCTGCGGCGATGGGTTCCAGGGCGTAGACGATACGAGGGCCCACGGGGAGCGATTCCTTCTCCTTATCCTTTGGATCAGAGAACCCCGTCATATCCCGGGCGATGTCGTGGACGGGATAGGGGGGATCAGCGTCCCCCCTGGCGCATGTGGGATAGGTGGTGTTCCGCAGATCGATGAATTGACGCCCATTGTACTTACAGACGCCGGCCTTGGTGCAATAGATGATGCGGTTCATTGCTCGTTCGTAGCGGCAGATCATTCCTCCCCCTTATGGGCCTCCTCGATTGCCTGCTGTTTCTGGATCACCCTCATCTCGTGATCCCTGATGATGGCCTCGTGGGCGTAGCGATAGTCCTCCTTATCCCCATCGAAGCGCTCCCGCTGAAAGACGGGCATGATCGTGACTTCCGCCCTTACCTCATCGCCCTCGATCATGTAAAGGCTCATCGCCGTCTCGCCCCCGCGGAGCACGGGGAAGCAATGACGGATCTCGTGATACATCTGGAGGCGATCGAGGAACGCTGCTCCCTGGGCGAGAAACTTGATATCGACGCAATGCCATCCCAACTTGCCGGCCCTGTCGTCGTCGTATGTCCATCCAACGGACAAGACCTTCTCATGCCCTAGAATCCAACTCCCCGTATCGTTGCGATAGATCCTGGAGAGGGGCTCCAGGAAATCCGGGAGCGTCGGGGGCCCTGAGGAGAGCCCGTCCAGGGTAGCGAGGGTGAAGGACGATGAGGAGATCCCATCGCTGCCGAGTGAAGATCCAAACGTCACCGATCTGGCAAAGTCCGTGCCTTGCGCCATTGCGACCGCCTTGAACATGACCATTGCCCGTGGGGGGAATCGGAGATCCTTGATCAGTTTGGCGCTGACCCGAAAGATGATCCCCTTGGCAAAGGATTCGGTGAGCTGCCGGCTCTGTGGGAGCCGATAGCGAGTCACCCTGAACCCATCCACCGCCCACAGCCAGCCGTCATAATAGGTGACGCATCTCAAGGTTGGGCGGGCATCATCCTTTGATGCTATTCCTGCGAGTGCGTTCAGGATATCATAGCGGCAGAGGGGGACTCCGCCCTCGCCGATCCTCATCTCCTTCTGCTCCGGTGTCATAACGTCAACTCCTCTCTCTTTTGATCTGTGGGTTCATCAGGTCTCAGGCCATGAATCGGACGTAATACCCTAGCCTCTCAATAAGGGCGTCCTGATCATCTCGATCGACTCCATCCAGGATGCGCTTGATCTCATCCTCATTGAGCCGGATCTCCCTGCGCATGTAGCGCTTGGCGAGGGCGTGCAGGCGGTGAGGGTTCATCTTGTACGGCTCATTGGTCAGCATCAGCGACCAATAGGGCCTGGGCGGAGGCGTGCCGTCAATGTAACGGGCTGCTACGATGTGGGCGAAGTCCTTGAACCTGCGGAGCCAGCGCTTCCAGGAATGTCCAGGGACTACGGCCGCCACGGGGATGCCTCGCCCTGGGTAGGTCTCCTCATGGGGCGGTCGGTGGTGAACGTGGAGCAGGATCAGCCGGCTCTTGAGGCGGACCTCGTTGAGCTGTCTGCCCATCCATCGATAATGATCCGGGACGTGGAGGATCTGAATTGTGCGGCCCTCCAGGGGTAGATCGATGGAGTACATCAGACGTGGCGGCAGATCTTGATTGACGAGGCGGAAGCCTGCGTCTGGATCGATGGCTACGGGATGGACTCCTACCCGGGGCAGGAGGTACATCATCGGGATCTCTCTGCCCTGCTGAGCGTAGATATCCATCGTGACCTGCTCACCGATGGGCCCTGGTAGATACTGGATCTCCAGCCATTGGCGGTCTGCCTTGGCCGCAGAGTAGGGGACTTCCCTCTGCTCTGGTGTTACTCTATCCTTGCAAAGTCTTGTCGTCATGGTTCCTCCTCAACGAAAAAACGGGGGATCTGTGGCCCTCAACCACAGATCCCCGTGTACGTTAGCTCCGCCTCGATTCCAAGATCAGCGAGATCCTCAGAGACGAATCTCTGAGGATCTTCGTAGTCGAGGGCTACCACTTGCATGATAGGCTCTCGATCTGGCCTGATCCGTATCAGATGTGACGTTTCCCTGGACCACGGGGCGTCTTGCATCTCATTGATGATGATCTGCCCCCCGCCGACGTCGATGAATAGGTTGATCATTGTAGCGCCTCCCTCAGGCCGGCCTCGATGCCCTCCAGGATCTCAACCTTGCGATCCTTGAGTTCCTGCGTGGGGATCATCTCATCAAGATCGAGATTGACGCCAACCTTGGCGATCCCCCTGCCGACGAGGGTGGCTTCCTTGATACAATCGGTCCCGTGGAATCCCTTGAGTCCCGTCTTGAGATTCCCGTCATCGTCCCATCGAAAGATTATCGTCTTGCGCATGATTACGCCTCCCTCGCTACCAGACTCAGGCTTCCGTTCGGCTGATAAACCGTCTGCACCTGGAATCCTCTCGCCTTATAGACCATAGCCAGGGCGAGAACTGTATAATGCTCCTTGAGGCGCTGCGCCAGGCGTCGGTTATTGACGGCGTCGCCAGATCGGAGATGCTGCCAGACGCCTTCCGCCATATCATCGGCAAGGATCTGGACGCCCTCATCGGTCCGCCTCAGGATGGCGTAGCTGTAGTAGGAGTTCGGCAGATGGAGGAGGACGTCACCCTCGATCATCTGATGGACTGGAGCGCCCATCGTGTAGTCGCCCTCAACCGCCTCGTGAGCCTGGGCAAAATTGAAACATTGGACGCCGTACTCCTGGGCGATCCTGCGGGCTGCCAGCTCCAGCAACCCTTGATCGACCTTACCCGTCAACTCCGTGCTGTACGTTGCGAGATGACTCATCGTTCGCTCCTCTCTCTGTGGAAAGATTTGATCCTATAGCCTTAACGGTCCAGGCTGCGGATCATTTTCCGCAGCCGTCGACCGATTCGGATCTCTTTCCTGAGTAGGTAGGCGAGATAGGGGCTTCGTCTATTCCTGGATAGCCTGACGAGCGCCCATCTCCGCAGGATGCTCCGCCGCCGGCGTTCCTCCAGGATGCGGCGCTGCGTCTCTCTGTTCATTCCGTTCCTCTCTCCTTTTCTGCCAATTGGGCCTGGAGCAACTCCATCGCCGCCCCGTATGCGCCGGCCTTCTCAAGATGGATCTCGATTGTATCAAAGATCGCTTGCTTCTGCTCTTTCGTCTCGCGGCGAAACATCATCGCATTGACCCAGGTTCCCCAAACGTAGGACCAGAACTCAGAATGACTTGTGCCGTCGTTTCGATAGACCCGCTTATGAACGGGGGAACGGCTATCCTCCACCATCTCTGCGAAGGACTTGGCCTCCTCTCTTTGCTTGGCGGGGCGAGGATCGGTTCCATCCTTGCCCGGCTCTTTCTCTTTCATTCCTCCACGCTTCGATGATGTGGTGATCTTGCGTTCATCCCTCGTTGCCGCAGGCTCCATCCTGGAGGGCTCCGCAACCTGGCTCCCATTGCCGGCCGGTGTGGATTTCTCCTCATCATCCTCTTTCTCTGGAGTCTCGATTCCTGGGTGTTCATCGATGAGACTCTGATCGTTGGGGTTGTACTTCTTGCCTGGATTCGCCTCCTCCCACGTCAGCGCCTCCTCGATGGGGACTGCCCACCATGGCAGATGCTTGTATCCTGGCTTCTGGATGTTATAGGGGTTTCCCCTTTGGCTAATGGAGCAGGGCATCGTGGGCCTGCCCAATCCGTAGACATAGCGCCCGACGCCCCATTGGACCGCCGCGCGCTTTTCGCCATCCGTGGCCGAACCTTTGGCCCCGAAGTCTTGACGTGCTTTCTCTTTTTCGTTCTGCGTGACGTGTCCCGTATCCCACTTCCAGGTCACTCGCCCATCGATGGGGCAGAGGATGCCGATCCCGGCGAAGATCGCTCCAGCTATCTCTTTATAGTCGATCTGCCAATTGCCCGGGCCCACCACCTCATCGAATCGCCCCTGGATGTAGCGAGCATCCAGATAGGAAACTACCTCGACCTGGCCCTGGCCGCCCTGACCGCCTCTCGGTTTGGCTGCCGCTCGCCATTGGAGCACGCCCGTAGGGAATGGCTTGCGCAATTCCTCGTGAAGATAGGCGCTCCATTCATCCCTCGTCTGGAATTCTCTCGCTCTCTCTTTCGTCATTGGATTCCTCCCGATCCTCAAATGATTTGATCCTCTGATGCCTTAACGGATCAACGTCAGGCTCGCTTTCTGGACGGTAGACGAAATACCCTCGCCTCTCCAGTTCGACCCGCAGGAGAGATTCGTCAAGGCTCTGGATCGAGGGAAACGCTAGTTTCGTAAGGATGACCTGATGACCCAGGTCGATCAACTCCTGGGCGATCTTGCCTGCGTGCCAATTCGCCAGACTCAATGAGGGGAACTCCTTGCTTGCAAGCTCCCGCCCGGCAGCCAGGGCCAAGACCTGAAAGACTTCATCCCCCATATTGGGCGTCAGATCCAGGACGTCCACCGTTGACGGTTTGTGTTGCCTCTGGATCTGGAGCGGCGGGCCGGCCTCCAGGGCGGAGATCGTGAGATTGACCTGTGCCCCTGTCGCCTCAAACTTACTGCAGAGTTCCTCAGCGGCCGCCAGCGCCTCGGTGAAGTCTCTGATCCGCTGTGGCCGGCTGGCTGGCTTGTCGTCTTTCCGATGGGTGAGGCAGAATCCCTGCGTCCCCTGACTGAGTTCCACGAATACCCTGATGTAGCCTGGATCTATTACAGTCAAGACTTTCCTCCTATGGGTGATCTAGCGGACTTCCAGGAAAACGAGATCATGCTCCTGGAGGGCTTTCCAGAGACGGCCGATCAGGGCGATGCACTCCTCTTTGCTCGAATCGTAACCGATCGTCTCCGTGGTCCCGTCATTGTAGATCATATCAATGCGCCAGGCAGGGCCCTGGCTGCCGATGCTTGGGGACACATGATTCCTGATCACGTCGAACTTGCGAACGCCCTCCAGAGAGAGCAGCGTCTCGCCTTCATTGGCAAGGATCCAGCTATGTCTAGCGATCATCGTCCGTTCCCATCTCGCCGTTTCTGCCGGCGTGCGTCTGCGGCAGCCATGCAATTGGGGAGGGCGATCGTCACTCTCCCTTGCTGGATGAAAGAGGCGATCTCTGCCTTGAGATCCTCGATCCACTTTCGTTCTCCAGCGATCAGGATCTTTTGGACCTTTCCAATCCTGCCATCCTGGAGGACTTCCGTCCGTGAGAGGACGATCGCCCGCCTCTCCTCGAATTCCTCAGGCAGCTCGACTGAGAGGCTCACCGGCCGGCCTCCCTCATCGATCTTGAGGGTTATCAGCTCATCGAATCTTGACATCGGCACAACGCCATGATCCGCCAGAATGAAAACGATATTCGTCATCTCCTCTTTCTCCTCTTTGGTTTCTCGTGATACTGGCTGGCGTCTACCAGCTCGTAATAGAAGCGAGGATGTGTCAACATAAACCACTTGCCCCGCAGGGACGAGGCGTCCGTGAGTTTGCCTTTGACATCCTCGCAATGCCAACGGCGATCAGATAGATCCCGATACCAGAAGTCCGCCCGATAGTTGACCGCCTTGACCTTGTTGCCTGTCGCCTCGTGGGTGAATCCATCCTGGAGGCGGAATAGCGGTTGCAGATGGAGTCTCTCGATCTCCCCTGCGTGGAGGCGGGCCAGGAGGACGTCAAAATGTCTTGCCTCTGAGATGGAATGAAACGACCATTCCTTGAGTTTTCCACCCGTCCGCAGGCTCGTGATCAGGTAAGCCTGATGAGGGCCTGGGCGATGGGTGCCTTTCACCCATCGCCCGCAGATATGACGCCTGGCCCTCCTCGTATCCTCTCCCGTGAGATTGCCCATCAGACGTGTAGCGGTCTGAGGCTCCGCCGTACCAAAGTCATCGATGAGATGGACCATCTCTTTCGGGATCTTGCTCCAACGAGTCATCTAACGCTCGCTTTGATGCAGCGTCGGCAGGCTCCTAGCTCGATCTCCCTGAGCGATTTGATGGGCCGGCCGCACTTCTCACACCTTGCCGTCATCATCCTCCTCCATCTGGTCAACATCTTGCCCGGGTAGAATCACCGGGACGATCGGGGGCGAAGCGCCCACGGGCTCGCTGGTGATGGTCATCTGCCGCCCTCTGATGACGGCAGCGAAGTGATCATCCACGAGGATCTGAAACTCTCGTTCGATCTCTGGATCAGGATCAGGGGGGATCGGCGGATCTGGCTTTTCCTCCCATTGGAGGAGAAACTCCGCCCTGAGAATGCCTCGATGGTTCGTATTGGCAAGCATCCCGAAATTGGCGAGGGCGTCAGAGCAGAACTCCTCGCTGAGAACCCACATCCAATGCGGTCCCAAGTCTGGCGGGAGATAGTAGGAGCCGCCGCCAAGACCGAAGCCCGTTTCTCCGTCAGGGCCCGTCTTTTGCCTCGCTCCCACGTATTCCATCCACCTGCTCTGATAACTAGCCGTGGAGATCGGCTCCTCTGGATCGGGCCAGTAGAAGCCCACGTTCTCCTGGACGGGAACCAACGATCCATCGCCCGATGGATCAGAATCAATCGTGGCGATCACCACAGCCGGGCCCTCCGTCTCTCTCACGGTCTTGAGGCGGAAGACGTATCCCGCCTCCACCTTGGGGGGCGCGTGATAGACCTCCACCTGCCCGTAGTTGGACTCTACCCAGGACCAGGTTCTTTCGACCCCGTTCTTGTCATAAATCTTCACGTATTCCATTATTCATTCTCCTCTTTCAAAGTTCACAACTCCATGCTCATTTGCCCCTGGGACAGCGCCCCGGGGGGTAACTTTTCCAACCACGATACGGGAAACATCTCCCTACGATGGACGTGAGTCCGTAGCTCTAGCACATCCTCCAGGATCTCGTTATCGTCCTCATCGAAGAAGGTATTCTCTCTGGCGGCGTGGATGCCGATCACGACTCCCTCAACGAGATCCCGATCTTTGAGCCTGGCCCGATCTCCGATCCTGATGCCGTTCGATTCCTCCTTGTCACCGTACCCGATAAACATGATCTTGCCTCGATCACTGGAGGACCGTCGTGGTGAGATCCTCTCCGCAGGCCGGGCACTCGGAGAGATGGATCATCTCGATACAACGCCCGTCCTCGTCCAGATGTTCAGTGAACCAATAGCGGAGGATCGTATCCTCCTCGCCCTCAGGGGCATCGGTTAGATTCGTGATGAATCGGGCCTCTACCCTGATCAATTCCAGGGGGCAATCGGGGCTGTGAAGCGCCCGATCGATGAGCAGGAATTCCGTCCGGTCGACCATGCTGAGGAGCTTGGCTCCCTGCTCTGCCGCTTGCCGCATCGTTGTGCCTAGTCCAATCGCTAGGCCGATCTGGAGAGGATTCCCTCCAGTCATCTCCTGATCCACGGTTCCCTCCTTGGTCTGGTGTTCTGGCTCATCCTGGCGTCCAGGGGTCGATCTCTCCAGCCCTCGACGTTCTTGGGCGTGGGGAGCCCGTTCATCCAGGGGAGCGGTTCCTTGGTCTCCTGTAGCTTTAACGAGTTGATGCTCTCCTGGATTTCCTGGAGGCGTTCCAGGAATGCGTCGAAGCTCTCCAGGAGGATCGGTCTTAGAACTTGGATAAGCTGATCCAGGTATCGGGTATGGGCCCTGAGCTCATCGGTGACGATATCGCAGATCTCGCCGTAGGCCTGGGCCATCTCCGCAGAGAGGTGGATGATCCGGGTTTGTTGCTCCGGGGTGAATAGGTGGAGCCTTTGGACAAGGTCCGGGGGGAGATCCTGGGTTCGCTGATCTTGATCATGCTGCATGGTCTGTGCCTCCAGGCATCGTTAAGGGGGTAGATTTTGCCTACCGAATCCCAAAAAAGAGAGACGCCGGCGCAGAGGCTTGCCAATGGCCCTCGCCGTGGATCGTTCTGAGGAATCCGTAAGTCTGATAATGGAATCGCCCGATCTTTCGCTCATCCCTCTCTCGATCCCTGGGGGTGGAGTAGTAGACCCGTTGGCCGTCGGCGTCGATAACAGCACGGGCTTTTCTGCTCATCCCCCTGGGCGCCAGTTCGAGAGGGCTTGCGTAGGTGTTGGGCATCTGCCAGCAGACCGTTGATCCCTCGATCCAGAATCGGCGGCCATCGAGGGCCGGCGTCAGATCGGGTGATAAGGGCAGGTCGAGTTGGGCGATATTCCTCCGTTTGCTAATCCCTGAGATCCTCTCCCATGTGGAGAGGGTAACACGGGACACATTCCAGGAATCGGTGCACCGTGCCCTGGAGATCGTGATCCCCCCTTGCTTGCTCTTGGTGGTCCCCTGGACGCAGATCCATCCTGCGTAGATGAATGCCTTGAACGTCTGGAGTTTGCCCATCGCCTCATTGGGCATCAGGAATGGACGCCCCGGCCGGCACTCAAAGATTTCTGAGAGCTTGAGAAGGCCGGCAAGCCAGATGCGTCCATCTTGGATGGTCCAGAACGTCCCATCGCCTGCGGCCAGGACTCGGCGCAGGGTATCATTCGACAGGGCGAGGCGATCCCGAACGATAAGGGAAACATCATCCAGGTATAGCCATCCTCGCCCCGTCGCATCGATCTGGCGCAGGAGCAGCCAGATCCGATATTCACGGGCCCTACCTGATCGGATGATCAGGCGTCCAAGTTCAGGATACGCTTTCAATCCCGTCCAGATCTCCGCCTGTGAAGTTCAATCGTGCAAGGACTGAGTATCGGGTTGTGGCGACGATGAGGGCTAGCGCCCATTGGATCTGGCTATTCATTTGATCTCGTATCTCCTGGCGTTCCTTCTCAATCTCCGACCTTCGCTTTTTGACCTGCTCCTCATCGTAGCCGGGCATCGAGGGGAAAACGTCCCTCAGGAATGCGTTTTCCTGGGTGAGATGCGTCAGAAGCGTCCCGTGGACCATGACCAGATTCTCTATGACTCCAGAGCTCCTGGCAAACGCATGGGACAGGATGTCAGGCAGCGGTCGGTAGAAGTCTTCGTTCGCCTGTGGGCTCCTCCACCATCCGGGCAGTTCGCTAGGGATCGCCCCGTCAAAGGTATCGGAGAGCAGCATCGTCCAGCCGATCAGGGATGCAAAGATTCGATTTTGTGTAGCGGAGAAGCAGGTCTCGAGTTGGGAGCAGGATCGGCAGAGAGGGGCCCATACCTGGGCATCAGGGGGAACGTCTGGACACCACGAGGGGGACTTTGCTTCTCCCTCCTCGTAGGCATCGCAATTGAACTCAAAGATGTGGCGCTCGTGGGCGAAGATGGGATGAGTGAGTTCGATCTCATCCATCGCTTCCGCTGCACGTTCAGCGGCCAGGGAGCGGAAGAATTCCTCCACTTCCTTCTCGGTAGGATTTGACATCGGTCCTGCTCCGTGGTATGATGTAGACGTCATGCTTACCATCCTCCTTACATGGGGCTCTGCTCAAGTGTGATGAGAGGCTCGGTAGACCTGTGGGGCTGCGGGGAACGATCGGGCCTCTCATCGCGTTCAGCGATGGGGAAGTCCTCGACGATGAACTCCAGCAGCCGCAGCAGGGCCATCCCCTTTGCCTGATCCTCATCCTCAGCATCCGCAAAGGCAGCCATCTCCTGGCCCATCAGATAGGCGATGGCCCGATATTTCTCCTTGTCTGCCCACTTCCTCGATTCCATCAGGACGTAGCTCTCAGGGACGGTTTGCTCCAGGTGTTGAGCGATCGTCATCTGGAGGAGCTGCACATCCTCCGCCGTAATCCTTACTTCTGATCCTTGCTCCACGGTGATCTCCTTTCTATCCCTAGTTTGTGGTCGTCCCAGCCTGGCCCGACCCACACTATGCCAGACATCTCTTTGCGCCTCAGGACTCGGATTTTGCCCATCATTGGCGGGAGGGCGGCCGCCTCCTCGGTCCTGGGAACGAGGGCGACGGTAGCGATCTCGCCAAACTGTTGCCGATATTGTACGGCAGCCTTAGCGATGGCGTCATGCAGCGTCATCTTGGGTTGGATGAACTGGACGACGCCGATCCTGCTCAGGAGATTCGGATCTCTCTCCAATGCCTCACGGACTTCGTCCATCGAACCAAACGCTTTCCGTTCAATCATTTGCCCCTATTCCCCTTAACTCATTAGGGGATCGGCTGGATTGCCGATCCCCTTGCTTTTCGTCCTCACTCTCTCACTCTTGGCTCTGAGCGTTCCTTGCTGCTCTCGCTGCCTTGTTTGCCTCGATCTTCGCCCTCAGGTCTTGGAGATCTTTCCAGGCTTGCGTGAGTTGCCGCTTCGTCTCTGCCTGCTCCGTTGCGTATCGGTCTTTCTCTGCCTGCGTCAAATACCTGTACGTCCCCTTGATCCTCATCTTGATCTCCTCTCTGTGATCGCCTGGCTCATCAGGCTCCAGGTGGCGAATCCTGGAGCGATCCCCCCTGAGGGGGATTTCGCCTCTCCTAGCTGATCGCCTCGATCGCTAGCTCTGCGTAGAGCAGATCCTCGAGTTCTGGCATCACGTTCTTGGAAACCCAGGAAGCCAGGTTCTTGACCCGATCTGCCGCCCCTGTCAGCTTGGCCGCCTCGCCCTTGCTGTAGCCAGCCAGGACCATCCAGAAGATGATCTCTGCGTCTTCACTCATCAGGCCGGCCATCTCGTCCAGCCAGACCTTGAGGATCACATTTTCCTCGACCCTGGCCCTGGCGTCTTCCATCAGCCGATCTTGGATGTCTTCTCGGGAGCCAGGCTCATCGTCGAAGTCTACCCTCTCACCGAATTCTCGCTGCTCGATGTCTGAGTGGCGGATCATGGTCCGGCAGATCTCCAGCGCTTGCCACTCGGCGTATTGGAGGATGTAGGCGTCGGTCTGCGCTGCGAATTGGGGATCATCCTGGACCTTGCTGATGAGCGCCACCCACATCTCCTGGGCCAGCTCCTCAGAGCTGATGAACTGGAACCTGCTCGCCAATGCTCGGGACTTCCGCTCGATCCTCGTGCCGATCCTGTCTACCAAGTTCATCTGATCCTCTCCTGTCTCTCTCTCTGTGTTTCCTGATCCTATAGATATTATACACCCGATCGGAGAGAATGTCAAGCGGAAACGGTATAAAATGGGGAAGTTTTTCCATTTTCCCCAAAAGCGTAACATTTATCCCACTAACCGGCGTCGCTATTTTCCTTTGGAGGACGGCCCATCCTGGGGGTGTCCATCGAGAGGATCTCCAGGGGCACCCACCATGCCTTGCCCAATTTCATCGCCCCGGGGACTAGCTCCTCCTGACACCAGCGGCGTAGGGTGACATCAGACTTTCCTAGTTGCCGGGCAGCCTCGCTCAGTTTGAGGAAGCGTTTCCCGTCAATCTCGATCTCTATTTTCTGGACTTCTCTTTTCATTCGTTCCTCCTGAGGGCAGGGCCCTCCGTTCCTGGCCCACGATTCGGATCTGATCCTCAGGGGGGATCATCATCCATTTGCGCCGGGCCTCGGTCAGATCAGCGAGTCCGTGGAGGACTTGCCGGCCTGCGACGCCGGCGCAGAGGATGAGGAGCCCGATCCCGACGATGAGGCTCTCCTTGTAGATCAACGCAGAGATCCCAACGACGGTGATGAGGACGATCGGTCCCCTGAGGCCATCGAGGGGCCCTTGCTCTATGGTGATCGAGGGCCCTGCCTGATCATAGCGTTGCGTCCGATTCCTACCCATCCCCTGCCCTCTCGTTGCGTGTGTACGCCTCATCGGTCCCCCGTGGGAAGCACGGAACGGCGAGGCGAGCCTATACTGGCGACTCTATTCCTTTTTACGTTTGCTGATCTGGTAGATCGCTCCCACGGCGGCGATCATGCAGACAAAGGTCAGGAATCCTCCGACGCACATCCAGGTGACGTGGCCGGGGATCTCGATGAGGAACGGCTCCATCTATTTCTCCTCTCTCCACCATCCGCCCGGATCGTTCATCATCCTGCGGATCTGCTCCCTCTCTCGTTTCAGATGCTCTAGTTCCTGATCGATGGGGAGTTGATCCGTGATGAAGATCCCCCGAATGATCCTACGAAACCGATAGCCAGGGGCCTCCAGTTCTTTGATCCGGTCCACTACCTCAAACCAGCGTTTGGTGAGGGCCTGGGCCATCAATCGATCGGATGGAATTCGGTCGCCCTGCTTTTCGATCTCGACGATGATTGGTTCCCACAGATCGAAACTCATGCGCAGCCTCCCCCCGTGGTTGAGCCTGGCTGTAGTCATCGGCAAACCCTGGGGTGACGAGCCATCGGGAGCCAGTCTCTTTGTGTTCCATCCCGAACTCTGCCCGGTGGGGCAGATGGGAGGAGGGGATCACCCTCAGATCTCCGGGACTTGTGAGATCAGCATCGAGGAGCCCACGGCTGGCCGCATCCCTGAGGATAGCGGATAGCCAGAAGTCCGGCTCCACGGAGAGGATTCGGACCACCCGGCCCTTATCCTCGTATCGCCTGCACCACCGTAGCAGCATCACTTTCTTTCGGTCCATCCTCTACTCCTCCCCTGGGAAGCTGGCACCGATCCCTGCCCGTTTGAGCGCCGAATCCAGGAAGCGCTTGCCGTAGGCTCCTAGCCCCTCGATGGGGCGCTTGCCCTGGGCTATCCACCAAATAAAGTCATCGAAGTCGGAGGGGCGGATCTGTGCGGGCAAGATCTCATCCCTGATGAGGTTCTTGGCCTTGGTCATCTGGCCTTTGTGGTGTGGCGTCGTTTCCTCCTTGATCACGGGATCGAGGATCTTGCCGACGAATGCTTCCCATTGCGTCCTGTACTCGATCCTGAGTCTTCGCTCTCTGAGGAATTTCTCGTCAGGGGCCAACCCTTCACCCTCCAGGATGACGCCCACGAGGGCGAAGTCTTGCCCGGATACCCGCTGCCCGAACCTGATCCTGGTGCCGTTCCTCTCGACGTAGTAGGTTGTGTACCCGCCGGCCGGATCTGGAACATCCAGCCGTTCGTAGTTCTCTCTCATCGATCCTCCTTTACTCCTCTCCTCTCAGGACTCTCTCTACCGCAAAGCTCCGTTGGAACGCTTCTTTTACGATCTGATCGTGTCGGTTCGGTTTCTCTCCTCTCCGGGATCTGATCCCTGCGTAATGGGCGATGAATGCTTCCGTCCCTACGTTATGGATCGCCATGCCCTCCACGAGCGCCCATACTTCCGGGCGAAAGTTCAGATACCTCCAGACCTTATACCTCATCTGGAGGGTGGATAGCTTCTTGATGATCTCGTAGGCGGTTACAGCATTCGCCGTCGAGAGATCCAGGGGCACCCACCCTGAGTCATCCTCGGTGACGAGGGGCTTGGCCGTCTCGGATAGCCGTCCCTTTGATGGCTCAACCTTGCCGGCAAAGAACTGCCAATTCTCCGTCATACAGATGGCGTCAAACCCTCGGTAGTCGGGGCCAGGTAGGATAACGAGCGGGATCGTCACGAATTCCATCTACGATTCCTCCTCCAGGTCGAAGCCCAGGAGATCATACGCCTCGGTGAGCGATTCGACGGCAGGGTTCCAATGGCCTGCGGCTCCTGGCTTCCTGCCTACGATGATCCTACAATGCGTCAGCTCCCCCATCATTTTGGTGTACTTTGATCTGGACATTTTCTGCCCTGATGCCATCATCCTGCCCGTCCAGGTCCGGGCATCGAGGGCCGGCTGTGCGCCTCCGTCCGGAAAGATGGACCTGACGAACTCAAAGAGATCGTCCTCGTAGGACCTTTCGGTATCATTGGCTTGCTTCCTCATCCTGCCCAATGCCCGCTTGCTCATCTTGCGGGGCTCCACCCACAGCACCGGCTCCTGGATGAACTGCCGCCGATGCTGGAGCACAAATCGCCAACTCAGCCAGGCAGCCAAGATGAGGTATAGGACGAACCCTGCGATGATCGAGAGGCAGACACCGACCACGGCCAGGTTCCCGTCATCTTTCCAGATCCCCACAGCGAGGCTGATCAGGGCCAGGACG
>Ga0180434_10005103_pt1 | contig 15645 bp, 10 predicted proteins | sample SS_ome_7_FD_132453 | JGI IMG/M metagenome (GOLD analysis project Ga0180434, IMG submission 132453) | Hypersaline lake sediment archaeal communities from the Salton Sea, California, USA - SS_1_D_2 metaG | ecosystem: Environmental > Aquatic > Non-marine Saline and Alkaline > Hypersaline >...
CGGTTCACACCAGAGATCGAGATTGGTTCCCCGGTAAATGGCCTCACGAATTTGTGCCCTCACCCCGTTTCTTTCCGGCCGGGCGGCGCCGATGCGTATCCGCTCGGGCCGAATGGCCACCGACCCTTTATTCCATTTCGGCTCGCAGTTGAGGTGAAAAAAACCAAGCTGTGTCTCAATGCCTTTGTTTGAGCCATTGCCCTGAATGAGGTTGGCGGCGCCCAGGAATTCGGCCACGAACCGAGTGTTTGGCTGCTCATATACTTCCTTGGGCGTGCCATACTGAATGAGTCGGCCCTGCCTCATGACCGCGATACGGTCGGAAACCACAAGCGCTTCGGACTGATCGTGGGTCACCAGGATGAATGTCTGCCCCAGCTTGCGTTGGAGCCGTCGAAGTTCAACCTGAACCTGGGCTCGCAATCTGGCATCCAAGGCGGACATGGGCTCATCGAGCAACAGCACCTCGGGTTCATTGACCAAGGCGCGCGCCAACGCCACCCGCTGTTGCTGACCCCCGGATAGTTGATGGGGGTAGCGGCCGGCCATTTCGTGCAGACCCAGCATTTCCAGGCATGGGTCGACACGGCTTATCACTTCATTTTCTGGAAACTTGCGAGAACGCAGCCCGAAGGCCACATTTTCAAATATGCTGAGATGGGGAAAAAGCGCATAACTTTGAAACACCGTATTCACCTGGCGCTTGGTTGCCGGAAGCGAGGTGATATCCCGACCTCCTAAAATAACCCGGCCGGCATCCGGAAGTTCAAGACCGGCCATAATACGAAGCAGGGTGGTCTTTCCGCACCCGGAAGGCCCCAAAAGCGTGAAGAATTCCCCTTCCCGGACATGGAGTGAAACGTCCACCACAGCCCGAATTTCAGCAAAGCTTTTGTCAATGTTTTTGACGGAAATCCCCGACGCTTCCTTGTCAATCATGGGCGCATTTCCAAAGGTTCCATGACGGCATTCCCCAAACGACTACTGCGGTGTCCCATCCAAAGCAGCGCTCATTAGCTCCAGAGCGCATCGGGCTGCCAGATGGGCGGTGACGGCGCCCGGCCCGTCAAGCAAAGGATTTACTTCCACGACATCGAACCCCATAACCCGTCCGCGGCCTGCAATCAAATGAACCAAGTCGGAAAAATCCGGGAAGAAAAGACCGCCCGGCTCCGGAGTGCCGGTACCCGGTGCCGTAGCCGGATCAAAAAAATCGATGTCCAGGCTTACATAGTAATTCCCTTCTTTGAAAAGACCGGGGATGGGCGACAACAAATTGCTTCTCAATTCTCTGGCGGTGATAATGTGAATGCCCTGCTCTTGTATCCACAAAACGTCATGCGGAGAATTCGTCAACCCTCTCACGCCGACAATCGTGATGGATTCAGCGAGGTCTTCTTTCAAAATATGCAGGACAGGGGTTCCATGGGTAAAGCCGCTTTCGAAAATCCGGTCGCAATCCACATGGGTATCAAAGTGGACATAATGAAATTTCTGACCTTCGAATGCCTTGATTACCGGATAGGTGATGGAATGGTCTCCACCGAAGACGGCCGGGATTGCCCCTGATTCCAGGATGACGGCGACGGAGCGAGTAATCGCGGCCCAATTTTTTTCGAGACAAAGCGGTTCAATCGGCACATCGCCGGCATCGGCAATCGATTTGCCGGAAAGAATCCATTTGCGCCGATCCGCGTCGTAAAATCGATCCTCCTGCTTATCATAGCTATAGAACATGGACGCATCTCGAATGGCCCGGGGGCCAAACCGGGCACCGGGTCTGTACGTCGTGCCCTCATCATAGGGGATTCCCAGAACTACGGCATCGGTTTGTTGAGCGGATTGCCATAGCGGGTACCCCGCAAACGTCGCAATTCCGGCAAAGGGCATCCCGCCATGGGGAGGTGAAAAAGGGGATGGGGGGAAAGAACGATCTATCGTCATATCATACCTCAATTCGTATTCCTTTTTCGTCCGGGTCAGCAATCAAAATCCCTTCTTAACGCCTCGTCATGCCTCGAATCTATCCCATGTAACCCGCAGTCCGGGGGATTCGTACCGCACCGTCGAGAATATTTTTCGCCAGTCCATGGCGCTTATCCTCCGGTGAGCCCTCGGTCATGCGCTGTTTCATTTGGATGCCACGCAGTCTGCGGGCAATTCCGTCCGGTTCCTTGAAGATCAGTGCACCATAGTGACACTCGGCAACGCAAGCCGGATTGCCCCCGCACAGATCGCACTTGAATGCTTTTCCGGATTCATATTGCTCGATCATGCCGTACGGGCAGGCGGTCACGCACTCACCGCACCCATCGCACTTGCCGGCATCGATCACAATGACGCCCCTCTCGTTTCTGAAAATAGCTTCCTCGGGGCATGCCTCCAGACAAGCGGGTTTTGGGCACTGAAAGCAAATGCTGGGGACTGAATACCCTTGAAGCGGAAAATTGTTTACTTTGAGACGTGCCTTGGCGGGCATAAACATGCCTTCTTTAACGGCAGAACACGCGTAGGTGCATCGATTGCAGCCCGTGCAGCGATTGGGTATGGCCAGCAAGTACTTTTCCATATATCTCCTCCAAGAGCCTAGAGATCAAATGCTCGGATTTATGTAACCACCTCCGGGATGCGTCTTGGTCGATCCTCCGGCATCATTGCCGAAAGGTGCTCAATTCCAGCAGCCCCAACTCTCGAAGTTTTTCCTCCTGAGGTCGGCCGTTGTCGTCCCAGCCGCGCAAATGGTAGTACAGCGCTTTCATTGCTTCAAGATTCTCCGCACTCAGGACCCGGCCGTCGTGGGGACCGTCCTTCAGGGGTGATTTTGTCAATTTATCCGGCAACACATCGTCGGCCGCCGTAAAACCCGCGTTGAGGTTGTACATACGGATCAAATTCCATATCCGTTCCCCGGCTTGATCCAGATCCGGGGCGGAAATCTGCCTTCCCAGACCGGCTGTCAGCAAATCCGCCATAATCTCCGTGTCAACGGATCCCCAGAAATCGCAAAAGCACATGGACCACTTTACGGCATTGCGGTTTTGGCCGGCAATCACGTCTACGGCCATGTCCTTTAACTTGAAAGGGTCATCCGCAAATATCGTAAATGCCCTGAGGTGGCAGGCTCCGCGCTCGCTGGTGGCATAGGCAAGCCCCATCCCATAACTGCCTCTGGGGTCATAAGCGGGCAGTTCCAGTCCCTTGACGTGAGCCGCCTTTTCGGACGCGCCGTATTTGGCGGCCAGTTTGGCCGCGCCCAGGGCCAGGTCCTTTCCGCGTTCGCTGGAGACATTTGCAATTTCCTTGAGGACGTCCAAATATTCCTCGGCTCGGCCGAACTTCAGGCCGAAGTCCTTGATGCCCGAATCATCAATTTCCATGCTCAAGCCGATGGTGTTGCCCGCTGAAATGGTGTCCAATCCCAGATCATCGCACAGCTGATTGAAACGCATGACCTGCTCAATATCGTTGATTTCACAGTTTGATCCGCCAAGGCAAAGCGTCTCGTACTCCGGCCCCTCCAATTCAACCCCGTTGAGCGACGTGAAATTGCCGCAACCCAGCGGGCAGGAAGCGCAAGCCCGATCACCGATTTTGATCGCACGAATCGCATCCGAATTCAGGGCATGACGGCCGGGATTTATGCCGCCGGTGAAGTTGTGTGTGGGATGGATGCCCATTTCATTGGTGACATCAATCAGCATGGGGGTGCCGTCTTCCTTCGCCCATAGGTTTTCACCGGTGAGCAAGTTTGACTCCTTGTAATGAGTGACTTTTTCCCAGAAAACACTCATGTTCGCAACTTGAACCCCTCCGGTGCCTTTGCAGGCGATGGCCTTGAGCTTTTTTGCGCCGAACAGGGCGCCTGCGCCGCCGCGTCCCAGCTGACGGTAGGCCTCGGAGCCGATACAGGCGTAGGAAACCAGGTTTTCACCGGCCGGTCCGATGGACAGGCTTTTGACGCCGGGGCCCATGGTGTCCGCCAGCCAGGCTTCGGTCTCGAAAATGCCTTTGCCCCAAATGGCGGCTGCGTCCTCGACAGTGATCGCGTCATCTTCGATGCGCAGGTAAACCGGATGATCGGATTGTCCGGTAATCACAATACCGTCGTAGCCGGCAAACTTGAGCTCGGGGCCGAAAGCGCCGCCCACATTGGATTCGAAGATGGTGCCGGTGTGGGGAGACTTCGAAACCAGGCAGGTGCGCGAGGCGGTCGGGGCCAAGGTACCGCACAGGGGGCCGGTCATGATGACCAGTGCGTTGTCGGCCGATAGGGGATCGGTTTTCGGGTCGACCCGATCATAAAAATATCTGGCAGCCAATCCCCAGCCTCCGATATAATCTTTCAACCAGTCCTGGTTGGTTTCCACGCCCTGAATTTCCCCGGATGTCAGGTCCACATGCAGCACTTGTCCGGCGTAAAGGTTCATCGGTTTCGGTCTCCTTGGCACGTCAATGGTTTTGAAAACGTCCTCGAGTCGGTTTAAAACCTCATCCAGAATTTCCCGGGGCACGGTTAACGCCGGTTCGAAGCGAATGGTTCTGGCGTTGGTCAGCGTGCCGGCAGTGAGCACCCCTCGGGAGAAGAGGCCGGCCGCGACTTTATAACCGATTCCGTCGGTTGGGAACTCCATGCCGATCAGCAGCCCCAGCCCTCGAGCTTCGGCCAGCACACCCGGGTATCGATCCCCCAGTTGTCGCAGATTGCTGAGAACATAGTCCCCCTTGGTCTTGGCCTGGCCGGCCAGGTCCTCTTCAAGCAGAACGGTAATCGCCGCCAGCGCCGCGGCGCAAGCCATCGGATTGCCTCCGGTGGTGGTTGTGTGCATAAACGGGTTGGGCTCCAGGCATTCCCAGATCTTCGGCGTTGAAAGAAAGGCCGACATGGGCACCACGCCGCCCCCCAGGGCTTTGCCCAAACAAAGAATGTCCGGTGTCACGTTCCAGTGGTCCACACCGAAGATCTCGCCGGTGCGACCCATACCGGTCTGGACTTCATCCGCGATGAGCAGCACTCCGAAATGGTTGCAGATTTCGCGAAGACGGGGCCAGTAATCATCGGGCGGAACCACTGCACCCGCCTCTCCCTGCACCGGCTCGGCGACGACGGCGGCAATTCCGTCGCCCACAGCCTTGGCGGATGCCAGGGTTTGCTCCACGGCGTCGGCATCACCGAAGGGAACGTGTCGCACACCTTCAAGAAGGGGCAGCAGTGGTTTTCGAAACATCTTCTTTCCCATGAGCGAGAGCGAGCCGAGGGTTTTGCCATGAAAGCCTTTTAGCATGGCCACAAACCCCCTGCGTCCGGTATAAAGCTTTGCCAGCTTCATCGCGCCCTCGACGGCTTCGGTGCCGGAATTGGCAAAAAAACCGTACTGAATTTTTCCGGGAGTCAGCAGCGCCAAAACCCGCGCCAGCTGGGCTCTCAGGGGATCAAGCATTTCCTGGCTGTACTGGGGAGATCGGTCCAGCTGAGCCTTCACGGATGCCACGATTTTGGGATGACGAATCCCGTAGGAATAAAGCCCGAAGCCACCCAGAAGATCGAGAAACTCCCTGTCCAGGGCATCCACCAGGACCGAGCCCTTACCGGTCCACTCGGTAATGGCGAAGCTGCCGGCCTCGGTGACCGACTTGCGGTAGTCCAGAAATCCCTTGTTGATGTGATCACGGAAATTCCGAACGGTTTTGCGGGCGATTTCTTCGCGGACCTCACGGGGTGTCTGATCCGGCGGGATGAGGATCGTATCCACCATTTGCCGGGCTTCTTTCAGCGCGGTTTTGATGTCTCTGCCTTGGTAGTCGCCGGTGTAATCATCATCGAAATCAAGCATTTATAATTCTCCGAGGGGGGAATCCCGCATTTGGAATCAATGCCCGATACCCAGGGATTTGACCGTGCCTCCCGCACTCATTCACTATGCTGCATTGCCGCACGTCTGTTTTTGAAAGGGGCAAAACACCTCTTGTCGGGAGAAATGTCAAAGGGAACGGATGAAAAGCATGTATTGGCTGTCTAAAATTACTATCACATGTGAAAGGGATGTGTAAATACCCGATGGTGTTTTCAAGCCGGTGTCTGAGTCCAGATCCAATGCCGATACGCTGTGACTGCAAGACTTCATGCACAGGATTTGATCCCCAACACAGTTTGAGAAAAGACCCTGACACAATGAAAGCCCCGGGGTAACAGGAACGCGGCAAGGCATTTTCTTTGACAGCAATCATTTCTTGTCCTATACATAACCCCGCAAAATCTGTTTTATCAGTAACGGAGCGTATTGTGGATTGCGATCAAAAATGCCGAACGGCTTTGAAAGAAGCCGGCAGCTCATAGACCCACAAAAGCAGGTACATACGGAGGCGATGATGGCGTTGAAGCGAAAGTGGCCTTATATCTTGCTGTTGGTGCTGGTTATCCTGGTCGGCGCCGTTTTTGCCGTGCCTCGCTTTTTAAACCGTTACCAGCGAGAAGGCTCCCTTAACTTGCCCGGGCTGAAAGGATCGGTCAGAGTCTGCCGAGACGAGAAGGGGATGGCTTACATCTATGCGGATCAATTTGAAGACGTCCTTATGGGTCAGGGCTTCATTACGGCTCAAGACCGGCTTTTTCAAATGGCACTGACGCGCCTTTTTTCGAGCGGACGGATTTCGGAGCTGGTGGGGGAGACAGGAAAATCAACCGATATCCGCATGCGAACAATAGGTTTTCGTCGAAAGGCCGAAGCCCATGCAAAAATTCTGAGCCCTGAAACGAGACGCGTCTTCAAATCCTATGCCGACGGCGTAAACGCATACATTGAGGGCCGAGCGAAGACGCATCCTCTTGAATTTAAACTGGCCGGAATCCAGCCGGAACCATGGGAGATCGAGGATTCTCTGGCCATCATGTATTACATGGGGTGGGATTCGGCGGGAAACCTCGATGCGGAGATTGTTTGCCAAATGCTTGTGGATAAACTGGGGCCGGCGAAGGCGAAAGACATTTTTCCCCTACTAAAGAACCCGGACGCCCCCTCTTTTGAGAGCTCCGGTGTGGAAGCCGCCGCGGGTGCGGCTGAAAATCTCCATCTCTCGCGGGATTCCCACATCGCGGCCTTCCTGGGACACGGTATTCTCGGCGTGGGCAGTAATAACTGGGCTGTGGGCCCCGGGCTCTCGGCCGGCGGAAAACCCATTGTTTCAAACGATCCCCATCTGGATGCCAGGATTCTTCCAGGGCCCTGGTATCCCTGCGGATTGATTTTACCTCAGGTGAGAGCGGTGGGGGTGAACATTCCGGGGGTCCCGGCCATGGTCGTGGGGCGGACCTCCCACTTTGCGATCGGGGTGACCAATGCCTATGGGGATGCCCAGGATCTTTTTGTCGAAACCCTCGATCCTGCGAATTCGGAACGATACCTGGAGGGGGACCGGTCCATCCCCTTCGAAGTGATCGAAGAGACCCTGCGAATCAAAGATAAGGAAGCCCCCGGCGGTCTTAGGAAAGAGACGATTCGAATTCGTTCCACAACCAGAGGGCCCGTCGTTTCCGGGGTTCTGCCGGGCGGTAAGACGCAAAATGTCATGACCCTGCGCTGGGCGCCCTTTGAGACGATGGGGCCCTCTGTGGGGATTGAAAAGCTTTTCACGGCGCGGAACATCGATGAGGTGAGGGATGCCCTGAGTCATATCAATGTGATCATGCTGAATTTCGTCTTTGCCGATGTGGAAGGCAATATCGGCTGGCAGGTGTCGAGCCGGATACCGGTCCGATCTGAAGGAGACGGCGCTTTGCCCTACCGGGTTCGAGACGGCCGAAATCACTGGGTCCGAATGGTCGGCTGGGAAGAGATGCCCCACGCCGTCAATCCGGAAAGGGGGTGGGTCGGGACTTGCAATCACCTGACCGTTGGCGCTGACTATCCTTACTATTATTCCTCACATGTCTCGGCATCCTACCGCTACGAACGGCTGAAAGAAATCCTCGAAGGCAAGGGAAAACATACCGCCGAAGACCATCGGCAATATCAGCAGGATACCCTGAATCTCATGGCCAAGCGGATTGCACCCATCATGGCGGAGGCACTCAGTGCCCATGAGGATACGCGCGAGATGGGGCGGATTCTCAAGGCCTGGGACTTTCGCGACGACACGGACAAAGCGGCGCCGGCTGTGTTTCAGACGGTATATCGACAGTTTGCCCGGCAGGTGTTCAAAGATGAGTTGGGAGAAGCGCTTGCGCGGCATATGTTGGATCAGTGGACGTTTTGGCAGGAAAGGCTTGAGCACATGGTTCTCGAAGGGAATTCTCAATGGTTTGATGACGTGAAAACCGGCACGGTGAAGGAGACGCGGGACGAGCTCTTTCACCGAGCGGGGGTCACGGCAAAGGCGGATCTTGAGGTCCGCTTGGGAAAAGACCCTTCCCAATGGCGCTGGGGAGACCTGCACCGCATCGAATTTGTCAGCCCCATCAGACGGGAGGGACTCGGAAAGGATTTTTTGGGCGGCGGTTCCCATCCTTTCCCCGGTTCGGCGGAAACCCTCTGCCGGGGCATGTTTGACTTTACCACGCCCTACCAAGTCACGGTCTCCGACTCTCTCAGAATGGTAGCCGATTTGAGCGATGCGGATAAAGTTATGGCCGTTTTACCGGGCGGAGTGGCGGCCAGAATATTTCACCCCAACACGACGGATCAGATCGACGCCTTTGTGAAGGGAAAAACCATGTACTGGTGGTTCAGCGATCCGGCGATCCGAGAGCATACCCGGGCCGTGCTGCATCTGGAACCCTAACCCCTGGGCGGGAAAAACCGTCCAAAAAACCTGAGGATTTCGCGAAGCCGTGTGGCTTTACCCATTTTGGCAAAGCATTTTATGAAGTGTTTCCAATTCAGTATGTGAGCTTCCTCAGGTCGGAACTAAGGTTTCAGAAGGACTGAAGAGGCGAAGCAGAAGCGAAGAGACATGATGTCTGAAGACAACTGGCACGAGACGCAAATTCGGGTTCGCTACAAAGATACCGACCGGATGGGCGTCGTTTATTACGGAAATTATCTCACATTTTTCGAGGTGGGCCGCGCCGAGCTCATGCGGGATATGGGCTTCCCATACGCTACTTTCGAGCAGGACGGCTTTATCCTGGTCGTGACGGAAGCCCATGCCAAGTATCACGCCAACGTCGGATACGACTCACTTGTCACCGTAAAAACCAGAATCGGCGATTTAAGAGCGGTCAGAGTTCGGTTCGAATATGAAATCGTTGCTGAAAACCGTGAACTGCTGGTCGACGGATACACCGTTCACGCCTGCGTAAACACATCTTCCAAACTGATCAGAATCCCCGCCGATTTGAGAGACATCATGGCTCAGAACCTCAAAGCCTGAACAGTCCCCCTGAATCGTTATTGTCCCCTCATCGCCCAGCCGGGGGACTCACTCCTGGATATATCCGGCTTCGTGCCTCCGGCATCGGTATTTTGAGACACGCACGCCGTTAACGCGCTGTTTATTTTCCGGCCGGATTGAGGTGCGCCGAAACAATGAGATCGACCGCTTCATCGAGAGTCTTTCCAATGGCCACGTACCCGTGGTTTTTCAACACAATGATTCGTTCTTTTTTGCTGAAAGTTTTGCAAGCCATTCGTGCCAACGCCGGTGTGCCATAGGCTTCCTCTTTTGGCGTTTCTTTGAGGCTTGACACCGACACCATCGCTGTTTTGGGGTCGTGAGCATGGACGACGGCCTCAATGTCGGGTCTGCACCGGTAAATCAAGTAATGCAGAAATGTCTCTGAAGAAGGAACATTTTCCCCCGCATATTCGACTTGCTGTTCCTCAATGGAGCACCTTTGAACATAGACAATTTCACTTTCTTCAAGCGTTCCCAAATTGCTGCCTGATGAAGTAATAATAAAGCCCTTCGCTCTCTTGAGGCTGATATTGCCTCCGTTCTTTGGCGTCATTCCATATTCTCTCAAGGATTCAGCGCTCCGTTTGAAGCGCGCGAAAAGAACTTTCACGAAGGGAGGCACTTCTTGAGTGATTTGAATTGCGCTGAATTTCACACCCACGTACCCGTTCATCAGTGCTTTCATTTGCTTATTCCCCAGCACTACACCATCAATTTTCCATCTTTAACCAGAGCTTCGTTGCCGTCTGCAATCACCGTTGGTCTCAGCATGAGACCATCGAGATGGACGGTCGCTTCCACGTTTCCGCCCAGCGATTTGTTGTCCCCAATGGCGAAATGAACCGTGCCCAGACGCTTTTTATCCTCAGCAAGATTGCCGGTCAGACGTGCTTTGGGATTCGTTCCGATGGCGAATTCTGCAATATTGCGAGCATTGCGGTCGTTTTCAAAGATGTGATCGATGAAAGATGTGTGTTCGCTGTCTCCGGTGACGGAGACAACCCTGCCGTCTTTGACTTCAAGTTTAAGGGGTCGGCGTAAGCGGCCGATCCCGTCCATGGAGTGGTCGAAGACAATGGTGCCGTTCACAGTGCCTTCTTCAGGGCTGGTGGGGGCCTCTCCACCGGGCAAGGCCGCGAAGCCCATGGCCTCCTGAAAATACCCGTCAAGGGTGAAGACCTTTCTGCCGCCGATCGAAAAGGTGACGTTTGTTCCGGCCGGAGACGTTACTTTCACTTTTTCAGCTCTTCGAAGGGCGCGTGCCACACCGGCCGTTGTTTCTTTCAATGCTTTAAAATCAACCGTCATTGCCCCTTTTATCATCATATCTTCATCGACTCCCCGCAGAATAACCACCCGCGTGCCGGCAGCATACGCGTCCAGCCTCGCTCGGGTGTGTGTAAGGGCATGGGTTGTCGGGGCAAAAACCACATCCGCCGCCTTCATCGCCGCGGCAATGGTCTTCGGCGGCTCATTCCCGTGTTCGCCGGTCGCCGGCATGCTTGCCAGCACAGTCTCATTTCCGATGCCTCTGCAGACGAGCGCAAAAGCCCTCCCGACATTGAGTTTGGCTGCATCGGTCACAATGAGAACACTTTCCGTCTTCTTCAACCCAATGACATCGTTCACCAACCTGTTTGCGGATTGCATGAGTTCAAGTTCCAACATTTCAGTCCTCCGAGGTTCCATAATTGGTTTCCGAAGATTGGGAAAAGACGTTCAGCCGGGAGCGATCATGACGCAGCTATCCGGCCCGTGTTGAGAAGCCCTCAAAAAAGCCGCCAAAACCCGCTAACGCTCCCGAACGCTTTTCCGTAAAAAAAGATGCTCCAGCAGAAGCACCAGTGAGATTCCCATCACCAGGCTATTCGCCAAAAAAACCTGAAAATAACCCGGCACGGAATCAAATAGCTCGTGCGGGAGAAACCCTGCCAGCGTGCCCAGAAGCAGGGGGATTCCCACCACGAAGTAATCCCTGGAGGTGAGTTTTTTCGCAGCCACAACAGAGATCCCAACCCCTATTTGACCGCCCATTGCCACACACAAGGCAGATCCCACAACGGGTGCCGGAACCAATGCCAACAGGGCGGAAAGCTTCGGTATAAAAGCAGCCATCAGCACGATGACCCCGCAATACGTAATGGCGTACCTGCTGGCAATCCGGTTTACCAAAATCACGCCGGGGCTGTTACTGTAGCTCACGGTGCCGGCCACACCCAGGATTCCGCAACAGATTCCCGAGATGCCGGTCACCAAAATGCCTCGTCGTGTCGACCGGGGCAGTCGTTCCGTGTCCGTGATTCTGGCGGCGCCTTCAAGGCTTCCCAGGCTGTTGACCATGACGGCGATATATGCGCATGCGAAGGCAAATGCTGCAGGCCATTGAAAGCTGGGGGCCGAGGTCACCCATTGTGTGGAGAGTGTAAACCAAGGGGCGGCGGCCAACTTTTGCCAATAGAGTCGACCGATCAAATAGAAGACCAATGCGCCTGCAATCATTCCAATCAGGATGGAAACACTCTGCCAAAATCCTTTTAGACGATAGGAGAGCGTTGCAATGAACAGGGCAAGCGCGAGGCTGATGATGAATATTTGAGCCTCCCCCCGGGGGTGGGTAGGATCGCTGCCGGTCATGAATTTGACAAGTGGCGGCAACAACCCCAATGCAATCAAAATCAAAATAACCCCGATCACATTGGGCGTAAACAGGCGGGTGATCCTATCCAATTGTTTTGAAACGACGATGAGGATCAAAAGCGTTCCCCCGATGATGAGCCCGCCCTGGATGGACGGAAGCCCGTACGGGGCAAGCAGGATGAACGTGAGCACAAGCGCGGTGGCCGGACCTTCCAGGAGCGGATAGCGGTGTCCCCAAAGGGTTTGAATGATGGTAAAAAGACCGGTTGTCAAGAGGGTGAATTGAAGAAATCGTATTTCGTTTTTTACATCCAGATTCAAAGCGCCTGAACACAATGTGGCTGCAATGATCAAGGCCGGAAAAAGAATGAATGCCCATTGAAGACCATAGAGAAGGGCATATTGTAATGGCGGGTGCTCATCAAGACCGTAAAGATACGTAGAGGTTTTCATCGTCTCTTAAAGTTAAAAGGAAAGATAAGGAGCCGGCCGCACCGATTATTCGTGTTCCGTGGCCGGCCGGATTTCATTCGATATTTCCTTGCCTTTCCGTATCGGATGGGAGCCCGGCGTTGGGGTAACATTTTCAGCGCCGGCGGGGATCATCTGTTATCCTGGAGGAACCCGAACTAAACTTATGTACATCAAATCCGTCTAAAACGAAAGCCTTTGTGAGCGGCGACATAAGCCAAGCGAGGGGGTGTTTCAAAACTCGATTGCCGGCGGGTTTAATTGCGCATGACCTATCGCTATTTGTTAATGTTTTTAATAGGTTCGAATGTTTTTTTAAACAGCTTTATTTCGTTTGTTTAGGTTTCCATTCCAACCGTGCCCTCCCGGCCCGATTCCAGGAAGGGAACGAAAAATATGAGGGCCATACCAGGCAACGAGGCGAGGAAGCTGATGCCGAAAAAGTAACCGTACCCCAGCCACTGCGCGAGGAAACCACTCATTACCCCGGACAAAACGCCGCTGATGTTCATCAGCCCGGTTCCGATGGCAAAATGTGCGGCTTTGAAATCAGGCAGACAGGTTCTCATCAGGAAGGTGACGAGAACCGCGGTACCCAGTCCGCCCGCAAACTGATCAAAGGCATGGACGGATGCTACCAAGAACAGATTGAAGTGACCAATGGCCGTCAAATGATCTGCGCCCGTATTCAAGATGACGTATTTGTTGAGTCCAAGGGCGAGGACCATATAGACGAGATTGGTGAAGTTTTGAGCCAGCATGAAGGGGAGAATGGTTTTCCTGAGCGTATAACGGGAAATGAGCCACCCCCCCAACATGGCGCCGACAATGGAAAAAGGTAGCCCCACCCCCCCGGAAATCCATCCGTAGTGGACCTTGATCCCCAGATCCACCATGAAAGGAGACGCCATAGAAGCCAGCATGGACTCGCCTGTTCGCATGAGTATGATAAAAGCAAGGGCAAGGCCGATCTTTTCTCGATCCATATAGGCCAGAAAAGCTCTGGAATAAAACGACCCTCTGTCCTTGAAAAGGACGGCGCGTATCTGATTTTTGAAAAGCCCCATGAGCGTCAGGGCCATCAACAGGCCGATTCCCACCCACCCGGCAAAACGGATCCGCTCAAGGCCTGGTATTTGATGCTTCACGTTCGTCCACCACGGCAGGGAAAAGACCCATCGGAGGGCGAAAACCATCAGCGCGAATCCGGCGGACCCGAGGAGGATTTTTAGGTTCACCAAGGTCTTGAGGAGGAGTCGGATAGGCGTTTTATGAACTTCAACACGGGGGAGTAGAAAAACGTGGTAGAGAAAAAGGGTGCCCAAAAGCACCCCGGCGGAAAAGAAACCCACGCGCCAGGAAGTCATGGTCCCGATGGTGACGATGATGCCCGTCCCGGTCATCATCGAAATCCGGTAGGCCATTACCCGGTAGCCTACAAACTTGGCCTGACCCTCAGTGTCCAGGGCTTCCATGTAGTAGCCATCAATGGCCATATCGTGCGTAGCCGCGATGAATGCTCCGATAAAAAAGAGCAGGGCAATGATCTTGATGCCCCCGGGTACGGGGGTCACGACGGCAACAGCACCGATCATCAACAGAAGCAAAAATTGGGTCGACACCATCCAGTTCCGTTTGGTTGCAAACTGGTCAATCTGAGGTCCCCACAAGAACTTGATGACCCAGGGAACGCCGAATAGGGAGGTCAGTCCAATGGCCTCCAAGCTGACCTTCATGTCCCTGAAGAAGACCGAAGAAATGATACGAATGATCGTGTAGGGAAAGCCCTCGGCAAAGTAGGTGGTGAAGGCCCATACATGAGGGGTTTGAAGGATGTGTTGTTTTTTTGAGTTCTCTGAAGTGTCAGGCATCCGATTTTAGTTCTGAGTTCCCACTGCAGTAGAAACGCGGCAACCCCCGGGTCTTTTCATGACGTTCGAATTGGAATTTGATGCATTTCATACCCTTTCCTTTCTATACGATCAATTAAATTGTACATTCCCTGGCTATTTGATTTGTTAGAATGGATTTGCTATGGTTGTCGCGCATGGGAGCCAAAAACTGCTTCTGGAAATGCCGTAGGTCCTGAGGGTGTGTCGTCAACCCGAAAAATGGATGAAATACGTGAGACGGTTCCTTCTCAATAAATGGCGGAATTCAGAGGTCTTGCCACGACTTGTTAAGATTTTGTGTGAGACCGGCGTCTCTGATGACGGTTTCCGATATCCTTGAGGTGAAATTGAAAAAGCTGGAAAAAAGCAAATTCTTCAAAGTGGGCCGAAATGATCCTTGCCCCTGTGGCAGCGGTCTTAAGTATAAGAAATGCTGCCTTGGCAGGGAAGGAGATCAGCCTGCAAGCGGGCTGGAGGAAGCATATCTTAAAAAACATCGAATTCGTTTGAAAACGTCGGCTGATGTAGCGGGTATCAGAAAGGCGGGGCTTGTGGCGCTGGCGATCCTTGACCTGGTTGAGCGGAGACTCAAGCCGGGAATGACCACCGACGAGATCAATACCCTGGTCCACGAATTCACCGTCAACGCGGGTGCGATCTCGGCCCCACTCAACTATCGGGGCTTCCCAAAAAGTGTTTGCGTTTCAATTAATGAGGAAATCTGTCACGGTATTCCCGGAGAGCGGGTGTTGAAAGCGGGTGATATCGCGAATGTGGATGTAACGCCGATTTTGAACGGATACTATGCCGATACCAGCAAGACTTTTTTCGTGGGAAGCCCGGGTCCTGATGCACGAAAAATTGTTCGGGTGGCCCGTGAGAGTCTTCGAGTTGGAATGGAACAGGTTCGACCCGGAAACACGGTCGGGGACATCGGCTGGGCAATTCAACGCTATGCGGAGTCGGAGGGTTGCTCTGTGGTCAGGGAGTTTGTAGGCCATGGCGTGGGCATTGAATTTCACGAGCCGCCTCAGATCCCGCATTACGGTCAAAAAGGGCAGGGGATTACCCTGGTCCCCGGTATGGTTTTCACCATTGAACCCATGATTAATCTTGGGAGGAAAGCGCTTCGAATCCTGGATGACGACTGGACCGCCGTTACCGTCGATGGGTCCCTCTCCGCGCAATTTGAGCAGACTATTCTTGTAACAGAGGATGGGTTCGAAAGTCTGACACCCTATGAATTGTAAGGGTC
>Ga0180434_10005104_pt1 | contig 15640 bp, 7 predicted proteins | sample SS_ome_7_FD_132453 | JGI IMG/M metagenome (GOLD analysis project Ga0180434, IMG submission 132453) | Hypersaline lake sediment archaeal communities from the Salton Sea, California, USA - SS_1_D_2 metaG | ecosystem: Environmental > Aquatic > Non-marine Saline and Alkaline > Hypersaline > Sediment...
GGCTTGCCCGCTGCCTGCAGCTGGTGGATCCGCTCGCGCAGCTCGGCCAGCTTCCCGTAGCCGATCGCGGGCGAGCCGAGCTTCAGCACGACGGCCTGGATGCGCTCGTCGTGGCGCGCCTTCTCCAGATTCTCGAGAATGCTCATATGGGTCGGACCCGATTCGGCGCCCGGCATCGGCATGCCGCCGGGCGGGTTGGTGTCGGGGATGATGCCATCGATCCTCTGCACGAGCACCGAGCCGCGCTCGACGTCGACGTCATCCTGGAGCTTGGTCGCAACCCAGCCGACGGCGACGGCGAGCAGGATCAGTTCGCCCAGCAGCACCGCCAAGAGCGTTCTCAGAAAGGACTTCATGATCGACCTCCTCTGCTGAAGTGCGCGCCTCGCCCGCTGGGCCAAGCGGGGGCAAAGAGAGCCAGTCTACGCCCGCCCGCCCGGCGTGTCATGCATCGGGCTGGCGTTTGCCGCGTCGACCGGCCGACTGACGGCTGACCGCTCGGGCCGGTGTTTCGATCCGCCTACGTCTTTGTGTGCCAGCGGGTTGCTTCATCCGCGCCTCGCGCTCGGACGCGCGGGGCACAGTCCCCCGGGGCATCCGGTGGGCGAACCGTGCGCGGTCTGGCAGCCGAAGCAGGCGCCGCCCCGCCGGAACTTCGGCCCGAGCGAATTCGGGCAGACACACTGAAAACGGCGGCCGGCCCAGGGCAACCTAGAGTGAGGGACGTCGTATGCCTTTGCCGTTGACGGAGGATCGGTCATCATGAAGGGGATGCTGCTATGAGTGGCGCACACGGGACGCACGATTCGGCCCCGAGTGGGGGAGCCCGAGGCGGGATGGGTTGACGCTTCGCTGACACGAGGCCGCCCACGACCCGCCGGTCTGCCGGACGCAGCGGCGGGATTTTTGTGCCCGCCGCCCGCCCTCCCGCCGCCGGACCGACTAACACCGACACGGAAGTAGAACGTTCTCGACGCCTGTTTCGCGGGAGATATCCATGACCGCCGCCCATTTCGAAGACGAGGCCTTCACGGCCGAGGAACGCCAGATCGGCGCTCGCCAGGCGCTGCGGCACATGGTGCCGCTTCTGGAGCGCTACCGGCGCCCGCTGGCACTCTGTCTCGGCCTGCTGATCGCAACGACGCTGCTGTCGCTCGCCTGGCCCTGGCTCATTCAGCGCGCGATCGACGGCCCGATCCGCGAACAGCTCGCGCTGCCCGCAGCGAGCCGCCTGTTCCAGCCGTTGATCGTCTGGGGCCTGGCCGTGCTCCTGATCCAGGGCGCGACGCTCGGCCTGCAGTACGTGCAACGCATCAAGCTCGAGACGATTGGGCAGGGGGCGATGCTCGACCTGCGCCGCCGGCTCTTCCGGCACATCCTGTCGCTCGACATCGGCTTCTTCGACAAGCATCCGGTCGGGCGCCTGATGGCGCGAGTGGAGTCGGACACCGAGTCGTTGCGCCAGCTCTTCACCAACACGGTCGTCCTGGTCGTCGGCGACATCGTCATGGTGCTCGGCATCTGGGGCGTGATGTTCTACAAGCACTGGAAGCTGGCGCTCGTGATCGCGCTGCTCTTCCCGGTGCTGGTCGGGCTGATCTACATCTTTCACCGCTTGACGACACACCGCTTCCTGCGCGTGCGCCAGCGGATGGCGGACGTCACCGCCCTGCTAGCCGAGTTCCTGCAGGGTATGTCGGTGGTGCAGATCTTCCACCGCGGGGAGTATGCGCGCCAGCGGGTCTACCGGGCGAACGAGCGCAAGTTCAGCGAGGATGCCTACGTCAACATTGCCGTCTGCATCTTCTTCAACACGCTCTTCATGCTTGAATCGGTCAAGATCGGGCTCGTCTTGCTGCTGGGCGCGATCTGGGGCGTGACGCCGGGCGTGATCGTGCTCTTCATCCTGCTCGTCTGGAAGGAGTTCGATCCGATCGCGCGCACGGCCGATCAGCTCGGCAGCTTCCAGAAGGGCATCGCCGGGGCGCGGCGCATCTTTGCCCTGCTCGACATCGTGCCGCGCCTGCAGGAGCGGGAGACGACCGGGCCTTGGCCGGGACTGAACCACAGCATACGTTTCGAGCACGTCTGGTTCTCCTACACCGACAACGAGGACTGGGTGCTCAAGGATGTCGACTTCGAGATCCCGGTCGGTAAGCGCTTTGCCCTCGCCGGTGTGACGGGCGGCGGGAAGACGACGATCATCTCGCTCCTGCTGCGCTTCTACGATCCGCAGCGCGGGCGCATCCTGATCGACGGAGTCGACATTCGCGAGCTGTCGCTCGCCGACCTGCGGCAGCACTTCGCGCTCGTCTTGCAGGACATCATCCTCTTCCCGGGCTCGGTGCGGGACAACATCTGCCTCGAAGCGGCCGGGGTCGAGGATGAGCGCATCTGCCGGGCGGCGCGGACGGTGGATGCCGAGCGCTTCATCGAGCGCCTGCCGCACGGCTACGCGACCGAAGTCTCGGAGAAGGGCACGAACTTCAGCCGGGGCGAACGCCAGCTGCTCTCGTTTGCGCGCGCGCTCGTCGCCGACCCGGACGTGCTCGTGCTCGACGAGGCGACGAGCTCCGTAGATCCGGAGACGGAGCGCACGATCCAGAGCTCGCTCAAGCGGCTGATGACGGGACGGACGTCGCTGATCGTGGCGCACCGGCTAGCGACGATCCTCGATGTCGATCGCATTCTCGTCTTGCGCGACGGGGAGATCGTCGAGCGCGGGACGCACGGTGAACTGATTCTCGAGGATGGGTATTACGCGCGGCTCTTCCATCTGCAGTTCAAGGGGCAGCTCGAGGAGATGGACGAAACGACCAAGGCCCGCATCGCGTCGGCGGCGGCGGTCCACCGAGCGCCCGAGGGCGCGATCGTGCCCGCCGCCGGCGAGGCGCCGAGCGCGGGATAGATCGGAGACACACGATGCGAGAGAAGATCCTCTGGTTCTGGCGCTACTACCGGCGGTACCCCGGCGTGATCGCGCTGCTGCTCTTGCTGACGCCGCTGCACGCGCTGATCAGCGTCACCGTGCCGCGCCTCGTCGGCTTCACGATCGATACGCTGCGCGAGGGCGAGGTGCCGGGGCACTGGCTGGCGCAGTGGTTGGTCGAAGCGGGCGCGCGCTTCTCGCTGGCGCCGACGACCAGCTACGCGGTCGCCTTCATCGCGCTCGGCGTGATCGGCGCCGTGCTCTACGCCTACTTCCAGTCCTGGCGCGCCTGGATGAACATCAAGCTCGAGTGGCTCTTTCGGCAAGACGCCTTCGATCGGATCACGACCAAGGGACCCGACTTCTTCAATCGGTTCCGCACGGGTGATCTTGTCACGCGCATGACCGACGACGTAGCCGAGAAGCTCTCCTGGTTCGCTTGCTCGGGGATTTTCCGGCTCTACGAAGCGCTGCTACAGATCATCTTCGTCGTTTTCGCGATGCTCAGCATCGATCCGACGCTAACGCTCTGGACGGCCGGGCCGCTGCCGCTGCTGGTGGTGATCTTCTTCAAGAGCTCATCGACGCTCGACCGGCGCTACGACGAGCTGCAGAGCCGCATTTCGCGCGTCAACGACGTGATGGAGGCCTGTTTCTCGGGGATCCGCGTCGTCAAGGCCTACGTGCGCGAGGGGGCGCAACGCGAGACGTTCAACCGCACCGCCGAAGACCGGCGGCGGGCTGAGATCGCGGCGGTCAAGGTCGGGACGATCATCGATTCGCTCTACAACTACATCTGGCAGTTCGGGGTCGTGATCGTGCTGCTGGCGGGTGGGTACAAGGTGATCCATACCGGCCTCTCGCTCGGTGAGATGGCGGCGTTCATCTACTACGTCACCTGGCTCGTCTTCCCGATGTTCGACGTCGGGCAGTTCTTGGTCAAGTCGCGCCAGTCGGCCGTCTCGATCAATCGGCTGACCGAGCTCGAGGCGGTCGCGCCGATGGTCGCGGATGAGGGCGTCGTGCAACCGAGCGCGGATGTCGCCGGTGACCTCGGCTTCGAGGGCGTCGATTTCGCCTTTCCTGATTCGCCGCGCGAGATCCTCAAGGACATCTCCTTCGAGGTGCGGGCGGGGGAGACGGTGGCGATCGTCGGCAGGGTCGGCTCGGGCAAGAGCTGGTTGATCAACCTGCTGCCGCGCCTGGTTGATCCGACGCGCGGCAGAATCACGCTGGATGGTCGGGACCTGCGCAGCTATCGCCTTGAAGATTTGCGCCGGCTGATCGGCTACGTGCCGCAGGAGCCGGTCCTCTTCAGCGACACGGTGCGCAACAACATCCTGTTCGGGCGGGGCGACATCCCGGCGGAGCGGCTCGACTGGGCGCTTGAAGTTTCGCAGTTCAAGGCGGAGGTCGAGAAGTTCCCGGCCGGGATGGAGACCCAGATCGGCACGCGCGGCATGTCGATCTCCGGCGGTCAGAAGCAGCGGCTCTCGCTCGCGCGGGCGCTCGTCGGGTTGCCGAAGGTGCTGATCCTGGACGACTGCACCTCGGCGCTCGACTCGCGCACCGAGGCGGCGCTCTGGAACCGGCTGCACGAGGTGATGCCGGGGATGACGGCGCTCTTGATCACGCACCGGCCCGATACGCTGCAGCGCGCGGACCGGATCTACGTGCTCGAAGAGGGGCGCCTGATTGCCCAGGGCCACCATGCGGAGTTGATGGCGGCCCAGGGCGAGTATGCCCGCATCTACCGGCGGTTCGAGCTGGCGGCGGCGGTCTAGTCCGTCGCCGCCCGTTCGCCGGCGCGCGCCTGCTCCGGCGCGGCGGATTCCGCCGCCTGAAATCGCAGCGCGGCTGAGTTGATGCAGTAGCGCTGCCCGGTCGGCGCCGGCCCGTCGTCGAAGACGTGGCCGAGGTGCGAGTCGCAGCGCGCGCAGAGCACTTCGGTGCGCCGCATGCCGAGCGTACGGTCTTCGTCGGTGCGCACGTGCTGCTTCTCGAGCGGGGCGTAGAAGCTCGGCCAGCCCGACCCGGAATCGAATTTCGTATCCGAGGCGAAGAGGGGCAGGCCGCAGCCGACGCAGCGGAAGACACCCGCTTCGTGGAAGTCGTAGTAGATCCCGGTGAAGGGGCGCTCCGTGCCCTTCAAGCGGGTGATGCGATACTGCTCGGGCGTCAGCAGCCGGCGCCACTCGTCATCGGTTCGCTCGATCTTCTCGCGCATCCATCCCCCCGTTGCGGCATAGCTGTCGCTTTCTGCATGCAGCCAAGGATCTTCATCCGCCCGGCCGGCGGCCGAGGCGGTTTCGTCGACGTCGACGTACTCGCCTTCATCGCCGACGCCACACGAGGTGGCGCACGGCGACTCGCCGGTTACGCGCGCGGCGTCGTTGCGCTCGGCCGGCGCTTCCGTACAGCCGGCGGCGAAAACGAGCAGCCAGGCGATGACGATGACGGCGACCAGGCCGAAAAACGCGCCTGCCAGTTGGATCTTCCACGGCGGGCGGCGCGCGGGCCGTCGTTGTGCGTATGCGTGCAGATGTCGCGGCATTCCAAACCACCCCCTTTCTCACCTCGTACAGGAGGAGGGCGAGCGCGGTTTCCGCCGCGAGCCGGGGAACTGACGCTTCCGCGCTGGCGATCCTCGGGTCAGGGACCTACAATGCGCCCCATTCTGCAACTGGGGCGCGAACGGGGGGATAAGCGATGACCGGCAGGCAGCGAGCGGGGTGCATCATTGTGGCGGCGGCGCTGTGGGCCGGGCTCGGTCCGGCGCCGGCACGGGCGCAGCGGCCCACGGAAGCGATCGGGCGCGGGGCGCTGGTGCCCCCGCTCGAGCTGTGGGAAGAGGTGCGCTCCGAGCTCGGATCCCCGCCGGCGACGATCGGCTACGACGCATCAGCCATGGCGCACTACGGGCGCGACCGCTGCCTGATGCCGAAGGTCGTGCGCCTGTTCGCCGACGCGCGCATGATCCCGCGCTTCAGTGGCCGCACGGGCGAGGGGTTTCTCGCCGCCGGGGACGACCTGGCGAGCCTCGTGCGCCGCGCCTACGCCTTGACCGAGATCTCTGCCGGCCGCCGGCTGCCGCTGGCCGACAGCGCGAGCTGGGGCGCCGCCTGGCTGGCCGACGATCGCCCGGCGGGGGACGCCCTGCTGCCGATGCTCAGCTACCAGCCGCCGATCGGCGCCGGCGCCCGCAACGGTGAGCGGGGCGGCATCGTGGACGAAGATTGGCTCGCCTGGAACCGGTTGCCGGAAGTGATCCAGCGGCTCGTCGTGCGGCTCTTCGTCGGCGCCGCGGAGGCGACGCCCTGGATCCAGGCCGCCTACGATCGGCCCTTTCTCGCGGCGGCGATCGCATCCGCGCCGTCCGAGACTTGGTTCGACGCCGCCTACCGCTTTGCGACCGCACCCTGGATCGACGAGCGTGAGGGACAGCTGGCGACGCTCGAGCGCGAAGCGATCGTCGCGCTCGATCGACTCGATCGCGACTACCTCGCCTTCGGCTCGGTGCTCTTCGCGGCGCACGTGCGGCGCGCGATCAACGAGTACCGCGCGGCGGGGATTTCCAATCCGGCCGCCTTCCGGGGCGTTTCGACCTGCGAGTTCGAGACGGCGCTGGGCGTGATTCGCATTCTCGACGCCGGGGGCACCGATCAGCTCGAGCCCGCATTCTTGACGATCGACGTTGGCGGCAATGATATCTACCGCGGCCGCCACGCCGCGCCGCGCGACATCGACCATCCGATCGCGCTGCTCATCGATCTCGCCGGCGACGACATCTATGACGGCGGCGACCAGCCGGGCGCGCTCGGCTGCGGGCTCTTCGGGGTCGGGATGCTGATCGACCTCGACGGGAACGACCGCTACCGCGTGCACGCGTCAGGACTCGGGGCCGCCTGGCACGGGACGGGCGTGCTGCTCGACTGCGCGGGGCGAGATCGCTACGAAGTCCGCGAACGCTGGGGCGCGGGCGCGGCCCACGCCGGGGTCGGCCTCCTGGTCGATCTCGCCGGTGACGACGACTACGTCTGCGGCTACCAGTCACAGGGACTCGGCTCGACCTACGGCGCCGGCGTGCTGATCGACGCGACCGGCAACGACAGCTACCTCGCCCGCGACGACGGCAACATCTCGGCGCTCTACAACGGCCAGTCGGTCTCGATGGCGCAGGGCGTCGGCTACGGCCGGCGCGCCGATCTCGGCGACGGGCACAGCCTCGCTGGCGGCTTCGGCGTGCTGGTCGACGGCGCCGGCGACGACAGCTACCACGCCACCGCCTGGAGTCAGGGCGCCGGCTACTGGTGGGCGGTCGGGTTGCTCGAAGATCTGGGTGGCAACGATCGCTATCGCAACGGCAAGTACTCGCTCGGCGCGGCGGCGCACTTCGCGATCGGCTGTCAGGTCGACCTGGAAGGCAACGATCGCTACAACGTCGGCCATCGCGCCGCGGTCAATCAGTTCCAGGGGCATGCGCGCGACGGCTCGATCGGCATCTCGATCGACGGCGGCGGCGATGACGCCTACCTGCTCAAGAGCCACTGCGGTGGGTCGGGCGATCTGGCGAGCATCGGCCTGTTCTGGGATCGCGCGGGACGCGATCGCTACGATGTCGACTACCCGCCGCCGGCCGACCCGAGCGGCTGGAACGACACGCCGCCGCTCGGAACGACGACGGTCTATGCGCCCTTCCGTTCCTTCCGCGACGATCTCGACGCCTACGGTATCTTCCTCGACACGGGCGGCGCCGACACCTACGTCTGGCCCGGCGGACCGGCGGGCAACGACCACGTATGGCACACGCGGCGCGGCGAACGTGCCCGCGGTGTCGGCCTCGATCGCGCGCGTGAGGCCGAGTCCGCGCCGCGCAGAGGCGGCAGGCGGGGCCGATAGGTCGCGCGCAAAGGTACGGCGTCCGGTGCCGGCGGTTCGCCTTGCGTAGACCCGGCGCCCGGCGCCGCTAGTGTTTCCGCATCGACGCTGGGTCCGACCCGTGTGCGCTATCGCGCAGGCGCTGTGCTCGGTCCCGCTGGTCGGCCGGTCGCTCCCTCCCGCGCGAATCCATGTAACGAATTGCGCTCCCCTCGCGATCGTGAAGGTGTCGCAGCGCTAGCTGCCGCCCCGATCGACACCGATTCCGCCGCAGGCGAAGGGAGCAATCATGAAGCCGATTACCATTCTCTTGTTGACCGGATGGCTTGCGGCTTCCGGGGCTCTGGCCCGGGCCGAGTTCACCGTGCCGCAGGCTGGTCTCGATGGCGGCGGCGGGCTTGCCGCGGGGGGGGGCTTTCGACTCGCGGGTGCGTGTGGCGCTTCCGTTGCGGGCGCCGCCGGGGATAGCCTGCTCGTTTGTGAAGCGGGCTTTCCCGCTGCTCAGCGCCGCCTCTGTCTCCTCGGCTGGGACAACCACGCCGCCGGCAACTGCGTGTTGACGATCACCAACCAGGGCATCCTCGGCTTCACCGACGGATCGCAGAGCGAGGGGGCCGGATTCGTCTATCCCGCCGGCGGGATGAACCAGATCTATGTCGGCGGCCTCTGGGTGGGGCAAAGCGACACGTACGTGGCCAATCGCGACTACGACGACGACCCACAGCAGGAATGGCGCGTGTCGCGCGCTCCGGACGGCCACGTCTGGCGCGAGACGGCGGGCGAATCGGACGAGGATTTGCATGCCTGCTTCAACGACTCCGCTGCCGTGCAACCGCGCGGGATCTTCGTTGCCCAGGAGTCGTGGGTGCACACTGAGAACTCGCTTGCGCCGCACCATGTGCTCCTGCGCTACGAGATCGAGAACCACGGCTCGACCGCGCTGACGGGGCTCTACGCCGGCGTCTTTCTCGACATCGACATCGGCCCCGATTTCGCGGACAACAACTGGGGCGCGGTCGACGGCGCCCGTGATCTCGTCTACCTGACCGACGCAGCAGGCATCCACATCGGTCTTGCGCTGCTGCGCGATGCACTGGGGGAGCCGCAGCCGAGCAACGTGACACTGATTCACAATCCGACCTTCATCTGGCCGCAGGCCTACGCGCTCGATGCCGACAAGTACGCCTTCCTCGCCGCCGCCGACCCGGAGCACGTGCTGCTCGACAGCGAAGCGATCGGGCCGAGCGACTACAGCGTCTTGGCCGCGGCGGGGCCATTCGACCTCGAGCCCGGCGAGGCGGTGACGATCGCCTGGGCGGTTGCCGGCGGCGCGACACGGGATGACTTGCGCAATCACATTGATGCCGCGCGGCTGATCTATGCGAGCGGTTACGCCGCTGCGCCGCCGCCTGAAGTGCCTCACATCACACGGCTGCACGCCGGGCGACCGAATCCGTTCCGCGGCGCAACGGTCATCCGGTTCGATCTCGCCCGCGCGGCGGAGATCGACGTCGCCGTCTACGACGTCAGCGGCCGCCGCGTGCGCACCCTGGCGCGTGGTGCGCGCGGCCCGATGCGCTATCTCCTGACATGGGACGGACGCGATGGCGCCGGCCGCTCGGTGGCCGCCGGTGTCTACTTCCTACGCCTCGATGCCGGCCCGGTGACCGAGAGCCGCCGCCTCGTGCGCGTGCGCTGAGTATCGCCCGGCGCCACAGTGCCGAGCCGGGCTAGAGAAGGAGGATGTTGCCATGAAACGGATGCTCTTCCTGACGGGATTGATGGTTGCGGCAGTCGCCGGGACCGCGACGGCTGAGGTGCCCACGACGCTGCACTACCAGGGCGTCTTGCGCGACGCCAACGGCGGGCCGGTGGCGGACGGCGACTACACGGTCGACTTCCGACTCTACGACGGCAGTGGGACCTTGCTCTGGAGCGAGACGCAGACGGTCGACGTGGAGCGCAGCACGTTCGCCGCGCTACTCGGGAGTGGCATAGCGCTCGACCTCGACTTCGACGAACCCTACTGGCTTGGGATCGCGATCGAGGGCGAGGATGAGCTGGAGCCGCGTCTGCCGCTCGCCGCGGCGCCCTACGCGCGGCGCGCGGCGCTCGCCGATTCGCTCGTCGGGTGGGGACCGGGCGGCGCCGACGCCGATTGGACGATCGCCGGCAACGATATGTATGCCGGGGTACCGGGCCATGTCGGGATCGGCACGCCGGCGCCGGCGGCGCGCTTCGAGGTGCACGGCGAGGATCAGCAGCTACGGGCGAGCTCAGCGCTGCAACCCGGGCGCGCGATCGAGATGCTGTACGAAACCCAGGATGGGCCGCTGATCCAGAGCCTCCTTGACGAACGGCTGACGATCGACGCACACGCGCAGGACTGGGGCATGATCCAGCTCGGCCGCGGCGGCGACTACGTCGGGATCGGCGTGCCGGTGCCGAGTCAGATGCTGGAAGTCGCGGGCAACGCGCTCGTCGGCGGCAACGTGACGACCGGTGGCGGGCTCACGGTCGGCGGTACGGCGACCGTCGGCGGGTTGACGCTGCCGGCGGGCGCTCAGAGCGGCTACCTCCTCACCAGCGACGGCGCTGGTAACGGAAGCTGGCAGCCGAGCCCGGGTGCGAACGTCGGCTGGCTGCTCTCCGGCAACGCCGGCACGAGCCCGCCGAGCGACTTTCTCGGCACGACCGACGGTCAGCCGCTGGTGGTCAAGGTCAACGGCGCCCAGGTGTTGCGCTGCGAGAAGCCGTACACGGGCGTCGCTCCGAACCTGATCGGCGGCTACAGCGGCAACAGCGCTTCATCGGGCGTCGAGGGCGCGACGATCGGCGGCGGCGGTGATGCGAGCTACGAGAACACGGTCACCGACGACTGGGGCACGATCGGCGGCGGCTGGGGTAACCGCACCGGCGACGACGATCCGGAGTGGGAGCGGCCCTACGGCACGATCGCCGGCGGCAAGGAGAACATCGCCCAGAGCATCTGCTCGACCGTCGGCGGGGGGTACAGCAACTACGCGCGCAACCAGTACGCGACGATCGGCGGTGGCTACGACAACACGGCCCACCACCAGTTTTCAACGGTTGGCGGCGGCACCAACAACGTCGCTTCGGGCGACGCCGCGACTGTCGGCGGCGGTGCGCTCTGCCGGGCGAGCGGGATGTACTCCTGCGTGCCGGGCGGGCGGGATGTCGTTGCCTCTGGGAACTGGTCGTTCGCCGCCGGCAACAAGGCGAAGGCGAACCACGACGGCTCGGTCGTGCTCTGCGCCAATGACAACTTCTTCTACGCCGCCGATTCGATCCGCTCCGGAGGCGACGAGCAGATGGTGCTGCGCGCCGACGGCGGCGTCTACATCACCAACATCGCCGCCGGTGAAACGGCGCCCTACACGCCCGAGCGCCTGATCAACACGTCGACGGGGGCCTATCTCAACGACGCCGGCGTCTGGGTCAACGCGGCGAGCGAGATGTTGATGGAGCCGCAGGGGCCGGTGGCGGCCGGCGAGTTGCTCGAGCGCCTGGCGGCAGTCGAGATCCTCACCTGGCGTGAGGCGGGCACATCCGGCGGGTCGGGCAGCGCGCGTATCGCCCCGCGCGCCGGGGACTTCCGCGCCGCGTTCGGGGTCGGACAAGACGACGAGGGGATCGCGCCGCTCGACCAAGGGGGCGTCGCGCTCGCCTGCATCCAGGCGCTCACCGCGCGCCTTGAGGCGCAGGCGGCGGAGATCGAGCGGCTGCGCGCGCAAATCGCGCGGCTTGAACCCTAGTTGCCGGGAGTTGGCGTGTGAGAGTGCGTGCGGCCCGCGCGGGAAATCTCCGGCGCGGGCCGCCGCGCGGCCGCCGGGGATTCAGATTGTGCCTCGCCGCGCGCGAGTGCGAGACTCAGGGACGCCATGAGATTCTCGCGCTCCCTGGGGAGAGCGTGCCTCTCGCTTGGCGCCATCGGGCTCGTGGGATCCTTCCTGACGGCCCCGCTACGAGCCGGCTCCGCGCCACCCGATCTGGAGGCACGCGCCGTGCGCGCCGACGGCCTGCTCGCCGCCCGCGCCGGCCCAGAGGCGTGGCGCCTGATCGGCGAGACGCTGCAGGCGCTGCCCGATCGTGAGACTCCGCCCGCTGCCGGCCCGCCGTCCCCCGCCGCCGACTCGATCGCGACCGATTGGCTGCTGCGCGCGGTGCGCGCGCTGCGGGAACTCGGACGCCGGGACGAGAGCGCCGCCTATCTCGACTCGGCCGCCGCGCGGGCCGAGCGCATCGAAGCACAACGTCCCGCCGTCGTCCTGGCGATCGCGCGCGAGGCGGTGCGCGCCGCGATTGCGGCGGAGGATCTAGCCGGCGCCTACGCTCGCGCTTCCGCCGCTCTGCGCCGCGCGATCGAGCTCTACGGCGCCGAGGATCCCCGTCTCGCGCCCGACTACCTGCTCCTGGCCGAGATCCATGTCCGCCGGGATGAAACCGTCCCGGCCGAATCGCTGCTCGCCCTCGCCGACCGGCTCGTCGTCGCGGCCGAGGGCGAAAGCGCGCTCACGCGCGCTGCCGGGCTCCGGCTGCAGAGCAATCTTGCCTACATCCTCGGCGACTACCGTGCGGCGGCGCAGAAGAGCGCCGCGGGGCTCGCGATTCAAGAACGTGCCTGGGGTGCGAGTGATCTGCGCCTGGCGCCGCTGCTCTGCGATCTCGCTCCGACGCTTGAGGCATGCGGCCGCCTGTCGGCCGCCGACAGCGTGGGCCGCCGTGCGCTGGCGCTCATGCAGGCGCACGGCGTGGGGGAGACGCAGCGCGCGTCGGGGATCTACAACACGCTCGGCGTCGTCGCCCGCCGGCAGGGAGAGCAGGAGGCGGCGGTGGAGGCGTACCGCCACTCGCTGCGGATCGCCCGCGCGCTCGAGGGGGATAGCAGCCTGGCGGTGGGACGCACGCTGGTCAATCTTTCGGCCCCGCTGCGCGTAACCGGCGATCACGCCGCGGCGCTGCGCGCGCTGCGCGCGGGCGCGGCGATTCTGGAAGCGGTCTGCGGGGAGGACCATCGCCTGACCGTCTGGGCCTGGAGTCACCTGGCGCAGACCGAGCGCGAACGGGGCGACTTCGCGGCGGCGGAGCGGCATTTTCGACGCTGCCTCGACTACGCCCGCGCCGCCTACGGGGAAGACCACCTTGATGTCGCGCTCTATGAGATCGGCATCGGCCAGTGCCTGCGCGATGCGGGACGCCTTACCGCCGCGCGCCGACACCTTCTCGTCGGCGAGGCGATCGCAGCCGGGGTATTGGGCGCCGAGCACCACGAGACGCTGCGCCTGACGACGGAACGCGGCCGGCTCGACGTCTTGGCGGGCGACGTCCCCGCCGCCAACGCCGTGCTGACGCGCTGCCTCGCGGGACTCGAGGCGCAGCTCGGTCGTGACCATCCAGCGCTCAGCCGCTGCCTCGTCGGATTGACCTTGACGGCCTTGATGGCGGGCGAACCGTCGCGCGCGCAAGACTACAACGCACGCAATCTCGCCCTCGCCGAGCAGGCCTTCGGGGCGCGCGGGCTGCGCGTCTCGCTGCTGCTCGATGCCGCTGTCGCCACGGTGGCGGGCGAGAGCGAACGCGCGCTGGCGAGCGGGCTGCGCGCGGCCGAAGCGGCGCTGGCGATCCAGAACGACATCTACACCGTCGCCTCCGATCGCGAGGTCCTGCTCTACGCCGCCCACCATCGCCGCGTGATCGGTGCGCTGCTGGCGGCGCTGGGCGGCGGCGCCGATCTGTCGGCCGGGGTGCGGGCCGAGACACTCGGCCGGATCTTCGACGTCGTCGCGCGCGAGCATGGCCAGGTCGTCGACCGCTTCGCGCTGCGCCGCCGCCTCGCCCTGGCGGCGGCCGATACGACCGGCGTTGGCCGCCGCTTCGCCGCCTACCGGCAGGCGGTGCGCGAACTGGCCCAGCTTGCCGCGCGCGGCCCGCGCGGCGAACCCGCCGGGCACCAGGCGGCGCTCGCCGACGCGCGAGAGGCGAAGGCGCGGGCCGAGCGCGCCCTGGCCGAGCACTCGGCCCCCTTCCGGCGCGTCGTGGCGGCGGCCGGCGGCGCGGTCGCCTGTTCCCCGAGCGCGGTGGCCGATTGGTTGGACGCGGGCGAGGTGGTTTACCACTACGTGCGCTACCCGGAGCTAACGATCGGCACGGCGCGTTGGCGTCCGGGGGCGAACGCCTACAGCGCAAGCCTGTTCGCCGGTGGTGGAGACCGCTACGGAGCTTTCGTCCTCGCCGCCGCGCCCCCCGCTTCCATCGCCGGCGAGCCGCCCTCTGAGGCGCGTGCCGCCGGCCGCGGGCATCGGCTGCAGTTCGTCGATCTGGGATCCGCCGCGGCGATCGACTCGCTGATTGCTTGCTATCGCCGCGCGATCGACACCGCGGCCGCCGGGGGACGACCGTCGGCACGCCTCGAGGCGGAATATCGCGCCGCCGCGCGGTCGCTCCATGCGCGGCTCTGGGCGCCGCTGCGCGCCGTGGGACCACCGGAGGCGAGCACGTTCTACCTTCTGCCGGCCGAGCGACTCCACCTGCTCGACTTCCAGACGCTCCTGGCACCTGACGGAACGCTGGTGATCGAGAGCGGACGCGTGCACCTGCTCTCCTCGGTGCGCGATCTCGCCCCGTGCGGGAAGATCAAACGTGGCGCGGGGCTGCTCGCGCTGGGGGCGCCGCCGGGCCCGCATCCGCTCCCGGCGGCGGTGCGGGAAGTGAAGGGCGTCGCCGCCCTCTACGGTGCAACAACCGGGGAGCGGGCGCTCGCACTGACCGATTCGGCCGCCACGGAAGAGGCATTCGGCCGTCTGCTCGCGGGCCGGCGCTGCCTGCATTTGGCGGCGCACGGGTTTTTCGCGCCGCTCGAGACGGGCGACTCGACGGCGACCGCACCCGACGAGGATCCGCTCCTGCAGTGTGGACTGCTGCTCGGGGCGGGGGGCGGTGAGGACGGCCGCCTGTCGGCGCAGGAAATCGTGACGCACGACCTCGAGGGCGTGGAGTGCGTCGTCCTTAGCGCCTGCGGTTCGGGGCTCGGTCCCCTGGTGCCCGGCGAAGGGCTCTACGGCTTGCGGCGCGCCTTCGAGATGGCCGGCGCCGAGCGCGTCATGATGGCGCTCTGGCGCGTCGGCGATGAGCGGGCGCGTGACATGCTGGCCGGCGTCTACCGGCGCTATCTCGACGGCGATGATCTGGGCGCCGCGGTGCGGGCAGTGGAGCTCGAGCGCCTCGCGGAGGTCCGCCGCCGCTGGCATCGCCTGCACCCGGTGCTCTGGGCGGGGTGGGTTGTCGAGGGGCGCCCGGTGCGCTAGCGCACGGCAAGCGTGCTGCGGAAGAGGATCTCGCCGTCCGGCGCGAGGAGCTGCAAACGGTGGCGGCCCGCGGGCAGCGAACGCGCGGGCAAGCGGAGCGCGAGCGTATAGTTCTCGGCGAAGGCATCGCCGCGTATGTCTTGCTGCCAGAGGATCCGCGTGTCGACCCGCGCCGCTTGCGTATCGCCGGCGGCGATCTGGATGCGGTAAGTCCCATCCGGATCGGGCGGCGCCGCGAGCTCGGTCAGCTCCAGCAGCAGTACCTCGCCCCCGCCGCGGCGCACCTCGACCGCCGGCGCGCGCGCTTGCCCGGCGCGATGCCGGAAGCCCGCTTCGTCGGGCAGCAAGACAACCGGGGAGATGCCGGCCGCCGGCGCGTCTGCGCCGCCGTCGGACGGCGCTCCGGTCGGCCAAGCGAGGATCAGGATCACGCAACACGCCGCGGCCAGCGCGACGGCAGCGGGCGCCGGTCGCAGCACCGTCTGCTCGAGGAAGGTCCAGGCTGCCC
>Ga0180434_10005106_pt1 | contig 15639 bp, 24 predicted proteins | sample SS_ome_7_FD_132453 | JGI IMG/M metagenome (GOLD analysis project Ga0180434, IMG submission 132453) | Hypersaline lake sediment archaeal communities from the Salton Sea, California, USA - SS_1_D_2 metaG | ecosystem: Environmental > Aquatic > Non-marine Saline and Alkaline > Hypersaline >...
AAAAAGCCTTTACACGTCACCTCACTTTTCACTTTCGTCCCTCACTTGTGACACTATGAAATTTATTACTATATGGGGGCAAAAACCAGAAAAATATATGGAAATGTCGGGATTATGCCGACAAGATTCCGAGATATTCCGACAAGTATTACTTTATCATACTTTTTCGCTCATACTTCATCATACTATACCAATTATTCACTACTGACATATAACGAGATCACTTCATAATATACTAAAACCTATACTGAAAACAACACCAAAAATATCACTAACCAATGAATAATACCACCAACCAATGAATAATACTACTCAATAGTGAAGGGAAAAATATATAAAAAATATCTGATTAACAAGAATTAAAAACGACTTGGAGGTCGATAGTATGACAAATCCTTTCGGATTAGATGAAAAAGAAGAAAAGAAAGCTATGGAAGCAAAAGATATAATTCCAACGCTTGACCTGGGCAAGATGCCAATAGGGTCTGAAGTGAGGATTCAGTTTTTGGAGAATTCTCCCAGAGAGATAGAGGTTGATCGTGACGGGGAAAAAGAGAAGGCGAAAGTCATGACCGTCCTGAACATTGATGAAGGCACAAAAAATACTTTATGGTTGTCTGCTGTGTCGATGAAGATGGCCATTTTCAGGTTATGGAAAGCCTGTAATGAATCTCTCATGGATAAGAAAGCCGTCATCAAGATACGCGAGTATAAACACGAGAAATTCGGTCTTACTCGCGGGTATGATATACAGGAGATTCTTGGGGGTGGGGATCAGGAAGAGTGAACCACCTTTTGTCATACAGAGGCGGGAAAGGTTTATGGTGTGATGCCTACTGACAGCTGACACGTCTTATTTCTTCAAGGCATCACACCATATTTTTTATTATAGTGATGTATGACAATGCTATACAGACCCGTATGATGGCTGATGAAGGCAAAAAGAATATGTTTTATATTCCTGGTAGTGGCAGACATTGTCATGACAATCATAGCACTTTCGAATGGTTTCTACGAAACAAACACTTTCACGATATGGTTGATGACGAAAATACCCTGGACGATCGCAGTATCGCTGCATGGATTGATGGTTATATCTGTGGTTGAGTTTATAGGAGTGTTCGAACCGTTCATATTCATATGGGCGTATCATAATTTCATAAGTATCGGTTATCTTTTGATATAATGAGGGGTAAATATGGGGATAAAATCAGACATGATAAAACTTATTGTCGTGGTTGTGCTATTCGCTATCATAGTGAAACAGCACCATAACATAGAACAGCTCGAGAATGTGGTGAAACAAAAGAACCCGTTTAAATCTGATTGGCATGAGAGAGAATGCAATAAGTTCGGTATGGAATATAAATTCTCGATCGATGATTTTGCGGTGTGTTATGTTACGAGCCCTTTAGATATCCGGGCTATCGAAAGATCATTGCCCGGAATGGATAATATTTCCAGCTCCCAGAAGAAAGTATAATATATTGACAAGAAAGAAACAGTTTGATATAGTAAGCCCAAACATTATTATGATGAAGCCGCCTAATAATTCATATATCCTTCTTTCAGATTTATAGAGCATTAGCGAGAAAAGTATCATGATGACTGAGAATGTTATCAGAAGTATTGAAAGCCCTGTTGTGTCAGATTTGCATGACAAGAACCCCAATGTGAATCTATCACCGAATCCTGCAGCATATACATTGCTGACTGCCAAAATCATCGATATCATTGATGATATCATTATCTTTTTTATCTTCATTTTTCAAGACCTTTTTTCATTGTATATATTCCTACTAACACAAACAATGATACAGCAAGGAAAAAACAGTCTGCTATGTATAGACTAAAAAATGCTGTGATGAATCCTACAATTATATGAGGGAATTTGGGAAGACTTGATGAACTATTGAATATGAAGCATAACATTATCAATATAAAAGAAAATCCACTTATCACGATAGAATCGCTCGTGTCTTCGGCATCGCAGACGAAAAGTTTCATACTAAATTGATCAAATTTTCCCGATGGCGCAGATACCGGCGGTGACATCGTGAAAGTGTTAGACGTTGTGATATTGTCATCATCGGTAAGATTAAGATAACATGATATAAGGATGGTTATATTATCAGTGTAGATAGTGAAAGTCCCGTTCTCATTGTCAATAGTAATATTCAGGATACTGCAGTTATTAGTTATGTTCATGATATCCCCGTCAGCGTCACTGATGTTCCCTGTATAATTAACGTTTGATACAAAATCGGGGATATTTTCGCCGAATACCGGCAGACTGTTCATCACTTGAATACTTGAATTGGTCTTAAGCGAACAGTTATTGCCGTCACATGCCTGGCATTCCAGAGTTATGTTCTCATGTTTAGCCAGAGGGTTGTAATAGTCGTTTATCAGAATGGGCAGGTCTGCACCTTCATAGACTCCGAATGTGTCACTGCCCTGTCGCAATTTTATTGTATAAGCTTGCGGAGTAGAATAGATATGCGATACTATCTTACCTGAATCGTCATAACTTCCGTCATTCGTCCAGTCCCATTGCCATGTATCATAAGGTATCCCCCCGTCACCATCTTTACCGACAAACTGCAATGATTCAAACGCGTTATAATGACAGCCGTGTCCTTTATTCAGAGGTATGAACCCGACACCGTTTTTCTGATCGAAATTCAGGTCATATATCAAAGCTTTGCCTGTTCCTTCGTATAATTGTTCGCATAATTCACTGTTGTCGATACCGAAAGTATGTGATACATTCACAGAGTAATTAGGTTCAAATGTCCTATTATGGGTTATAGTGAATCCCCCCGCCCCGTTTCCATCTATATTAGTGATAGTATATGCTATCCCATGACTGAAATTGCTGTCATTCCTGAAAATAGTGTAATTATATGTCAGATTGTCGGTCTCTCCGTCATTAGCGCCGCAATATCCGGTTATGGAATAATTAGTATAGGGTGTAGCCGGAGATAGACTGTTGTTGAACAATACAGGAATCTGGTTGTCGATACAATGGATAAAACTGGCACTATCCCAGTTGATTCCATCAGTCACATTATAGCTTACATTGTTGCAATTGCCCATGTTATAGTCATCGACATCAGGATCGAAGAAAAGACTCATATTGTTGTTTTCGCTGGTGATGTTATATCTGGTATCATTGACATACCATGTGAGAGAATCGGCATCCGCATCAGTAGCATTCGCATTGCAGGAGTAATCTATATCATGGTAATCGGACAGATCAGAACAATTTGCATCGATGACAGGAGGATTATCAGGCAAGAACTGTACAGGATCAAGACTGACATATCCGCTCTGATTGTTCTGCAGCTGCATGGTATAATTGCACCATTCGGCTGACATGCTCCTGTTAACTATGATCAATTCATCTATCAATCCGTCAAAATTCGCTCCTTTGTTGTTCGCGTATTCGCCTATACTGTAGTTATAATTGGCACTCTCTATTCCGTTAGTCTGATGCAGACCGCTCGCGGAAAATGTCTGTTTATCACCGTCCACATATATATCGACATCGTCAGTGTCGGATTCGTTCGAAACTACGCATACGAAATGCCAGGCATCGTCATCCCACTGAAAATCCGTTATCCAATTCTGCTGAGCAGCGACCCCTCTCTGGAAATATCTCAGACTTCCCCCGGGGTCGAAATTCAATCCGTTATAATTGGCGGCAGTCCCTCCATAATTGCTGATGATCACACGTTGCGCGGCAGTGGCAGGATGTTTGATCCAGACAGCTATCGTCAGGTTATGATTTATCTGGGTTGGATTGTTCGGATAGATGTGGGTGAGTCGTGTGTCGCCGGATTCAGCGCCATCAAAATCATAGCATGACCCTGCTATGCATCCATTATATACCCAGTTATCGCCTGTCTCCAATATTCCAGATATGCCACCGACTGAGTTGTATACTTCCGTGTTAGGGTCGGTGTTATTGAAATGATACACTATCTTGTATTCATGATCAGGAGTATTGTCCAGGCTGGTTCTGTTGTCCCAGGTATTCCTTGGGTCAGAAGCATCGTCTATAGTGCCATTATAATAGACCGACCATTCAAGACCGCTACTATTTATGATGGGAGTTTTGGCGAAAATGGATACTGTATCAAGACTGTAGTTTATGCTCGGTATCTCGAACTTGACGATTTCTCCGCCTTCATCGCATGGCTGATTTACCACTAAGGCAGAATCTCTGCTGAAATTCACGGCAGAATCCATCTCTATATAGACAGTGTAATTATATAAAGTCTCAATATTCGTCCCTAGTATGGTAACATTCCTGCAGGTGTTGAGGCTTTCATTGACCCACGGGTCGAGCATTACCCTGAAATATCGGTCTTCATTGTTCTGCCATGCCTGCAGACAACTCTTGCCTGTTTTTGGAGCGACTGCTGCAACATCATATTTCTGGCTTTTCGTTATAACACCAAAATCAAGAGTGATCTGCTTGGTCTCCGAAGCTTGCCATGTCTTTCTCCCCCAATATACGAATCTTCCGTCATGCTCCAGTTCATCGAAAACATTGTCAGGATACCATTTCAGGCGTTCATTAAATATCATGGCATAGCATAAATCTCCTCCTACCCCTGTATTATCTGTAATGGCATAAGTCACAGGTTGAAAAGCGTAAGTCTTGGTATGCGGTGTTATCTCAAGTCTTGCGTATTCATTCTCATAATAGACAGAATCGCCGTCTATCGTATACCCGCCAGCAATACTTATCAATATCAAGAACATCGATATAAAGATAATGATCTTTTTCATTCATAGTAACCCCGTCAAAAAAATGGTAATGAATATATTAGACATATACTGAACAATATTGTCGGAAACCAGATAAAGATCAGTTTTATATACAGCCAAAAAGCTGCGATGCCTTCGCCTGGTGATTGCATGTTAGTATCACGCAATCTTACAGTATTCCATAACTCTCTCACAACTGTCGTGGATTTCTTGGCTGTCAGATCATTCAGTTTTTCTTCGTCTTCGAATATGGATTCATTGTATTCAGTATCGGCTATCAATGGAATATCGTCATCGTTCGTGATATCGTTTCTTGAATCGCCTTGTATGACAAGATCATCGTTTATGGCATCAACTTTCGCGTTGGCTATCGATAACAGTGTAAGACTAAGACATAACATATAAAGTGATGCCACTATAAGCCCTTTGACAGCTATCTCTTTGCCCATTTTTTGATCATCCCTCGCTATTCTTCCCTATAAGTATGTAAAGCACTATACATCCTGACATGAGAATGGCTATCATTACAAGAATGTTCCAGCTTGCCAAAGTGAGTTTAACGCATGCCACCAATACCAGTATAATCGTCATGAGATATACGAAAGGGTTATGAATCTTACGCTTGACAAGAGCCATGACAGCCATCATGACAAAGAATACGCATAATATTGTTTTGATGGTAGGGTCTTGGTTGGTGAATATACCGATAGTCTCTTCTATGTCATCTTCATTCAGATAATCGTCTGAACTCCCGTCAAAATCATCACGATCCTGCGATTGAGATGATTCTCCCGCATCGTTGCCGGCTCCCGGGATGTTACAGGTTTTGCCGGCTGTCCCATTGGTAACTATCACGTTTATGGTCTTGCATAGACTTTCATCACCAAACGTGTAATCTTCATCAGGCTCATTACTGGAATCTGCCAGGCATACTGTTATCTCTCTTTGCCCTAAAGTATCCATAAGACATGATATTTCAGGATGTGACAAAGATTCTGTGCCCTCTATACGCGTATCGCTTCCATTGCCGCAATCACTGACAAGATATTCATTCTCGGTCAATGGGGTGTTTTCGTAATTGCATGACTGGACACCACCGCATTCCTGGGCAGATATCTTAAGATAACTGTCAAGACACACATATTTACCATAATTCACGCCAAACAATGACGATGTTGCAGAACTGCGGTTTAAAGACGGTGCAGGATTATCAGAATCGCCATCATAATAACAATATACCCCGTCATCGTACTCGTTCACGCATATATCTATCATATCATCATCGTTTATATCCGTCAATGAGATGAAAGTGTCATGTTCAGGGTCTCTCGTCCCGTCTTCGAAGAATATAGGCGACAGATCATTGGTCTCTGTTATATCACTCACACCCCCTATATCTAGTATGGCGGTATCGGTCACTATCTCTAGATATCCGTCCGAATCAGTGTCAGCCGCCATGATACTCGTCCCATTATGCCACCATTCCTGATCTGTGGCCGTCCATGCAGAATCGAAGATAAGATTACCGAAAGAACCGTCCCGGCATTGGATTTTCGTCCGGTTCCATGTCGTCTCCTGCTCCTGGATTATGTAGCATATAGTAGGGTCATATCTGTCGGCTATGAATGGATTATCGCTCGTGTCTATCAATGGATTAGATATATGTATAAGTTCTGTCCCTGAATCCAGATTAGTCCCTTCTTCCCATCGTTCCAGGCCTGATGCACGCAACACGGTAATATAAGCCTCGTCATTCCCTCCTCCCGCACGCCATACAGAAGTCACTATTATTTCCAATGTCCCTGTCACGTCTGCCTGAGCGATAGCCGTCCCTATGACACGGATATTGTTGCCTATCTCGAACATACCGTCATTATCCAGCGAAAAAGTCGCATGCAGATCATTTATCCCTGTATCATACACACAGACACCTTCGCCATTATCGTCATCGTCTTCAGCATCGCAATGATATATTACATCGATATCGCCATCAGCATCTATGTCCGCGAAAGGGGGTTGGAGATATACACCCATCTGTGTAATGAAAATGTCGGTAGCTGTAAGCGCTATCCCTGACGCTACATCAGTGAAAGGTTTATACTCCAACAGATTATTACCTCCCGCGCCATCGCCTATGAGACAATTTATTGTGCCCGATTCGTTGATGCATGCAAAAGAAGATCTCCTTCTCTTAATAGATGCACTCGAATAATCGTTCACTGCAGTGATTGTTGTTCCATCATATTCGAGATAATAGAATCTGGTATCGCACAATACAGCTATCTCTTTTTTGTCATCACCGTCAGTATCCTTCAATACCTGTATCTGTATGATGCTGTAATTAAGATTGAGAGTGGCTTCTATATAAGAGGTCAATACACCGTCTGTTGCATTCAGTCCATGTATCTGGATATATGTATCGTCTATATCTATCAGTTCTTTAATACCGTCATCATCGATATCGAGTATGAGTGTCTGCATGATAGTATCAGTATTGCTGAAGAGTATAGTCTCTTCGCTCTCATTCCATGACCCGAACTCGTCATTTATCACGCCGTGATTGAAGGCATTATCGAACTGATCACCGATGCCTTCAGAAAACGAGTGAAGATTGAAACTCAACGCGTTCACGGAAACGAACATCAATATTATCATTATGGTATATAGAAATATGGTTTTAGAGATTTTCACGGTATCACTATATTCACACAGACTCTATAGTTTATATAATTTTCTAAAATAAGGTAAAAGAAAAAATTATCCCCATGAAGGGGATATAAGGAAAAACAGGTTTTTGGAGGTCATATAAAGAAAACAATGACCGAAATTTTCAGATATGGTTTTTATGCCTTATCTGTTCTTATTATTTGCCGCTCCCCGCTTTTCTGGCTATCAGTGTGAAGATTCCAACGATCAGTATAATATAGATTATACCTTTCTTCTTCAGCAATGAAGTCAGTGGATAAGTGGTGTTGGCCGCTTCTATGCAGTCTGATGCAGTCCCAAGATCAGTCGCCATGTCAGCAAGCAATGTCAGTGCAATGATTATCGACAGAGCTATGTCAATAACTTTATTTGATACATTCGTGTATCCCATGTTTTTAACACCTCGCAATAAGTCTTTAATCTATCCTAGATTTCCGAAATATATAAATAGTAAAGTTCATATGAAGGTGTATAGAGGGTCAATGGGGATATATTTGATGAAAAAATGACGTTCAATGATGATATTGATGATGACAATGACAAGAAAAAACATCTTGTTAAGATAAATGTGTATGAAGAAGACAAAGAATTCTTTCGTGAACACGTCTATAAAGAACTTCTTGATAACTGCGATCTTCCTGAAGGTGTCTGTCTTACCGATCCTGTCGTGTTCAGACGGATAGTCCAGTATTACATGGGTAAGAGATGGTGAGCATGAAGATAAGAAAACCTAGAAAAGATAGAGATGATGACGATCTTGACAAGATAATCGATGAGACAACAGGGTCGATGACTGAACAGGATATAAAACAACCTACTGAAATCGGTGAAGCCATTGAGAAATTGAATCTCGACAGGATCAACCAGGACGGTATGACCAGCATGGACATGACCAGCAGACTGCACCCTGTCGAAGCCGATGGCATACTTCAGACCGATTTTCTCGTGAGGATGGGTGTCATACCTATAGAATGCATGGCATTCACGCGGCAGAAGAAACGTCTGTCAGTCTCTATCAATGGTGAAGGTCGAAAAGAGGTTGTCAGCCTTGTTCAGGGCAAAAATGACAGGGATAATAACATGGCCGGGAATACCGGTTTTTGGGAGAAATGGTTCGGCAAGAGGAATCCAGATGCTGCCTAGCAATGATAAGATAATAGACTGGGGGTTTGATATTTATCAGAAAGTGATAAATATCGATAAGACAAGATTATTGATATACGCCGGTGGTGTGATCGTCGTATATTTCCTTTATATAAAATAATCAATCTATACAAAGGTGTCTACATAAAGGTGTTATCATGGTGCAAGACATAATAAGATATATTAAAACTCATGAGAAAAATCATGATAGAAAGACCATAATAGAGACTCTGCTGCAGCAGGGGGTCGATAAAGATAAGATTATGGCGGTTTATAAGACCATCAACAATAAAGATGATATTAATTATTCTGGTGGCGAGAATAAGAAGAATCATAAGAAAAACCGGAAAAATGAAGATTTGGGGTATGACAAAACAGCGAAACTTCATAGGATAAATTCTAAACAACGATTGTATAATATGTATTTTTCCAACAAAGCGTATATGATCACTGTCTGGCACCGGAATTTCACGCACACGGATTATACTGTCAAAGCGGAAGATTATGACAGGGTCAGGATAAAATACGCCAAAAACAAATATCATACATATCTGATATGCCAGGAAGCAGGCAATTATAACAATACTACCAAGATGTGGCATCTTAATTATCTGGAAGGATTCGCCTTACCGTTCAAGATAGAACTGCTTCAGACGAAACTTCTAACCCATAATGGTAACAAGATGTTCACGATATCTGTACCTGATGAAAAAGGCAAAATTATTGAAAAGACTATCAGTCTTAGAGAATGGCTGGAATCCGAGAACGTGTTCTATGGCGCATACGCGGATATCATGACAGATGTCAGCAAAGGCGACCATGTTAAAGCGTCCATGCACGGTAAAGAACTGACAGAACAGATCAAGAAACTCGCGTCATATGTCACTTACATAGGTATAGGAATGGCAATATCTGTCGCTATCCAGGTATGGAAATCTGGGCTATTGAAATAATATGATAAAAGATGTGGAAAAAAGCGATATTTATCGGCCTGTTCATCCTTGATCTGATATTATTCTATCAAATGCTGATGTTTATAGGCTACATGAATTTTGTGTATTACATGATAAGCGTGATAATGTCCACACTTTTTACGTCTTATTATGACAAAAAACCCGTTTTACCCAAAGATTTAATACAGCGAAAGAAAAGCATATTCAGACCTATCTTGATTGTGTTATCGGTGATAGTGTCATCTTTGTTCATGGCCAGATATGCGCCTATATTGTCAGGGTTGTTATGCGGATCATTATTGTCATTGTTATTGATACGGCTTTTTTTGCCTGAACTGTCTTATTTGAATTATGCACATGAATATCTGAAGAATAGCTTCAGGGTTAAAGATCGAAACGAGGTTGATAAAAATGGTTGATTTGATAGATACTGAAGATGAAGAGAGCAAGAACGATATTGATATGAATGATATCAACAGGAAGACCAAGAAACAGATCAAAAGATTCACCAAGATACTTGAGATAATAGCTGTCAATGCATACCTGGACGGACATGTACATACACAGAAAGGCATCTTCGACAAACGCATATACAGAGAAAACCTTAAACGACGTATCCGAAAGAATCTTGAAGGTCGAGGTTTTTAAAAAAATTGTCTGATGCATCATTACCATGCCAGTCAAGATATTCTATGGGAACGTTGGAAGCGGTAAGACAGCGATGGCACGGCGTGAGATGGGATTGATAGACCGCCCTGTATATACAAATATAAATGTATATGACCTTGATTATGCGCACAAGATAACAGGGGAGCATATAATCAAGAAAACCATCATCGGGCACAAGAAACGCAGCGGTCATCCTATCTATAAATACGGTCTCAATGAAAAATTCTGGCGCGATATACCGAAACCCATAGACATTTATCTGGACGAGATGCATAATTATATGGACGCGCGGCGAAGCACTAGCCGGATAAATGTCTTATTGTCCAATTATATGAGCATGATAAGACGTATTGTAGGCGATAATGATGACGGGGTCGGGGACGGATATTTTATCAGCCAGTTTGATAACCGTCTTGACCGTAATCTTCGGCAGATGGCGCATCAAGTGAGATATCATATCTGTCATTTCATATTTCAGTGTCGTAATTGCGGGTGGTATATGAAGGCACACTCTGATATGCCTGAACTGCCTAAGATATGCCCGTCATGCGGTCATGTCAGGTTTCGAAAGACGCGCCACAAGATAGAAGTGTTCAGGTTCGCGTCACACGAAAAATACGAATTCTGGAAATACAGAGGATTAAAGACATATTATCGTCATTATATTGTCAATGATATACAGGATTTTCTAGGCAAATACGAAAGACTACAATGGGATGACATGTTCAAAGGATTATATGATGACTAGATATATCATTATATCTTCACCGCTACAGTGAAATTTTTGAACCGTCCTTTTTTCGTGTACACGCAATCAAACATGTCAGCACGACAATCAAGAATTTTCTTGATGCTTGAATCTTTCATCAACCCGAATTCATCGTCTATCTTGACGCTCTGATTTATTGTCAAGTCAGTGCTTGATACGACAAACACCGCGTCATCAGGCACGAGATGATAGAGCATGTCTTCATCAATATCTAAAAACGCTTTCGCCAGTATTTTATCAATATCTGGATATGGCTGCACGCTTCTATATATCGCTTCTTTCCCTGACAGGCTATCATACAACACTCCATAATTCCATTGCGAGAATATCCTTTTATGGCTTTCTATTCCATTCTTGAGAAATTGCGAAGTCTCATAAAGATCATCATCAACTGCCGGCAGATGAAACGCCGTCATTGCAGTGAACAAAACAAACACTATATAAATGGGCAGGATATTCTTGACAATAGTGTAATATCTTCTATTATTCTCGATGAATATGGCGAATAATATCGAACATGGTATCACCATGTAAAACGTGAATCTATATCCCATTATGGCGGCATATATAGTCCCAAGACACCATATATTCAATAATACATGTTTCAGGTCATGCCTTTTCATATATAGAATGTATAAAGATAATCCTGCCAGGAATATGATCAATATCCAGTATATGCCAAAATTGGTCATACGCGTCTCTGAGATGTTCCATTCACGCGTCTTTGTCAAATACGACAATATCAGATTCATATGTTTGGATGCAAACCATACAGTTAGAGGGAACGCCAGCATAAACTCTTTAAATCTTCTATTGAGCGCGTAATATGTCATCATGACAACCCCTATCATGACAATGATAGCGAACCATCCCGACCATGTATATTTCAACAGCCATATAGAACCTATCACGAATATCATTAACATGATATTTTTTGATGAGTATCTTTTTATACCACATCTTTCTATCAATATAATGACGCATAACATTATGTAAGATAATAATAGATGTATCAATGAATTCGTATCCACATGTCCATAATAGCTGTTCATCATGAACTGGAAATTCACCGAGAAAAAGAGTGTCATAATGAATATCACTCGTCTGTCATTGACGAATCTTTCGATGAGATGCCAGACAAGTATCACAGTCAAAGAAGTGAATATCAAAGGCAGAAAAGATATTATCCCCATAGTTTTTCCTTCAGTAGAACAATCGAACAAATAACACATCAAAAACATGCTCTCTGTCATGAGATTATCATGCTTTCCTTCCAGATAATGCTCGTAATATGTATAGCCGTCATATTGAAACAGATAATAATGTCCGTCTTCAGTCTTCCAGTGGTCGAGGTCTTCAACCAACAAATTAGTAGTCAGGCAATATCGTGCTAATATAGCGAACATAACGCATAATAATATAAATCGCCATCTATGTGTAAGGGTTGAGATAGTCTGTCCATTTCGATCTGAATATGTCATTGATCTCACTCACTACTGTAGTATCGTATTTTATCACTCCTGCTTTTCTGAGAGATAATATATGCAATATCTCTGTTATTATGTTTTCGTAATACTCGTTTCTCATACTGATACATTGGCATAGTAGTTTATTAATTTTGCTTTTTGCGGGACATTTCAGTGACTTTATAATGTCCGTATGCATAAAGAAATATGAATAATAGCAGATACAATACTGCAAACCCCTTGTCACTTGCTCGGATAGTCATCATTCTGGCATCTTCTCCGTATATCTGCTACATCATCCCTGATCTGCAATAACATGGGATTCTGAATATTTCGCTGATGGATGTCATTCCAGCATATCTTAGTCTTTATATCGATATACCCTATTGTCACGAGCAAAGATACTCCTACTAATAATAATATAATGATATTCACATCAGGCAGAAAATGTTCTTGTATGACTGAAGCTATTACTAACCCCATGCCATAGATGCCTACATAGTCATAGCCTCTTTGCATGCGGAATTTTATCCAGGGGATTATTTTATTATACATCATCCATCTCCTTTATATTCAGCGCATTCAATCACGACACCGTAACGGGAATCAAGACGGCAACTGAACTCGATATCTCTTGCACAATCCGATATACAACTATGACAAAGATGCTTTTTGACTGAAACATTTTGTATGGACCCGCCGCATCCTTTCACTTCTTCTTTATTTTTTTGTTTCCTATAGTATATAAAAAGATAGAATATCCAGCAGATTATTATCAAGAAGTACCAGCACAGGTATCTGATTATTTCAGTCATTTTTGTTTAGGATTACGAAATCCACTTATTCATATTGTCCTGTTTCAGTCTTTCATTGGCTATCTTGACATACTTTTCTTCCTTTTCAAAGCCTATAAACTGCCTTCCTTTGAGTTTAGCCGCTAGACAGAACGTGCCTGATCCTGCATGAGTGTCCATGATTATATCTCCTGGTTTTGAATAATTCTCTATAATCCATATGGCCAGAGCTAAAGGCTTCTGTGTAGGATGATATCTAGGCTCTTTAATGCTCTTTTCCTGCAGCATACCATTCCAACGCCACTTAAATCGTCTTACGGCTGATTTAAATGATGTCCAAGCAAGCTCACAATCAGCAAAATCATTATCACCATTATCCTTATCCCAGACAATAAAGCATGAAGTAGCTCCTAAATGGTCTAAAAAGTAATTACCACCAAAAATTACTTGATTATAGCTCTTTTCCATAATAAGTTTGAAATATTCAGTAGACGGTATTTCTTTATCCCATTCATAATGTCCATAATCTTTGGGTTTAGCTAATGTTCCTCTAGATAAATTCTTTTCATTAGATTCACCAATACCATAAGGTGGATCAGTCAATAGTAAATCAGCTTTGAAATCCATCTGTTTCATGCCTTCGATACAATCCATATTGTGAATCTTGTTCATCATAATGCTCAACTTTTACGTAATTTTTGTACATCGTAATGCACAAAAGCTCAATATTAAGCAAACTCCTGATATTGTGTACATACTCGGCACATATTTCTACAGTGCCACTTGCTTAGTTTAGGCTCACAGTCTGCCTTCTCATATTCCTCTGGATTCTCAGGGAAATAATCTGTAGGTTGTGTTGGAAGCCTGTTGAACAAAGCTGGGCTTACTTCTATACCAGCTTCTCGCATGATAGCAAGTAGCATGTTCTTAGTCATTGTGATATCATCCTGTAGCTGTTGCATTGTCGGTTGCATCTTCAATTATCCTCCAAATCACGCAATTAACCACTCTTTTCTCTCTTCATCATTCATATACTTCTGCTTCTCGATTAAATAGGAATGAATATATTTCATATCATTTGTCAATTTCCTCATAAACTCTTTCATTGCTGCTTCTGCACCATCAAAAAACTCCTTATTCTCCTGGCAAATCCTATCCACTGAAAAAGCTCTAGCTCTTAGTTCCATTGCAAATCTTATCTTTTCGATATCAGTTTTAAATTCCATCATCTACACCTAAAAGGACACTTATTTTCGTGGCATCTGACATTTAATTTCTTACAATAAACAGGAGCCCATTCTGGCATTATCTTTCCCCCAAACTTTTGAGGATATTTCTTGAATGGGCAATCATTTCGGTCTATTTTGATATTCCAATGTTCTAATGTCACTTTGAAAGCACCCACTGTAGAGCTTGCTTATACCCCATAGTATTCTCGAATCTTAACCAAAATCCTCACCATTGTTTAGTATCATGTTTTATTGATTCATTGCACATTTTAAGTGCATGTCTAATCTGTTCTTCTGTTTTCATTCTATCGCCTTAATATGAAGCATGGGCTATCAATCTGCCTATCTTCTCTTGTATTTCTTGAAAGGAATCGTCAGGGTTAATTACTCTCAAAGCATCCCTTAAACCTTGTTTATAAGCTTGTTGTAATCTCATCTGTGGTGTAACTTGGATGTTTGTCGGTATTTCTATTGTCATTTTTCAGCTCCTAATTTTTCTCTGAAAGCTTCATGCTTGCAAGTTCTATTTGGCCGTCTTTAGATAAATGACCATCTCCATCAAGATGTTCGTATATATCAATCCACTCACTAATTGTTATTGTATCAATTTCCATATTGTTCAGCCTCCTCTTCAGTATCATATATCTTTGGAAGCATTGTCATAGAAGTATTCTCTAGAATGCCCCACCAACTATCAAGTCCTTCTCTTTTGATTTCTACAATCTCATATCCCATGATTTCACTCCTTTTAGTTTATATGCAACAGTCTTCATAGACACATTGCTCCCTACCACACTCATCCATCCCAAAGTCGAAATGTTCACAAGTCCGGCATTCTTCAGATTCATACGGCATCGTCAATCTTCCCTTTTAAGCAATCGATCCAGGATCTCATTACAGAGAGCTTCTGGAATCCGTGATCGATCTTTCGCTCCTTTCAATCCCTGAGTCCCTGTCTTTGCCCCTCTCCTTGCCTGTTCATGGTGACAGTGCTTATCAATCACCACACCATCCTTATATCTGTAGTTCTTACACCCCTTCGCTTCATACTCAGGGATATTAGTCCAAAGGTCTGTAGGTTTGGCTCTGGTATCTCCATACTTGCAGTACCACGCTGTAGTCCTATGATAT
>Ga0180434_10005110_pt1 | contig 15636 bp, 9 predicted proteins | sample SS_ome_7_FD_132453 | JGI IMG/M metagenome (GOLD analysis project Ga0180434, IMG submission 132453) | Hypersaline lake sediment archaeal communities from the Salton Sea, California, USA - SS_1_D_2 metaG | ecosystem: Environmental > Aquatic > Non-marine Saline and Alkaline > Hypersaline > Sediment...
CAGCGGTCTCCCGAAATCGGGTCGCTTGCCCGGGCCGAAAATGCGGGTCTCTATCCTGCTCCGCTGGCCGATCCACCTCGATTTCATGTGCTCTATGGCCGCCACGCTTCTCTCGGATCCCTTCCATTGCCCGCGGCTCTGTAGGCACATGACAATCGGGTGGCGGCCTTTGTCGGGCGACGGCGCAGCGTCCGGCCGAAATATGTCGGACCGGGGCGACGCCAACACCCTCTCGCACCGCTGCCCCTTCTCCTGTACGGCGTCCCGCAGCCAGCTACTGTTGGCCACATAGAGCCAGTTTTGCCCGTACGGGTCATCCAGCATCGCGTCCGAGCCCGCGCGGTGTGAGGGGCGGTTCAGGCTCTCCAGCATCACCACGGAGTAGACTTTCAGCCTGGATCTGCGCATCTTCCTCAGGCGGAGTCCGCCCCTCTTGCCGGTGGCCCACGCCACATCGCATGTCACACTGTAGTACGGGTTGCTCGTGTGCCTGATGCGGAAGTGACTGTACTTACCCGTGTCGAGCCACGCCGGCAACTCGCGATCCTTCGATACGACGACGCAACTGTGCCCGCGGCGGCCCAACAGTTCGGCATAGTCCATCACACGGCGCACGCCGCCGCGCGGGTCAAATCCGTCCGGAAGTAAGAATACAAACTTCATGTCCCGAGATCCCTCTTCGCAATCGATTCGTACCTCTCCGGATTCTTCTCGCGGCGGCGCGACCGTCCCCCGAAATGGTGCACCAGGCCGTCTCGCACCGCGTCCGCGTGTTCTATGTCGCATCCGCGGGCAGTTGCCCGGAGTACCCACTCCGACTCCCACCGCCACATGCCGTATCTCTCATCGTCCACGTTGCCAATCTGTCGCACGAGCCGTTTCGGCATCGCTAGGAACCACCCGCACAGTTCCCGGTACACCTGCGTGCCGTCGGCAGCCTGTATCAACATCCGCCTGAGGAACTCGTCGTCGGCCACATCCGGTGCGTGGCGCTGCCTCCACTCGCCAAATATGTACTCGTCGAACGCACGGAGGCTCCTGGATCGCGGATGCTTGTGCATCAGCTTGTCGACTCGCACACCGACCACTACGTTGCTCCGGTCGCCGATTTGCCGCACCAGCGATCCGAGTGCGTCGCCCCGCATCTCGGTGTCCGCGTCCAGGTGCAGGAAGACATCGCAGTCATCGTCGGCGAGGAACCTGTCCACCGCCCTCCTCGCACCACCCGCTGCGAATGTGTTCTCCTGGCACACTTCATGGGTGATGACCCCGTCGTCACGAGAGGACCAAGCGCGGAGAAGCTCCGGGGTCTCATCGACGCTGCCGTTATCGACGATGTGTATCCTGCTCGGCCGAATCGCTCGCGGTAAATCGGACTCGTCGGCGGCGTCGCGGGGCCAACGATTGCGGAACGCCCGGCGAACAGCCCCCCGGACGGCTGTCGGCGGAGCCATGAGCCTCTCGACGCAGTTTCGCAAATACACCTGCGTATTGTAACTCGTTATCCCGACAAATATCCTCATGTCAACCTGGGCAACCCAGCCTCCTTGATGAAGATGTCAGCCTCCCGGCTGGCATGATACTTGCTTCCGATCTCCATGGCCGCGCGGCTGGCGGCCATCCATGCGTCCGTGTCCGTCAGGAGTCTTACGGCTTTCTGGGTGGCGCACAGGATATCATTGGGGTTCTGCACGACGCACAACTCCTCGTAATCCGTATTCTCGCGCACATGCTCGATCGCGCTACTCACCACCACGGGTAACCCGAGGTTCATGGCCTCGTTGACACTCCGAGGAAAGGCGTCCGAGAACGCGAGCTCCAAACCGACATGGCACCTGCGCATGCGCGCGAGCACCTCTTTCTGCGTCACGATCGACCCCTTCGCCCGCTGCACACCGTATTCGAGCCTGAGCCCGGCATTCCTCGCGGCCGTCCTGTGCTCAGCCCATGCCATCGGCACATACCATCGCACATCTCTCTCCGGCAACATGCGGCTCACGCCGACGGCGGCAAGCAGGTTTATCTGCGGCGCCTTCCACCACTCCCACTTGGAGAATGTCCCGAGACTCGCTGCACGACCTTCCGGGTGCTCGCAATGCCCGTACTCCTGCCGCAGCGCCTCGTACTCGCAACCGCCTTGCCACGAGACCACGCGATCCTCGTACGCGCTGCTGTACGGTGCCATGGCTTCAAGGTACCTGAAGAACGACAGGTTTCGGACAAACACCTTCTCGAACTTCTTCACCTTCTTTGGGCTCGTTATCCAGTCCGACAAGTAGTACGGGGGGTGCACGCCCGGCAAGCCGCAACACAGGAGGAAAAACCTCTTGTGAGCCAGGTCGAGAGCCTTCGGCTCCCAGATGCGCTCCACGTCGTCGAACACGACTATGTCCGGGTTGAGCAGGGTGCTCATAATGGGACTGCTGATTTTGTCCCGCAACAGCAAGCTGTAGAGCGAGCATCTTTCCCTTTTCGGCACCTCTTCGCCGTCCACGCGGCAAATCAGCGTCCTCTGGTTGCCGACCTCTAGGAAATGCGCGTCGTGACCGGCCTCGCGCAGGCCGCGAACCAGGTTGAGCACGGTGAGGACGCCGCCGCCGCCGCTACGCGGCTTCATTGTGACCAGAATCTTCTGGCACCCCAGTTTGTGCCGTACGCGTATCGACCGGACAGCCTCAATAGCGCCGCCGAAGTTGGCGGCGGCGGAATCGAGCATCTGGGACATCGAGTCGCTCTCCTGGGAAGAATGCAGGCGACCCAAAATATACCCCATCGCATCCGTGCGATTGAGTCCTGATTTCTCGGCAATCGCGGCGCGAACGAGCCTGAACGGATCGGGTGATCTGCTCAGGCTCTGGATGAGCTCGGCCACCGAGCCTTCGTGCGCCCGCGACTCCTTGTCCCGCAAAGCCGAGGTGATGGCGCTGCGGAAAATGTACGGGCCACGATGCCGGCCGAATCTGCCGAAATTGTCCTCAGCCAGCTTGCAGTACTCTTTGTACGCCTGGTCGTTATCCATGGAGACCACGGCGCCCACAAAGTCCCCCTCGTCGCACGGCGACGGGAGACAGATGCCGCCGCGGCCTATCATGTCCCGGATCCCGCCGTTATCCACCCCCACGACTGGTATGCCGCTTGCTTGAGCCTCCAGGACGACTCTCGGACTACTATCGTGCACCAGGCTCGGCACTAGCAAGATGCGTGTCTTCGAGTAGGCGGCTCTGGGATCCTTCAGGGGGCCGATGTACTCGATATTCGGCTTGTCGGCCAGATCGGCCGCGATGGCGGGCTGCGCGGGGCCGGCCACCAGGAACCTTTGGTGCGGCATCCTGTCGGCCATCCGCATTATCGTCCTGATCCCCTTTTCCTCCGTGGCGGCCATGCATGTCAGGTACTTCCTTTCGGACCTGACGCGTATCTCCTCGCTGATGTTGGGCAGGACAACAACGCATTTCCGGCCATACTCCTCCTTCACGCGGTCGGCCAAGAAGTGGCTGTTCGCGAAAATCGGGCCGCGCAGCTTTCGTAGCACTTTGTGCATACGGATGCCGTATGTGTTCGGCCGGATGACCTCGTCCATGTTCCGGAAGAACCACGATATTCTCGTTTTGATGTCCAGTGACGCGCAGGTCATGGCCGCCTGCTTGACGCGATCGCCCTGAAAGAGCGCGGATCTGGGCTGCCCCTCTGAAAGCACTTCCCTCGCCACATCGGCGAACCTGATTTCGTCACAGTTCTGGTGCCGGACAACGCGAACCCCGTCCACCACGGATTCGCTGCCGTACTGGAATTTCTCGCCCCTCTCATCCAGGAAGCAATGCGCCTCCACCGGCACGCCGAACTCGGCGCAGTTCTTCAGCGCCATGTGCAGGCTTATCTCGGCTCCACCGGGGGCATGCGGCACGTAGTACGGCGTGAACACCACCAAATCCGGCGGGTCGGCCGGGGCGCCGTCGAGCTCGACGCGGTACAGGCTGGCGCCGTCGCCGCGTCGCCCCTCGCGGCACAGCTTGTCGTAGACCTTCCTGTTGCGATCCAAAAGCCGGCGGAAATCAAATCCTTGGCCATCGCTCGTGAGGTTGCCGTGATGGTGCACGAAAACATCGTCGGCGATGCGTATGCCGTAGCCGAAGGCCTCCAGCCTGTCCCGCAGCGCCGCGTCCCAGTATGTGTGCGGCCCGAGCCGCTCGTCGAACCCGCCGACGGCGGCGATGGTCTCCACTCGCGTCAGGAAGCAAAAGTCGCCGATCTCGACCGCCGATCTGGCGGCTCCCATGGCCTTTTCCGACACTCTCCGGGCAAAACCATCCAGCCCTTCCTCGCCGAAGGTGGACTTCAGCACGACCCGGATGACATCCGTGGATATGCGCCCGATCGCCTTGTTGGGCGGCTTGTGCCTGGCTGTGCGCTCCGCTATTGTGGTGTCGTAGACAAACGATGACTTGTCGCAGTAGCCGGTGCGGGGGCAGACGACCGCGCTCATTTTCTGACCGCTCAGATGCGCCGCCAACCTGTCCAGCCACTCCGGCGTCACGATAACATCGTTGTGCAGAAAACAAACCCTGTCCGTCTCCACCAAGGTGCGGATGCACTGGTTGTACGCCTCCGGCACCCCGACATTCTTGTCGCTGCGGTGATACCGCAGCCTGTCCTTAGGGTAGCATGAACATAGCTGCCGCACCGGATCGGTGGAACCGTTGTCCCAGACTACGACTCGTGTGTCCGGCGGGGAGTGCCTGAAAATTGCGTCCAAACACGCCCGGGTGTACCCCTCTTGGTTGTATACGGCTACCACGACCGTTATGGCATCGCTCATAGCAGCCTCCCTACGCTGCGCAACATCTCTCGCTGGGCTTCCTCGTACTGCCGCCTTGCCGTGGCCGATAGCTTTTCATGGCACATGCCCGGACCGTCGGATGTCGCGTTACCGTGATGGTGGCAATAAGTGGAGCGATCCACGTACATTTGCCCGCCAAGGGCAGACAGCTTATCCACCCACAGCCTGTCGGCGAACCCGCGATCCGAGAACGACGCGTCCATCTCGCCCACCGAATCCCACGCTTGGCGGGTGATGGCAACGGCGAAGAAATATCCGTCCTCCGTGTAAATCAAATCGGGCTTGGATATGCGCGCGGACTTGCAAAAGGAATCGAAATCCCCGTAAAGTCCGACGAGGCTCCTTGCAATATCGTCCTTGCGGCACGAAGGCTTGTTTTTTGGCTTGAAAACCCCCACGAACCTGTGCTGCATCTCTGGCGACAGCCTGTACGCGGAATGTGGCGCGTAACAGCAAACCGCGCTCACGGCGTCGGCGGGGCCATGCGGCTTGAGGTGGGAAGCGAGCCGCCCGAGCGTGTTGGGGCCGACCACGACATCGGTGTGCATGACAAAGAGCACATCTGCGGACGAGTTTCGCACGCCGCTGTTGACCGCCGCTGCGAAACCGCGTCGGGAGCCATGCTCTATCAGGATATCTATCCTTCTCTCTTTGCGCAAGGCCTCCAATCGCTCCGTGTCATGCGGCTCGCTGGCATCATCCACCACTATCACCTCGGCATGGCTCCGGCGACACTTCTCCTCCAAGCTCTGGAGGAGCGCATCTAGCCAATCGATGTTACCGAACACTGGTATGATGATGCTATATTTCATTCTCACCTTACAGCGCCGAGATAACGCCGTCTACCTGGGACGCCGATGGCATATTGGACCATCTCGCCGAGAGCCGAGAGCCCCCAATCTCGAACTCCACCGAGAAGGTATCCGTCATTTCCTGAATTTCCTCGAAAAGCACCTCCTCCATACCGCGTAGCTTGGCTTGGAATCGAATTCTATCCATCAACCTCTCACTGAACTGATGGCCTCTCACGACGAGTGACCCCCTCGCTTCCGAGGTTCGCTCGCCGGGGTGAACCGTCAGCGAGGCGAGAATCGAGGCCGCGCGGTGCGAGTGCGTGTTGGAGGCCGCCCACCCCTTGGCTCGCTCTGACAGTATCAGCAGATCATCAAACGGCAACGCCGCGATATCCACGGCTCGCTGGGCGGCGGCGGCGGCGGTTCGCTCAAGGTACACCGGGGCGTCGCCAAAATCGCGACTGCCGAACTGACCCTTCCGATCCAAAAGCACTGCGGGCGTTCCTGCGGCCAGCGCTTCACACACGCTGTGCGGCACGAAACCCCACTCGCCGTCCTGCTCGGAAGGCACATGGATGAAGCATCGCATGCTGCTGAACATGACTGACTCCTGACCGGCAGCTATCTGTTTGCCGACCAGCGGCGCCAGCTCGTCGAGAAGGGCAACGAGTTTCGCGCGATCCGGGCGAGGCATGTCTGCAACATCTCGCCTGATTCGGCCAGTGTCACCCCATCCGTGTCCAAAAACGCGGCAATCCGTGTCGCGCAACCTGCTAAGGACATCCAGAATGCCGTCCGCGTCCCAGTCCCGGGGTATCGCGCGCAGCAGCATGCCCACTTGGCAGCGCGTCGATATCTTGGCGAACTTCCTCCTGGATCCGGAGACGGACGGCGGCATGAAATCGCAATCACAACCCAACTTCCGCATCTCGTCCCGAAACCTCCTGCTGGCAACGAAATACTTCTCGTAGCCCAGGGACGCAGCATGAGCCGGCGAAACAGGCTCACCCTCGCTGAACCGGGCAGTCGTGAGCCAGCAAACCCTGGCGCATTCGGGCATATCGGGCGCGGGTCGCATCTCGTCGACCGACAGGAAAACATGGTGACCTTCCTGTATCGCGTGCACGCGGTCGTTGCTGGCTATCTTGCCGAACCATTCACCGTCGTAACAATCCACGGACAGAACATTCGGATGTCCGGCCAAGGCGTCCCGGAGGCCAAACGACGCCATTCGGGAGGGGCGGTGCACTGGCTTCCTCACGTCTAGGGTAGGCACCGCGACCGCTACGCTCAACCGGTCACCGGTCGCCGGTATCACCACCGTGGGGAGGGCTGCGGCCTCGCTGGTGCCAGGGAGGTTTTGCGGCGCCATGTCGAGCCATTTTCCGGACCATTCCCCGAAGCGGAAAACATGCTGAAGTATCGAGTCGCCGGGCAGCCTGGCGCAGCGGCGTATCGCCGCGGCTTCGGGCACCGACACCTCGCCGCCGGGCAGCACCGTGCAACCGGAATCCTTTCGGAAAAGCCGCACGCGACCGAACGGGTACTTCTCGCCGGCTCGGCTCAGCAGGCACCGCTGCCTGTCCGGGCTGCAAAGCATGAACGGAAACTCTACCGCATCGTATGGCTCGTTGGTCAGCCTCTTTATACCAGCCAACGCGGCCTCGTGCAGGCACTCGCCGGCGCGAAGCACCATGATCCAGGGGGAGTCGCACTCCAGAACTGCGTCGTTATACCTGTCCGCGCTATCTTCCGGAGCCAGTGTTACACACGACTCAAATATGCCCCGCTCGACATCGCACGCCTCGGCGGTGCCGATGTGCAGCAGGTGTATCGGCTGCCCGAAGACGGGTGCTGGGGCTACTCGGCAAACTTCGGCATCGAACCTGAGCACGCAGTTGCGCATCTCGTCTTCCGAGCCGCCTTCGGCGGCGGCAGATTTCCCACTGTCCGACAAAATCATATCGTTGGTGCGAACCGGTATCTCGCTGCTTTGGAAAATCTCATCCAGCGTGAAGCCACCATAGTGGAAGCAGAACGCGCCGCCGACTGCGGCGGCGGTGAACCTGTCGCCGGCCTGAGACCACCAGAGAACATCCATCCTGGCATCGCGGTGGAATACCTTCTCGTTGAAACCACCCAAGGCGGCTGCCACATCTCGCCGAACCGCCATGAAGCAAGTATCCACGCCGTCCACCTCGCGACTCTCCGCCGGCGTTTTCGCAGACGACATCACATCGACGGCGAGAGCGGACGCCACGGTCCTGCTGCGCGTGGCTGGTGTCTTCAACGACTGGTACGGCCTGCCGTCGGACAAGGGCACTACCGCGCCGACGATGTGCGAGGAGTTGGTGTACGGCATCACCGCATCGTACCGACCGATCTCGGACAGCATGGCGTCTATGCAGCCCTCGCCCGGAACCGCGTCACTGTGCGCCAGCAAAACGGCGTCGGCGCTTGACTCCAGCATCGCGCGGTTAAGCGCCTCGCCGTGGTTCGCGTTCTTTTCCAGCCTGATGAGCATTGCGTCGGATTCTGCGGCGAGATTCGCTATCTCGTCGGACGCGGGCATGTCGCTGCCGTTGTCGACAACGATCAACCTGCCACCTTCGGAGAGCACCGCTTTCCGCAGTTCCGGCAGGAGCCTCGGCAAGAACTGCGTCCGCTGGTACGCCACTACTATCGCATCGAGTCTTCCGGCCATTTTCACCCCGCCTGGCTTGCCGCCCACACCCTCTCAAACCTGTCCCTGTTCCGTTGCATCAAATCTGGGAAGCAAAAACCCTCGCCATCGGAGGTTATGTTCCCGAAATGGTGCACGAAACAGTCCCGGGCAGACCACACCTCGAAGTTGCGTTCGCGCATCCTCATGCACAGGTCGGCGTCCTCATATCCCCGAAACGCGTATGCCTCGTCAAAGAAGCCGCACTCGTCAAACACATCCCGCGAGAAGGCTGTGCAGAACGATGATATCTCGGTCGAGTATACCAGTGGCGTCCTCCACTCGATGGACGCCGCGAACTCATCCAAGCCCTGCGGGTAAGTGTGTCGCAACACCGACTCTATCTCATCCTCGTCCGGTGACGATTTGTTCGGCAACTTGTACTCCACGAATCTCTCACAGAGTTTTGAATCGTAGACGGGAAATACCTCGTTGGCGTAATTCGTGACCGGGACAACCGCTCCTATCCGAAATCCGTCTCGCTTCTCCAGATGCCGCGTAAGCCTCGGGAGCCAGCCCGGCGTGACGAAGCAATCCGTGTGCAGGAGCACGACGCGCGAGCAGGATGCCAAGCGTATGCCCTGGTTGCACGCCGCCGCGTAGCCGAGATTGTCTCCGTTTATGACCGTGCGGGCAGCAACGCCGTGCTCCTCAAGCTCTTTCACGAACTGCACGGTATCGCTGTCGCTACCGTTATCGACGACTATCAGTTCGCACTCGGGCGTGTGCGCGGTCACACGACGGATGCACCCGCGGAGATAAGGGAGGTGATTATGCGCAACAACTACGATGCTAGCCAACACTCTAGTTCACCTCCGCCCGCGCCTCGTGGCTCGGTCTGTGCTCGATGGATCCACCAATCCATGCGTAATACTGATCGTTCCAATCCTGCCTGCCGCGGCTTTTGCGGTGGCATATGACAAAATCCGTTTTGCCAGGACTGCCGCTGTATCCGGTCAGATTCTCGTGCACCTTGCCCACCCAGCGGCACTTTTTGGAGAAGAGCCGGAACTGGTAATCCGGGTCGTTTGCGACATCGTTGGTTGGCACGGGGGTATTTCCGATGAAGTTCTCTCGCGGAAACCAGAACGCGTCGTGCCCTGACGCCAGCAATTCGCCAAGCGACCCCCAGAACTGCTCTGGGAACGCCTCGTCCGCGTCCAGCCAGACAATCCAGTCATGGCTGGCTTGCGAAATGCAGAAATTCTTCTGATCGGAGAAATCGTGTGAAAATGGTCTGTGCAGCAGCCTGACTCGTCCGTCCGCCTCCAGTGCGGCGAGCGTTCCGTCCGTGCTGCCACCGTCCACCACCAATATCTCGCCCACTTGCGAGCTAGTTGGTATGTTGGCCAATGCCCTGCGGATATACGCGTCATCGTTGAGCGTGATCATGCAAACGCTGACCCTCTGCTCCGCCGGAAGCCGCCGAGCGGACTTCGCGCTGGACGCCAGGGCGGAAAGCGCCCGGATATTCCTCCTGGCGCGACGTTGCATCTCTGCCACTGCGCTGGGCAACTCGGTTTCGTTCACCAGCCTGGCAGCTCCAATCTCGTCTCGCAAGAAATTGACCTTCTCCGGCGAGCCGGGGATGACCCGGCACGGGGTGCCGGCCAACGCCGAGAATATGATACCATGGTACCGCGATGTCACCGTCCTTGACATCCTCGCCAGGGCGGCTATCAGAGCAGCCGGCGTGTTCGATTTGGACGAGAAGTAATCCAGCACCTTTGCCTCCGGGTATCGCCGCGTGAAACCCGGGACAGCGCGCTGGTCATCTTTCGCATGCACAACCAGAACGGGCGTCAAACCATCGGCGACAATCTCGTCGACGCATTCGTGGACCTTGTCCCTGTATTTGGCGACGCTCGCGTAGCTGTTCCCGACAACGAACACCGCCGCCGACTTTGCGGGCACGGCGGACATGGGTTTGCGGGACGGCTTGAGCAACCAGGCGAGATCGGAGGCCACCTCCGCGAACTGCCCGTCCTCCAGGTGGCTCCGCGACATCTCGTCCCTCACATACACATGTGGCACGCCGCGCATGAGGCTGGAAACCCTGCGTCGCTTTTGCGACAGGCGGCAAACACCCACGCCGACAATGGCAACTGGTACGTTTCCGGCCGCCCCGTGCTTCAGGTACGACATGTAATTGTAGAACGCGTCTTCGCTGTGATCCGCTATGAGGCCGCCGCCACCTATGACCACCATGTCCACATCGGACAGTTGGCCGTCAGCGCAGGGGTGTTTGGGCGATACGCGGACAGAGCATCCTTTGCGCTTCAGCAGGGATACCAGCACATCCCGCGTGGCATCGTCCCCGGCATTGGAATCCGGGCCGGACATCTGGCTGTACGCGCCGGCCAAAAGGGCCACCGGACGCGGAGGGGCTTGACCCGTCTCCGCAGGTCGGCGGCGGAAGGCGTACTGTTCGCCGAAACCTTCGGGCATAGCTTCGGCATAGCGTCGGGCGGCTCGCTTGTTCAAGCGGCCAGCGTGGCCCACCAACCGCCTGTTAGCCGCAACCTGGTTTTGGTCCATTGGCCCCTGTCCGTGCCAAATGTGAAGCAGCTTGCAGCCGAGATCTGGCGGGTTCTCGCCGTGCGCTCGCAGGCGCAGCAAGAATTCGTCGTCCTCGCCGCCCCAGCCAATGAACTTCTCGTTGAAGCCTCGTACCTTCGCAAAATGCCGCCTGGTGACGGCTATGCTGCCGCCCGGCGCGTTGCGGAGCCTGCCAGCCTCAGCCAAGATTCTTCTTGAGGCCGACTGGCCTCGCGTCCTCAAGCGTGCAGCCTGCTCGGGCGATGTATCGACGACCGAGTACGACGGTTTCACGGCCGGGCAGCCAGGACCCAGTCGTTCCGCGATTGCCTCCAGCATGCCCTCCGGCGCGATGATGTCCGCATCATGGAACACGAGCATGTCGCCGGTGGCGCGCCTGAAACCAACATTCATCGCCCAGCTCTTGCGGAACATAGCGTCGGGGCAATATGCAAATACCAGCCTACAGCCGGGCGGGGCCTCGGTAAGGGCGGGGGCGGGGGCGGCCTCGACGACGATGATCTCGTATCTGTTCCTCTCCAGCGTCTGCGAATTCAACGAGGCCAAGACCGCTAGCAGGCTCTCCACACTGGCAGCATCCCGGCGCCTGAACGGCACGATCACCGACATTTGAGCCTTCGCATCAGCGGCCTCGTCGAGTTTTGCGAATGGATCCGGCCCAGTGCCGTCGGTGAAATTCTTCTCCGCATCGAGCAGGCGGCGGTGCTCGGATCGCAGTCTATCGACATCGACCCCGTCGCTCTCTGCCAATTCCTGGGCGGACGACACTTTGAGCCGGGTGCCGTAATACGCGTGGAACACTACACCGCCCAACACCACGCCGTGACCGTACAAGTTGAAGTGCGTCGTTGGAAGATATCGTACCTTCTGCCCGAGACGCATTGCGTCAATGGTGATCTGCTCGCCGGTGTCCCATCTCGGCCAAGCATCTTGGAACCGCGACCGAACGCGACTGAGCATCGCCATGTCTACCAGGCAGAGCGACGGGTGCACATAGTTCCCGAAGTGATTCTCCCCGTGCGCCATGCCAGCGGACGCGCCCGCCACGCACGTGCCATCCGACGCGAGCGTAATCAGGCGACCTAACCAGCCATCTCGTATCGGAAAAGCGTCGCTGTCCATGGCCAGCATCCAGGGCGACTTCACCCTTGACGACGCGGCGTCCAGCGCGGCACCGTGCGGCACGGGTTTGGGCAGAGACATCACCTCCGTCCCTAATGGCTTGCACAACGAGGACACGGCTTTGGCCACCTCGGCGTTGCTACCGTTATCGACCACTATGACCTTGGGGCGGGGGCTGGGAGTGTGCCGGACTATCCGGCGCAGAGCCACATCCAGCCACTCGGGCGTGTTGCGGTGAACTATGCAGATGGTTACCTCGTCAGGCCTCACAGCAACCCTGTCCTCATGAATGGCCGACTGCCGCGCCGGTTATCCTGTCAACAACCATCCTCGCGACCCTGTCATACGATAGCTTGCGCCTGATGTCCTCCCTGCCCTTCATGGCCCGCACTTTGGCGTCCTTCGGATGTTCGTACACATACCTCATCCAATATCCGAGTCCGTCCACGCTGTATGTGGGCCACTCCAGCCCGCGGTACGCGGGCGCCCGGGAAACCAGTTCGTCATCCACCGGCTCTGTCCCGGTTCGCTCGACAAGGAAGGAGTTCTCATCGGTCATGAACTCCGTGTTGCCGCCGACGGCGGGGCCAATGGTCGGCAGGCCGCAGGCCATGGCCTCCGCGAACGGCAAGCCGAACCCCTCCCGCCCCAGCATCGCGTACGCATCGAATGTGCAGTAAAACGGGGCCATGAGGCTGTGCGGGATGTCGAACCCGTAGAAGTACACTGGCGCCGTGTCCTGTTTGCGGAAGCCACACTCCGACCTCCATTCGTCCACGCGCTGCATTATGTTCAACTGGTCCGTCTCGGCAAAACTGCCGAAGTACACCTTCAGCGTGAGCGACACATCGTCCGTCCTCTTGAACGTCCTCCAGTATGCGTTCAGGAGCTCGCGCCAGCCCTTGCGCTCGGTGAAGTCGAACACCGACAGGAAGTTGAAGCCCCGCAGGTTGTCAATCGGCCACCGCCTGTCGCCGGGCCTGAATGATTTGGTATCGACGAAGTGCGGGATAACATGCACCTTCTCCTCCGGCACGCCCCCGGCCACGAATGCCTCCTTGGAGTACTGCGACGGGGTCCATATCTCGTCCATCATGTCGCACTTGGCGGCCCAGTGGCCCGGGATCGACAACATCTCAAACACGGAGAAGCCGACATTCTTTCGCGTCGGACCACCGTGCTGCGCCTCGAAAATGTCCGGATTCTGGTGTTGGACCCTTGTCGCGTTGGCCGGCACATCGTTCAGCTTGAGGCGGCCAAGAAAACGGTTTACCGCCTCGTCCACACCCTTGCCAGCCAGGCTGCGGGACACGCTCCTGTCCTCGACCCTGACCCTGATGCCAAACTCGTCCAGCGCCCGGACATACCCTCTCGCCGCCACACCGTAACCCGACATGTCGAACGGCGCTGCCCAGATTATGCTATCGCGCATACGACTTTCCTCCTAGACCTCGGGAAGCGAGAGCGGGTCGCCCTCGTCCAGCTCGGCCACTCGTCGGTACGACACCGGATCGCCCTCGCCCTCCACCTCGTCGACGAGCGAGAGATCGATCAGGAGATTGTCCCAGGCATCGACCATGGTGTTTACGCTGTACCGCCCCGACACCTGGCTCCGCACAACCCGCCGGACCGGCACCTCGTCACTCTCCCACCGCCTGTAGTACTCCAGCAGCACATCGACGGCCTGCTCCTTGGACATGATGGCTCGGGCGACCTCCACGCCGTGCGGGTTGTCCACCTCGCCCGTCTCGATGTCAATCAGGCTCCCGGCCTGCCCGCTCTCGCCGACTATCTCGGCGCTCGTGCTGTGCTTCCCAATCACCATCGGCACCCCGGTCGCGATGCACTCAAGTGTCGTGAGCCCGAAACCCTCGCCGCCGGTCGCGCTGATCCCGACATGCGCCATGTTGTACAGCTCGTTGAGCTGCCGCGGAGACATGTCCTCCTCGAAGACCATGTAGTGGTCGCGGAGGGACGTGCCGAGCTCCGCGTCGAGCTCCGCGACACGCTCGGTGACGCTGATGTGCGTGTACTTCTCCTCCGTCTTCAGCAGGAACTTGATCGGCGCGTCGTTTCCGGCGGCCTGGAGCATGCCTGCGAAAATCGCCAGCAGATGGTCCACCCGCTTCCTCTTCGTGTTCCGGCCGACATAGAGAACCACGAATTGCCCCTCTATGCCCTGAGACCGTCTGATCCTGTCCACCTCCTGCATGATAAGTGGCTTGAAGGTCTCCATCTCGATACCATGGGGGATGCACGACACATTCGACACGCCCCGCTTCGTCAGCACCCGCATGCCGAACTGACTCATCGCCACGATATGCCCGGGGCCCTTGATCCGCTCCCAGAAATCGTCCTCGATGTCCTCGCTGCTGATCGGCAACCAGTGTATCCACCTCCTGGTGACATCTTCGCCCATCTCGGCGATCTTATTCACCTGGTAGTAGTCGCCGAGCGAGATCACCCAGTCGAACCGTAGGTTCAGCAGCGTGTCGATCTCATCGAACCGCAGGGCATGTACGTTATGGCCCTTGCCAGTCAGACCCCGGAAAAGGTGTCCGATCTGCCCGCCGAACCCCGTGGAGTCGGTTGTACGATCGGAAATCAGAACGATGTCCAGGCGCCTGTCCTCGCCCTCCTCCTCGCGCACCAGCCGCGACTTGGTGAACTTGGCGCGCACCTTCACCTCGGAGACCGTGCCCTCCTCAACCCGCCACCGCACCGAGTCAAACCGGCGGCGGGTGAACAGCTCGACTACCCCGTGCCCGTCGTCGGGCGGTTTGACCGTCGCCGGCTGGTCGTAGTAGTAGACCTGCTTGATGCCGCCGGAGTCCGGTTTGGACTTCGGCCCCGTGTCCCTCTTGTAGACGATGTAGACATACTGATGCTCAGACATTTCCCCTCCCCCCGACTGCGCGGCCTTGAGCCGCCAGGCAAGCTGCGCTCCGTCCGGACATGCACGATTCTATCGAGCCTTATGGAGTTTCACTCCAGAGCAGATTGTGTGGCGTACCACAGGATATCCCGGTTGCTGGCTCCTGCGAGGGGCTTCTCGAAGGCCGCAAGGCTCCCGCAGGTCGTTCTGCGCCTGTCCGACATCGATTTAGGCGTGCCGGACGGGTTGGATCGGGGCGAGAACCTCCTCGTCGATTTCGCGCTGTCCAAACTGGTGGACTGCATCAACGGGGAGAGGTGGGACATCGCGGACGACATCATCGCCGGCTTCCCCCGTTCATGCTGCGCCAGCAGCGACGCCCTCTTCGAGAAACTGGTGGAGCTCCGACACAAGTTCGAGAAGACACCCGGACGGGAGGTCATCCTGGGGGATCTCGGCGTGCAGCGGCAGCTTGAGGGGGACGAGTCGCAGCTCTCTGAGCACGTTCTATGAAGTTCTGATGCCGCAAGCCAGATTCGGAGGATTGCATGTACGCGCTGGCGGAATTTGACTTCGAGGGGCTGCTCGAGTTCCTGAACTACGGGGCGGCGGGCGTACTCGCGCTCGCATTCGTCGCGGTACTCTTCCTGTTCTGGAAAAAGGACAAGCAAACCACCGAGACCCTGGACATGCTCAAGGAGCGGGACGAGAACCTGGATGACGAGGG
>Ga0180434_10005113_pt1 | contig 15630 bp, 9 predicted proteins | sample SS_ome_7_FD_132453 | JGI IMG/M metagenome (GOLD analysis project Ga0180434, IMG submission 132453) | Hypersaline lake sediment archaeal communities from the Salton Sea, California, USA - SS_1_D_2 metaG | ecosystem: Environmental > Aquatic > Non-marine Saline and Alkaline > Hypersaline > Sediment...
ACTCAGGACGTCCGGTTGTTCCATCTCGATAGACATTGTTGTAGTTGTTTTGTAGAGCGGTGTCTGTCTCAAGGTCCCGATTGTTACGATCCCCGTGAGAACGAGAAACGATACGATGATGATCAGTTTGCGCTTCCACAGGATATGGAAGTAATGGAGCTGGTTGTTGTCAGTCAGTTTGTCCTTGCCGACCATGCTTTGTTTCTCCTGTCTGTGATCAGGTCAGAAAATGCTCTCTGGCACAATGACTATGTCATTGGGGAGAAGCTCGACGTCATTGGCCATCTGCTTCTTGCGAGTAATATCCCCGACGCGCACCTCCAAGGATTGATTTTGGCTGTCAACCGAACGGAGGATTGTCGTGCGATTGGGCGCTGCGATTTTCGTGAGTCCACCGGCGAGAGAAATCGCCTGCAGCACGGTGTATGGTTTCTTGAAGTCAAATGAGCCTGGCTCATTGACTTCGCCCGTCACAAAGATCTGACCCTGTTCGCCAACTATGATGATGTCGTTGGGCTTCAGCAGGATGTTCTCTTTCTGATCATCCTTTTCAAGGATGCGTTTCAGGTCTACCTTGATGATCTCTTTGCTATTGTCTTCCTTGGTCCGAAGTACTTTGCTGTTTATTGGAAAGGCCATTTCGGTCAGGCCGCCGGCCAGCGTGACAGCCTCAAGCACTGTGAGCGGGCCGCGCAGTTCGTAGCCGCCTGGTGTGTTGACCTGTCCGGCAACGTATATCTTCGAATAGTGGCTGATGCTTACGGTGACCTGAGGATCAACAATGTAGCCATCAGAAAGGAGTAAGACTAGCTTGTCTTCAACGTCAAATGTCGTCAGCCCTCCCACCTCAAACCTTCCCACAAGCGGGAAGCTGACAAGCCCATCAGCGTTGACCCGCAGAGTCTTGGCAAGGTCTTCTTCCCCGTACACGGATATTTCGAGAGTATCCCCCGGGTTGATACGATAATCCTGAGTCGCAAATGCTATCGAAGAGAAAAATAGATATGCCGAAGCCAGTAGAACCGGCAACTTCCAACGGGAGGACTTCATGTGCGTTTTCTCCTTTTGCAGCAAAGACCACTACCTTCCTGATAGATTTCCTTGGTCTGGCTTCGTTCGCCGCTATCCGTTCCTTTCGTCTCCGGCAAGGAGATCGAAACAACATCGGCAACAAAGCCCCTGCCCTTTAACCATCTGGCCCGGGCACCAACCGCGCGACCGCGGGGTGCCCGGCCTTATATGGCTAGAAGGTGAGTGATAGTGTCAGAGACACTCGATTGTCGTCATAATCAAATGCACGGAAATTCGAGTCGGAGTTCTTGTAGTCGTACGCCAACGATAGCGATGCCCAGTCACGAATGTGGTACGTCAACTCCGCTCCTGCCGTGAGGATCTCGTCCTTACGCTTATCGGTCTGGTTGATAGGCACATCAACAAATCCAAACGGGAAGGCCCAAAACGTTGCAGACCCTACCTGCAGTGTCACGTCAGAGGGGTAGTCCTCTTCCTGGTAACCTGCTGACAACGAGGCTGTCCACTTGTTGAAGATCTTCTGTTCAAGCGTGAGACCAACGGAACTGCTCGTGTAATACGCACTGTCGAAAAACGTAGACGCGACCAGATCTCTCTCGGCATCAAGGACGAGTTTCGTACGGTCCGAGAGTGCGGCGGTCAGGTTTACATATGCAACGAGACCGTCAAAATCTTCCGGCGTGTCTTCGTCGTAGTCGCGAGACTGGTAGCCGACTTTGGCTACACCCGATATCTTGCTGGTAAGCTCACCGCTTACGCCGATTCGAGCCTGATAGTAGTCGGCATCACTGATGACAGACTCATCAAAGTCGACCCAACCTCTTGCCAGTTCGAGAAGAACCTTTGTCTTTGGAAGAACATAGTATCCGCCCGTCAGAGTGATCTGCTGATCCATGCGGTCGGATTCTTCGAGGTCATCGTACTTGTCAATTACGTTGAGATAGGCGACCTCAAAGCTCAATCGATTGTGGTCATAAGAAACACCTACTCCGGCGACGTTGTTGATTTGATCCAGAAGATCAATACCTGCGTCGTCTTCCTCTCCCGAAGTCTTCACGAATTGTTCACTCAACTTGATGGCGAAGCTTTCGGCCAAACCCCAATGCACATTTGCAAACAGAGTGTGGTCTATACGGTCCTCATCGCCGTTTTCATCGTGCTGGAGAGCGAGCAACTCGTAACCTGCCTGAAACCTGTTGTCACCGCTCTCTCGGTCAAGAGTAAGGCCAGCGCCAATACTCATTATGACGTCATCTACCTCGTCTTCGGGTTTTGTATAGATGTTGTCGTCATACTCGATACCAAATTTTATGAAAGGGTGAACACTCAAGCCGCCGGCATGAATGTTGGCACCCGTCGTTTCTGGAAAATCGGTTGGCTCAAAGAGACTATATTCACCGAACTCCTGACTGAGCCCAGGACTTGCCACCAACACTAGCGCTATCGCCAGTTTTGTGGCACAGATGAGCTTCCCTCTTGCTCGCATTATGATGACCCCTCAATATGTTTTTGTTTATTCCACGTGAGAAAACTGCTCACGGTATCCATGTTCTCTCTTCTGCCAAACGACTAAGGTGTATAATCGCTGGCATCTTCCTCTTCCTCTTCTTCCTCAGGAAGGTTCGTGCCGTCGGTTTCGATCGGTTCGACATCCTTGTCACCATCTTCGACTTCAGCATCGTCAGCGTCAGCGTCGTCATCCCCAACCTCGGCCGCCGGCGTTGTCACGTCCGTGGTCTCTCCCGCAGCCAGTTCAGTCGTGCCGTCTTCGGTTGCAACTTCGATTGTGCCTTCCACGGAAGCAACAGCGATTTGCCCCGTCTCAGGGTCAACACTGACCTGTGCCACTTCACCGGCATCGAGCGTGATAGTGGAGCCACCGATGGTCACGACCGCCGAGCCACCGACAGCACTGAACTGAAGCTCTCCGGTTTCCGGATTGACGGCGATTCCCAGGCATGAGCCGGGACCAGCCGAGAAAGTGAACCCACCAGCCGTAATCTCGGCTGTGCCAGCCAGGACTTCCACTACTGCTCCAGAGGGGAGATCGCTTGCCGGCTCGGTTCGCGAAAAAATCCGTGTCGAACCGTCTGGAAAAGTAACACCCAGAGATGCGCCGGTAACAGAGAAGGAATCTGTCACGTTCTCAGCAACAGCGTTCCACACCGACAGCCCTACGAGAGCGACAACCGTAGCAACTACAACAGCCCAACTCATCAATGTCCTTTGCTTGCCCTTCATTATCACTTCCTCCTTCTTCGGATCAGCCGAACAAAAAAGTATCGCGTGGGAGTCGTTTCCAAACTAAATGGCCGCCTCCCGACAGTATCGGTTGAGAAACCATCTGGTAGACAAAATCATCGGCCCCTGTCTTGGAATTCCGTCCACCTTTTAGTTGAGAGTCGGCACCATCCGGCAAATGGTTTACTAGTTTCTTCCATTCTTTCGAATGGTACCTTCCATCATCAGATGGCGGGCGCTGTATGATGTTTGGTGATAAATCGGGCATTGATGGGGCAATTGATGTAAGACTTCTGTCTCGGTCCCAAGGCTTGGGGAAGGGGTATTCTCTCACGATCCGCGTGCAGGGTTTGGATGCTGTATTGGTTCAGAGAGATGTGGGGGCGACTTGAGTGCCCACTCGGTCAAGACCGTGTAAGCCCAACGAGGTTTCTGGAGGCCTGTAACTAGTGCCGAAGTGGTCTCCCCTCACACAAGCTGTCGGCGCTGCATCAGACAACAAGCTGATCTCCCTCGAACTCGCAGGCATCGTCGCGGTAACGCCGCAAGATGGCCAACATTAAGGCCATGCCAACACATCTGCAGTCGTAAACAGGAAGGGGAATGAGCCCAGACACATGTTATTACACCGTCTTACAAAAGCTTCGTTGTGCCAGCGAGACTTTCCGACGTATAATCATAATAGAATGATTACAAAGACCCGCGGATTCACTCTGACAGAGCTGCTGGTGGTGATTGCTATCATCATCATTTTGTCCGGCATCCTGCTGCCGGCGATTCAGATGGTGCGGGGACGTGCTTTGGTCCAGAAAGCTGGTGTGGACATAGAGGTCATCAAGACCGCACTCGAACAGTACAGAAATGATTTTGGCGACTATCCTCCGAGCACGTTGGCCGAGGCCGGATGGATCAGCAAAAAACCTGACAATGACCCGAATGTCGAGAACGAAGGAAATGAAGCCATGCTGGGTCTCCTGTCTACACGTCTTGGGGGACCATATATTCGCATGGGCACCGGCAGCAGGCAACCGTACGGAAATACCGACAAGGATTGGGATCCTAGCAATCCACTGATATCAAAGTACTAGGCGCTGGAAGACGAAGAGCATTACAAAGAGTTTCTGGACCCGTGGGGCAACCCATATATCTACTTCCACGGCAAACATCTGAAAGACGGCGAATCGATGCTATACCGGATCAACGGAGAGGCCACACTGGTCAGGCCACTCCATGATGATGCCGGAGTGTACTATTCAGCCCTGAAATACCAATTGTGGTCCTTCGGGCCCAACTGCAAAAATGACGATGGCGATAATGACGACTTGACAAGCTGGTCCGACGATTCAAATCCGTAGACCATTTTTCTTGTTCTGCGTAGCCGGACAGGTACCGCAGTAGCTTCATAGGTGGTGACTTGGACGCATGACTGATTCGCTTCTCTTTCGGGATATCAGAAGAGCTGGACGACATCGCAGTGGCGCGACTCTGGTCGAGCTGTTTGTGGTTGTCGGAATCGTAGTGATCCTGCTTGGGCTGGGCTTGGGCGCCTACGTGGGAATAAGGGAAGGTTCCGTACTGCCAGCGACAGCCGACAAGATTGCCAGCGTTCTCCGATCCGCACGCAATTCAGCTCTTGTCCATGGTGACTACGCGAGCGTAGAGTTCAGTCGACCCGAAAAGAAGAAACCTTTCAACCTCATGAACGGCTACGCCCTTCGGCCCGTGGCTGTGTTTCATTTTGATGCTGAGGGAGCGGTTGATACTTCGGCACAACTCACTCTCACCGACATAAACTCGTCGGGCTTTGGCCACAGATTCACGCACAAGGGATTCTCGGGGTCCGAGCCGGTAGTAGCCGGGAAATACGGCAGGGCTCTTCACTTCGACGGACAGTCATGGCTCGAGGCCAACGAGACAGCGCTATACATGCTGAGAGACGGAGTCCATATCTCTACCTGGGCAAGACCGTCTGCTCAGAAAAAGGATCCCGGGACAGGAGAATACAAAGCTCTCGCCAACGAAACGCGCCTTCCAATCCTCGCGAAATTCACCACTACAGATGGAATCTACGCTCTCTACCTGATCTACTCTGAATCTGACAAATCTTTTAGCTTGGCAGGAAGCGTTTTGACCGGGGATGATTTCGGCAACGACCTCTTGACGGCAAATAGCGAACCAGTGATCCGGCCAAATGTGTGGTCACATGTGGCGATGAGCTACCGACCGGACAATGGGGAAGAATCGGAAGTAATGCTCTACGTCGACGGCATGCAGGTGAAGAACAGTATCAGCACAAAGGGCGGCAAGCCCGTTGTCCAGGAACCAGAGCCAATCACGGTGGGCTCGCTGACGGGTGAAAATGGTGAAGGTGACTTTTTCGTTGGCGACCTGGATGAAGTAAGATTGAGCGGCTTCATAGCCGATGAGCCATACAAGATAACTGATACGGTAGAGATAGAACTCCTCAACACAGACGATGAGGTTCTTGAAAACACCGTCAGGTTCAACAGCCTGGGACGGCTGGAGTCAACTGAACCATTGACTATTCGTATCAGCCTGGTCCGCCAGACCTCTGCAGCCTTGCCGGACCAGTTTGTTCACGTAGATCTGGCCGGAAATGTCCGAGTCGAGAGAGAACAGCCGTCACCTCCTGCCACTACACCGTTGGTCACGCCATGACCGGCAGGGAGAGATTTATGCTCAACAAAAAACCCGATTCTTGTGCACGCAGAGTCTGTTGCGTCAAGAGAAATCGAGCATTTGCAATCATCATGGCCGTTCTTGTCCTAACAGCACTGGCAATAATCGCCATACCATTTGCCTACACCACGCGCCAACACGAGACTGGAAACCGGGCACAACTGGCAAAGACACAAGCCTTGATCGCAGCCGATGGCGCTATGAACTGGGCTCATGCCCGGTTGCTGAAAAGCCACGAAGCCCAGGAAGCCGTACATCTCGGAACCTATTCCTTTCCTACGGTGGACACCCCGGACGAACTCCATGCAGACCTGGAGAAGCTCGAAGCTGCAAGCTCATCTGATTTTGACGTGGCAAATTCGAAGGGAATCATCCTTTCCGCTGAAGTATGGGACGAGCAAGGCAAGATCAATATCAATGACGCGGAACAGGAGCTTATCTACGAATTACTGCGAAGAATCAAAATCCCTCTCACGAATGAAAATATCCTTGACCTTGTAAATGTGATAGTACTGTATCGACAGAACCATCGTCCCTTTCGCTCCCTCGAAGAAATCAACAGAGCTGTCGATGTCATCGGGCAGGATCTGAAGACCGATCTCAGTGAATTGAGCCTCGACTTGGGCACTTTGGATCTACTGCGGCGTCATGCAACTGTCTATTCTCCACGTATGGCTCCCGGCATTCGAGATCTTGACGATCCCGTCCCCGGTAGTCCTGCGCCCGTGAATATCAATACAGCAACCGCCGAGGTGCTCGCGACGATGTTCATTGTCATGTCACATGGGGAAGTGACTGAAGACAACGCGGAAGATGTTGCCTCCGAATTGAAGAATGCTCGTTCAAAGCTAGTTGGAGATGCTGAGAAGAACGGGAGCGATATTCTGCTTGAGAACTCCAGCGTGTTCCCCGAACGTGGCTGGGTATCGGTCGAGGCCGACCTCATCAAGTACACCAGCAACGACACAGTCAGCAATAGCCTCCTGATCGATACATCTGACACAGAGCTAGGTATTTCGGAAAACCACGATTCCGGCGCTGAGGTTTACCTTGCAATTACGTCGGCTGGAGATTTTCAGATCTTCCTCAATCATCTCATCAGCAAAGGCATTCTCGATAATAAGGATGAAGCCAACGCGCTTTTCGAAGGCTGCTTCCAACCAGGACATACACAGCTATGCTTTCGTTCGCATGAAGTCTACTCAATTGCCTCTGGAGCCATAGTAAATGCAAGCAGCGGCATGGAGATGGCACGAGCCTCAAGCTACGAGGTGATTCAAGTTTTGCCGCACGAACGGCAGGTATTGAAAATTCGCGGTCAGGACGAATTTGAAGAACTCGTCCGCTCAAATGCACACTCACATGTAACGACATGGCCCAATCCAGTCACCATCCGCGACTTCGAGCCGGACCACTCACGCACCGACATCATGACGCTGCCAAGTGCCGTCGCTGAAGGTGCAACGTCTATCTCGGCAGATGAAGTCACTGGGTTCTTTGCAGACAGCTATGTAAAACTTCAAGAAGATGACAAGAAAGAAATCGCAAGAATCCAGTCAATCCAGACCGAAGAGGGTAGTGAGACGCTTATCCTTTACGGTCCCCTTGAACAGAGCTTCTCCAAAGACGCCACTATTTCCGATGCCGGGGCCGTCGAAATGTCGCCACCCGAGGCTGCGATCTTCAGCAACGACACTTTCGTGGTGACCTTCGACAGGGCCAACACCGCGGATGCCTTGAGCGCCATCCACTCTGACGGCCCTCCGGAACCCGTGAACGGGTCAGGAGCTACAGAAAACATCCGTCCGGACGGCCTGCACATCAAAGATGCAAGCACCGCCGTCAAGTATAGCACCTACGACACCGATACCGCCGCCAACAGCAACCTCGCCCATACAGCAGATGAGGAGTCCCCTCGGAAAGACCTCCAAAGCGGTGCGATCGAGTTTTGGTTTAAGCCCGATTGGCAGGACCGCTCAAAAGATTATGTCCTCTTCGACATGGCTGAAGGAGAGTTTCTCAACCGCGTTCTCATATCTTACGAGGGTGAAAGCGGTGGTAGAGGACGGCTCGTGTTCCGCATTGCGGACAACACGTTGCCACACGGGGACAAAGACTACAGTTGCGATATTCCCGCCGCCGAAATGCGTGTGGACGTTACGAACCAAGAAGTGGAACCGGTAGACTCGGATGATCCCATTCCTGTTCTCGACAACGTATGGTATCACCTCAGCGCGGTCTGGCAAGGCTCCGGCTACGGATACATGGCAATGTTCATCGACGGAAAAAGCGTCGGAAGATACTGGCCTGCGACAAAATTGAAGTCAACCATGCTCGTGGATACCACAACGGTGCCATCCTTTACGGACAACAACGTAATCCCGGATTACGGTCCGATTTATGTTCACGGTGAAGTGATCAATCGGGAAGAAGGTGCTGCACCCGCACGGCATGCACGCGGAAGCGTTTCTTCGACACATCCTGCCGGATCGGTTGTTGTGCCGTACGGTTATAGCTCAACGGTCTTTCAGAAGCGTGGAAACGTCGAGTACCACCAGGATCATATGATCAACGTAAATGATTCATTTGGCCAACTGGCCGAACCGCTACCAGCAAGCTCTGTCGAGACAACAGTGTATCTTGGCGAAATGTGGGACGATACCGATGGAAATATCGTCGCAGGTGAACTGCAGGCTGATGCGGAATTCATTCCCGTTGCGAGCGTAAATGAATTTGGGTCGTCGGGGTATGCATTTATCGAAGGTGAGCGCATTTACTACGGCAGCGTGGCCCAGTCCTTACCTATCGACGGCCTCAAGCAAGATGGAAACGTCTATCATCTTGACACGCCTGCCCTCACAAACCTGGAACGAGCAACACTCGATACTACCGCAAAACCCTTTCTTGCAGGAAAGACAGTCAAGAAGATTTCCGTAAGGCTCACCAGTAATGCCAACGTGCCTTTAGGGCACTACAATCCCGGCACCTCCTTCTTCTACAACCCAGGAGGCTCTGGAGAAAGGGAATTCGTATCTGGCAGGACAACTGAGAACGCGTACGTCGAGATTGGAAACGAATGGATCGGCTATGTGTGGCCTTCACTCGACAATCCTGTGAAAGGAGAATTCCTGGTCGGGGTCGGGGTGAATGGGTTGGAACGCGAACCCAAAGGCGGCACCGCGAGCCAGAACTATGTCGTTGGCACACGTCTCAATCCCGTCTTTATGTCCAATGGAAAGATAGGGCGCGGCGATAGAATCACGATTGTCGACAACAGGGCAAACAACGCAACTGATAACGCCGAACATCGCGAGACGGCAGTAGTGAAATGGATATCCAGATTCTATGACAATGGATTGTTCTCTCTCGAAGAACCAATTGAGAGGGAATTCCTATATGACAAAGAATGCCGGATAATAAAATTCCCTTCCTGCACATTCTCCAGTTACAGCAACAAAGGTCTTCCGGAAACATTGCAGCCGAATTTCTTTGTCGGCAACAATGCTCTCTCCGACACACTGGGAGAGCCTCCTGCCCCGGCATCGGCAATTGTAGACGAGGTGAAGATTACACATCTTCCATCAGACCGAAGGCCATACACGTTGTTTCACACTCCTTCCGGAGGATATGCGAACACAGACGGAGACGGAAACCCGGACCCTCCCATTGACAAGACAGGAACCGGCGATGGAATTTCAGACAGCCTGATCCCTCCCTTTGGACTGATCTTGAGCGGGCGAAACAGAAAACTTGATGAAATCGGGAACCCTGCGTACAGCCCTGTGAATGTACCGGCTTGCGGTTATCTCAAGATCGACAACGAATGTATGTTCTTTCAGCGACTATACACCGCACCCAATATGAGCCCCCTCTATGCGAGAGGAGATGGTCACATAGCTCAAAATAGCAGTGTGATTCCTGTGGACTCGACCGATGGCTTCCCGGACCAGGGCTATCTGAGCATAATTGTCGAAGTCCTCGACAGCCGCTACGAACCATGGATGTCGGACCCGGTCGTCTTGGCATATCTCGAAGACTTGTTCGGTGAGTACTATGACGAGTTTTCTAAAAAATTCATATTCAATGAAACGAAAAACAAGACCGAATACGTCTTCTACGATGAGAAAACACCAACCTCCTTCATCGTCGGAAGCAATAGAGGACTTCTAGGCTCGACGGCGCTTGCCGGCCAAGTATCAGCGGATGGCACCGACCACGGCAGAGTAGCTCTCATGCAGACCGTCGAGATCGAGATCCTCGAACGTGGGGCTTTGGGGACAGAGCCTGGCAACCATCTTGCCTGGGCACCGGTAATGGTTCTCGAAAATATCCCCACTGCACTTCTTGCAGGTCCGATGATAGTCCAAGATGATACCGGCACATTGAAAATCTCAGCAACAACATCGAGCTTCCCTGTGCAAGGCATCTTGCAGATCGGGCCGAGCAACCATCCGGAACTGGTCGCATACACAAGCATGCCCGATCCTCGGACATTCACCGTCCCAATCGCAATGCGAGAGCGATACGGAACTCTAAGTCGCACAGACGAGGATAATGAGGATTTGCTCACCTCCGGAGATTTGCTCACAATCGAACTCGACGAGACAGGCAGTCCAATTGACCCAACCCCTTACTACTGGATGCAAGACATTATCCCAAACGCTCCTGGCGGCGACGATGTCTACGAAGCGGCCAACCACATTGTAAGACTGATTCCTTACCGGTATTGGGACGGCATGCCCAAACCATTCGATGAAGACGGCGTGATAGATTCTGGCGACCAAAACGATTACGACGGGCAAGTCGATTACAACGCCGACGGCGCAACCTATCTTCGTGTCGGGAAGATGTTGCCCAACACACAATGGCGGGGTCTAGCGTGGAACCAGCTCCTGCCTGAAGAAGATGAGGGCGCGGAGAAGGATGACCAGTTTCATGTACGCGCCGTCCTACGCGTGAATGACAACACAGCTCCCGCATGGAATGAGGATCCGGAGCTGAAATGTGGTGATGGCGAGGAAGACGGCCTGCTGCTGTTCAAAGCACCTCCCGAAATCGACTCCGAAGATCTGGATGAAAGCTACAAATACCTCGACAATATCATGGCGTGGGGTGATGACTTGGAAGTGCGGTTCTTCTTTGTCTTTCCGCAACACGACCGCAACTACGAAGACCCAGAATACTGCGGCGCCTACGCGCCCACAAAATGGCTGGCCAATCGCTGGAAAATGACCCCATCGATTGAAGACGTCGCAATCACCTACGAATCGGGCGGCCCCTTGTTGCGCATACTGCACAAAGGAGCATTAGGTTACTAAATAGACATGAACTCGAACAGGCGCAAAATCTCGTTCCAAGCCCGATCAGGAATGATCGGCAAAGGTTTCACGCTCGTGGAATTGCTCGCGGCCTGCGCAACCCTCGCGATTCTCGGCATCATGCTGGCTTCAATGATGTACAACGGTCTGAACATGTGGCGGCAGGCACGTTCCCGTCGTGAAGCATACGACATTGCTCAGACCGTCTTCACCACACTGAGAGATGATCTGGCATCACTGAAGACCGTCGAAGTCGGAAACGACACCGACGTCCATGTATGGATGATATGCAATCGCGATGAAAACAATCGCCAAAGACTCAGTTTCGTGCGTGGGCCAAGCAAGCTGGAGGCGTCTGTCGCAGGAAGAAACAAAGGACTGATGTCTGTAATGTACTACCAGGTTCCAAATGGTGACGGCCTGGTCAGCCTTCACCGAATCACAACAAGCTCTCTCGACGACACTGAAGAAACTGACGACCAGGATATCGTTGTCGCTCATGATCTCATGTATCTTGGGTTCTTGTTCTGGACTCCTGAGACCAAAAGATGGGATATCCCAGTCTCTGATCCCAGCAATACAGGCCCTGAGGATCAATGGGACTCGACCCGTGGTATGAATGGCTTCGAGTCATTTCGATACCATGTCTACAGCGCAGATTCCGCAAACTACCGCTTCGACGACGTATTTCCCGAACTCATCCGTGTCACCGTTGTCGTCGAGCCGCGCGACTATCGAGCTACGTTTTGCCAATTGACGACTGATATCGGACCGACAAGCACCGATATTGGCGTGAGCAACACGACGAAATTCCCGGCGGACGACAGCCTGGCTCGAAAACTCGCGACCATAAGCCCGGTCCCGACCGAACACGAACACCACTACTTGGAGCAGTTGGAAAGCCTACAACACGTAAGAATTGAAGACGAGTGGATTCGATACAGCAATCTGGGGCCAAACTCATTGACCATCGAACCAGGGGGGCGCGGAGCACGAGGGACGATCCCAGCTGATCACGGCCTCGGAGCGGAGGTTCACGTGGGACAACCGTTCACATTCACATTTCGGATCCCTTGGCACCACCGTCCCAATCAGCACACGCTTGGGTGTTCCATAGAATAGGCCCTTGAAGGAGAGGCATGTGCGGTCAATTCTGCAAAGTAACAACAAAACCTCGGGCTTCACACTAGTGGAGATGCTGGTGGCAATAGCTGTCTTTGCTCTCGGCATAACTGGCGTAATCGCCATGTTCGCAGTGGCCACAAGGTCTCATCAAAGAGCGATGGTGCATACCGAAATGTCGATGCTCGCACAAGAACTCGTGTCACAATACACTTCACACTACTACAACTGCGAAAGTGTCATAAGCCCAGCCGATTTGAATAGCAATAGAATGCATGACGCGGGAGCAATGCAGCTTACCGACATAGACGACCACGCCGTGGGCGATGAGGAATTCGTTGTGTCGGCAAACTACCCGCGTCTTTGGTACGCCGTACGGCTCCAGGAAATCCCCGACAGTGACGCGGTGCAAATGATCATCAAAATCACCACCCATCCGAGGCGAGCTGGATCGGCGGAAAGCGCCATCAGCTTTCAGACGGTACTGCTCAGGAGACCTCTGCCGGCTGAGTTTCTTTCACCTTAGGGGTGGGAGAACAATGACCAGAGAAAGAAGCAGATCATCGCGGTGCTATGACGATTCGCTATCGGTATCGCTTTCTTCTTTCTTCGGCAGCTCTTTCGCGGTATGCTTGCATTTTGGATAATTCGAGCAGCCGTAGAATGTGCGCCCCCCTCTCGCTCCTCGTTGGACAAGCTGACCGTCACATCCCTCCTCGGGGCACGGGATGCCCGTCGGGATTGGCTTGGCGTTCTTACACTTCGGATATGCACTGCACGCGAGAAATGGGCCTCGGCGGCTTGAACGAACGACCATCGCAGCTCCGCACTTCTCGCAAACCTGGTCGGTTGTCTCAAGGCGTATCGGTTTGCCCTCGGCATCGACAGAAAGGGTAAATTTGCACTCCGGATACTTCGAGCAAGCAAGAAACTTTCCGTTGCGTCCGCTTTTCATGACCATAGCCGAATCGCACTTCTCGCACCTGACATCACTCTCTTCCGGAACAACCGGTTTGCCTTCATCATCCAGGGCCATTGTCGTCGAGCACTCAGGATAGGCGGAACATGCAAGATACCTGCCGTGCTTGCTCCATCGATAGATCATCGGTTTCTCACACGACGGGCAGGGCACGCCGGAGGGTTCGGTGTTCTCTTTTTCGCTCTTCATTTCCTTCTTTGCCCGTTCAAGATCCGCGCTGAAAAGATCGTAGAATTCCTTCAGAACACTTCCGCTATTGGCCTGTCCCTCTTCAATTTTGTCGAGATTCTCTTCCATGTGGGAAGTGAATTTCGTGTTCACGACATCCGGGAAATGAACCACGAGCTTGTCCGTTACCAGCATACCGAGATCGGTCGCATGAAATGCGCGCTGTTCCTTCCTCACATATCCGCGATCCTGGATGGTGGACACAATCGCAGAATACGTGCTGGGACGACCGATTCCTTCGCGCTCCAAAATCCGAACCAACGTCGCCTCTGTAAACCGAGAGGGCGGCTTCGTAAAATGCTGAGTCGGCTCCAGCTTGGCCAGGTCCAGTGTTTGCCCCTCCTGCAGAGGTGGCAAGTCTTGATAAGACGTTCCCGATAGTGTGTTGCTCACAATGAAATGGCCCGGGAAGGTGACTACTCGACCCTTCGCTGCAAATATGCCTGGACCAGCGGCAACACTGACACTTGTTATCAGAACCTTTGCCGAAGCCATCTGGCTCGCGACAAATCGATTCCAGATGAGACGGTAGAGTTTCAATTGATCCGGTGTCAAGTATTTGGCGATGTCATCGGGCTCACGACTGACATTGGTAGGGCGAATAGCCTCGTGAGCACCCTGAGCACCTCGACGCGATTTGTAACGCAACGGTTGAGGCGAGAGAAATTCCTTGCCAAACTTGTTTGGAATCAGCTCGCGGCATTGAGCAATCGCTTCCTCAGCAACATGCACCGAGTCCGTTCGCATATAGCTGATGAGGCCGATTGATCCCTCACTCCCGAGTTCGATCCCTTCGTAAAGCTGCTGTGCCACAACCATCGTACGCTTTGTTGAAAAGCCAAGTCGGGTCGAGGCAGCTTGCTGCATGTGGCTGGTCGTAAGCGGAGGAAGCGGGCGGCTCTTCACTTGGCGCTCCTCGAGCTTCTCCACCACAAAAGGGGATCCGTTGATCGCCTTCACCGCCGCCTGAGAGTCCTCTTCATTCTTCAACTCGACCTTCTTGCCGTCGATCTTCTTCAGTTCACAAGTGAACTCCTGATTGGCGCCCGGAGCTTTGTCTTGCGGCTTGAGTGTCGCCGTGATTCGCCAAAACTCCTCCGGATTGAATGCCTGGATTTCACGTTCACGGTCAACAATCAGCTTGAGAGCGACGGATTGCACTCGGCCCGCACTGAGGCCCATGGCAATCTTCTTCCAAAGAAGCGGACTGAGTTGATACCCCACCAATCGATCAAGAACCCGACGAGCCTGCTGGGCGTCGACCTTGTCCATGTCTATTTGACCTGGGTCAGTGAACGCCGAACGAACAGCGCTGCTTGTTATCTCATTGAAAGTGACCCTGGCAACCTTCTTCTTCGGCAGCCTCAGCGCTTCTGCAAGATGCCAAGCAATCGCCTCGCCTTCGCGGTCGGGGTCAGGTGCGAGATAAACAGTGGGAGCATCCTTTGATAACTTGCGTAGTTTGGTGAGAACCTTCTTCTTGCCGGGGATAGCCTGATATTCCGGCTCAAACCCCTTTTCGATGTCTATTCCGAGCTTCCGCTTCGGCAAATCACGAACGTGGCCCACGGATGACTCAACGGCATACTTCTTGCCGAGAATTTTGCCAATGGTCTTCGCTTTCTTTGGCGACTCGACGATCACCAGTGACCTGCCGTCCGACGTGGTTGTCGGCTTCTTCCTGGTCGTCGACTTCTTTTTGGCCTTCGTCTTGGATTTCGTCGATGTCTTGGCTTTAGATTCTTCCATAAACTCGTTCACCTGCAAAGGTCTCCCTGTACCAACCACAGAAACCACCGGCACCTGGACAGTCGAGAGGAGACTGACAGAAGACAAACTGCGTAAGAGTATCGGCGCAGGTAACATGCGGTACCGCACCGTCCATACGTCATAAGCCGAAGCTTATACCACACACCTCCCTCGACTGTCAAACAGGCAGGCAATTGACATTGCCAAATGGCATCACCATAATACAATTGACTAGTATACCCGAATTGCAGTTGCTATAAG